>ENA-OQCO01001017-OQCO01001017.1-human-gut-metagenome-genome-assembly--contig:-NODE-1017-length-12259-cov-0.957056_pt1 | contig 12259 bp, 14 predicted proteins | sample MGYA00242500_ERZ504582 | MGnify/ENA primary metagenome ERZ504582 (study PRJEB26092, sample SAMD00036346) | human gut metagenome | host: Homo sapiens | study: EMG produced TPA metagenomics assembly of...
TTTCCCATAATATCTGATATCCTCCAAATTACTTTAAATTATTTTTCTTCACGTTTCTTTGCAAGATTTGCCTGAACACGTTTGTACAGCTCTTCCGCTGCATTGTATCCCATCTTCTTCTGTCTGTGGTTAACTGCCGCAGATTCAACGATAATAGCCAGATTACGTCCCGGACGGATAGGCAGAGAATGGCAGACAATCTTGTTTCCAAGATACTCTGTATATTCCTCATGCAGGCCGAGACGGTCATATTCTTTGTCTCTGTCCCACTCTTCCAGTTTGATAACCAGATCCACAGACTGTGTATCCTTAACGCTCTCAACACCAAACAGAGTTTTGACATCGATAATAACCAATACCACGAAGTTCAATGAAATGTCTTGTGATATCCGGTGCCGAACCCACCAGCGTCACATCACTGACTTTACGAAGTTCTACAACATCATCACTGACAAGACGATGTCCTCGTTTGATCAGTTCCAGCGCAGCCTCACTCTTGCCAATTCCGCTCTCACCTGTGATCAGGACACCTTCACCATATACATCCACAAGCACACCATGGATGGAAATACATGGTGCCAGCTGTACACCCAGCCAGCGGATAATCTCAGCCATAAAACTGGAAGTTGTACGCTCTGTCACGAAAGTCGGAACATTATATTTAACTGCCAGATCGATCATATCCTGTGATGGTCTTGTCATTGTACTGAAAATTACACAGGGAATCTTGCTGGAAATAAATCTTTCATATTTAAATTTCCGTTCCTCATCACTGAGCTGCATCAGATAAGTATACTCTACATATCCGATGATCTGAACACGTTCATTTGCAAAATGCTCCAGATATCCTGTCAGCTGCAATGCCGGTCTGTTGATCTCCGCTGTCTTGATCACAATCTCAGACAGATCAATTTCAGGAGTCAGGTTGTGAAGTCCCAGTTCCTGAACTAATTTTGTCAACTGTACACCCTTCATTTATTTCTCCTTTTCAGTTCAAAATCTGAAAGCCCGGTCTGTCCGCTATCTCAAAACCTGTTCATACAGACATAACTCATTTATAGCTGTCGTCCGGAACTTTCATAGTAAATTTCACGTCTTTTTTATTATATCACATCACTATATACAACTTCAATTACAAAAAACGAGAGTCTTTGGGTAATATGTAGAAGAACCCCCGAATATTTTTACATATTTTATATTTTTTCTCACCAGCTCCATGAAAAAATTCATAGACTTTCTGTGCACTTCCTGCATTCATGCTTTCTGTCTCTGTAAGTTCTTCCAGTGATGCATCTCTGATATTCTCAACAGACTTAAATTTCCGCATCAATGCTTTCCGCCTGGTTTCACCGATACCAGGGATATCATCCAACAGAGAATGTACCTGATCTTTACTTCTCAGAGATCGGTGAAATTCAATGGCAAAGCGGTGCGCCTCATCCTGAATTCTGGTGATCAGGCGGAAACCTTCGCTGTCTGTATCAATGGGAATTTCAAGATTATTGTAATACAATCCTCTGGTTCTGTGATGGTCATCCTTGACCATACCACAGACAGGAATCTCTATTCCCAGATTATCCAGAACTTTTAACGCAATATTCACCTGTCCTCTTCCACCATCCATCAGGATCAGATCCGGCATAATAGAAAAGCTGTCAAACTCATCTTTTCCCTCATGAGTAAATCGTCTGGTAAGTACTTCTTCCATGCTTGCATAGTCGTTCGGTCCCTGCACCCACTTTATCTTAAATTTGCGGTAATCACTGCGCTTTGGCTTTCCTTTCTCATAGACAACCATGGAGCCTACAGATTCAAAACCACTGATATTGGAAATATCATAAGCTTCCATACGCCTGATCCCCGACAGTCCAAGCCACTCTTCCACTTCATGAACTGCTCCGATGGTTCTTCCTTCTTCACGTTTGATACGCTCTCTGTCTTTATCCAGAACCATCTTTGCATTCTCTTCTGCCAGCTCTACCAGCTTCTCTTTCGTACCTTTCTTCGGTACCCTGATATAGACTCGCTGTTTTCTTCGATCTGTAAGCCATTCCTCTATGATCTTGGCATCTTCGATTTCTTTTTGCAGCATAATCTCACGTGGGATAAACGGAGTTCCGGCATAAAATTGCTTCATAAAGCTGGATAATACCTGAGCCTTTGTATCGCCACGCGCCACACGCAGATAGAAATGCTCCCGCCCGATCAGTTTGCCTCCCCGGACAAAGAATACCTGTACAACAGCATCCTGCTCCCGCAGATCGAGGCTTTCATCCATGGCAACTGCGATGATATCCTTATCTTCCTCTCCGTAACCTGTAATTTTCTGACGTTCTCCGATCTTCTGGATACTGCGGATCAGATCCCGGTATTCCATGGCATCCTCGAAACGCATTTCTTCGGAAGCTGCCATCATTTTGTCGGTAAGCATATCAATCGTATCCTTAAAGTCTCCATTGAGAAATTTCAGCAGTTCTGCGATATTTTTCTTATATTCTTCTGAACTCACATAGCCCTGGCATGGCGCACTGCACTGTTTCATGTGATAGTACAGACATGGACGGTCCTTCCCACAATCTCTTGGCAATACCCGATTACAGGATCGCACCTTATAAAGTTTTCGCACAAGCTCGATCACATCTTTTACAGCACCGGCACTTGTATATGGTCCGAAATATTTCGCCTTGTCTTTCTTCATTCTTCTGGCAAAAAGGACTCTGGGATATTCCTCATTTACTGTGACTTTGATAAACGGATAACTCTTATCATCTTTGAGCATGGTATTATATTTCGGTCTGTGCTCCTTGATCAGATTACACTCCAACACAAGGGCTTCCAATTCCGAATCTGTGATAATATACTCAAATCTGGTAATATGAGTAACCATCTGTTCAATCTTTGCGCCCTTATTTCTGCTGCTCTGGAAATACTGACGCACCCTGTTTTTCAGACTGACGGCTTTTCCAACATAGATGATCTCGTCCTTCTCCCCATGCATAATGTAAACCCCCGGCTTGCCCGGAAGTTTTTCAGTTCTTCTTCTATCTGAAACATAAACTCTCCTCTATACAAAAAATCCTGCCCTGAATGCTTTTCGTATCCATGAGATATTACAGCGTAACTTCCTGCGATACGAAAACAGAGCCGGAAATTATTTCGTTTCCGACTCTGTTATTGTATCACTGAATCTCTGGCTTATCCAGCGTTACTGTATTCTGTTTTTCCTCCGGAATTACCAGATCATCCAGATTTCCGGAATCTCGATTCCACGCTCTACCGCATGGAAAATCTTCATAAATTCCTTACCTGTAATGGTTTCCCTGCGGATCAGATAAGCAGCAATCTTATCAAGTGCTTCTCTGTGGCTGCCGATCAGTCTCTTGGCTTCCTCATAGGAATTATGGAGAAGTACCATTACCTCATGGTCAACCTCTGTGGCAGTGTCATCGCCACAGTTTAACACTGCTCTTCCGCTGAGATACTGGCTCTCCTGTGTAGCCAGACCCATAAGTCCGAATTTATCAGACATACCGTATTGTGTGATCATGGCTCTTGCCACTTTGGTAGCCTGCTCAATATCATTGGCCGCCCCGGTTGTGACAGTGTCAAATACCAGTTCCTCTGCTGCACGTCCGCCAAGATATCCCACCAGCATTGCTCCAGTTCCTTCTTGGTATTGAGATATTTCTCCTCCTCAGGTACCTGCATTACATAACCAAGTGCCCCCATAGTTCTCGGCACAATAGTAATCTTCTGTACAGGCTCTGCATCTTTCTGCAGGGCGCTTACCAGTGCATGTCCTACCTCATGATAGGATACGATCCTGCGCTCCTGTGCACTGAGGATTCTGTCCTTCTTCTCTTTACCTACCAGAACTACTTCAACAGCTTCGAGAAGATCTTTCTGGGATACTGCGCTGCGTCCACTCTTAACAGCAAGGATAGCAGCCTCGTTGATCATATTAGCCAGATCCGAACCCACTGCCCCGGAAGTTGCAAGTGCAATGTTCTCAAAATCAACAGTCTCATCCAGATGTACATTTCTTGCATGAACCTTCAGGATCTCGATTCTTCCCTTCAAATCCGGTCTGTCCACAATGACACGTCTGTCAAAACGTCCCGGACGAAGAAGTGCCGGATCAAGAACCTCCGGACGGTTGGTAGCAGCCAGGATCAGAAGTCCCTTTGAAGTGTCAAATCCGTCCATTTCCGCAAGAAGCTGGTTCAGGGTCTGCTCACGCTCATCATTGCCGCCGCCATAATGAGAATCTCGGCTCTTTCCGATTGCATCAATCTCATCAATAAAAATGATACATGGTGCATTCTTCTTTGCTTCCTCAAAGAGATCGCGGACACGTGATGCACCCACACCTACAAACATCTCCACAAACTCAGAACCTGACAGGGAGAAAAACGGCACATGTGCCTCTCCTGCTACTGCCTTTGCCAGAAGTGTTTTACCGGTTCCCGGAGGTCCTACAAGCAAAGCTCCTTTCGGCAGCTTCGCTCCGATGGTGGTATATTTGCCGGGATTATGCAGGAAATCCACCACCTCCTGCAGTGATTCCTTGGCCTCATCCTGCCCTGCCACATCCTTAAAGGTAATCCCCGTATCCTTCTGAATGTAGGCTTTCGCGCGGCTCTTACCGACTCCCATCATTCCGCCGCCCTTATTCATGCGGCGCATAAATACCATCAACAGTACAAAAAGCACAATCGTCGGCAGGAGCACACTTACAAGCATGGAGATAATCTCTCCCGCTGCATCCGGCTTCTTATACTCAAACTTGATTCCTGTTCCTTCAAGTCTCTCTGTCAGCTTATCTACTGACTCCATCTGATTGGCATAATAAACTTCTTCTGAAAATCCTGATGACTGATGTTTCGGCGTGATCGTCAGTGTATTTGACTGAAGCGTAACCTCTTTCACATCTCCATCATCTACCATCTCAATAAATTTATCATAAGTGATCTCACTCGAATTATCCTTGAGCATATTGGTAAACATGGCGAAACATACCAGAGTTACCAGGAGGCATACCAGAAAGGCCAGTATCGACTGATGATTCTTGTTCGGGCCCTGTCTGCCCGGACCTTTATTATTATCAGGACGATTGCCATTCGGATTGTTATCCATATGATTATCCATTTCATTCCTCCTAAACGTTATCGTTCTTATTATAAAGAGAATTCGGGTATAAATCAACTGCGAGATTGTGAAAATTGTGTCCGGTTGTGCATATCTTTCTATAAACCCTATAAAAATTTATATGAAGTTTTACAAATTCACCTGTTACAAATGGCTTTATTTGTAGTATACTATTGACAAACCGATTACTGCTCACTTCGTCCCCGGTAATGCGCTCTGCGATGCACAGAATTTATGCTGAGCGTATAAATTTGCGCTGTATATCTCGGATATTCCAAATGAGCAGTACTAAAAATGTGATGAGGAAAGGTAAATGAACAAATGAAGATAGGATTTGACAACGACAAGTATCTGAAAATGCAGTCCGAACATATTCGGGAACGTATTAACCAGTTTGGAAACAAACTTTATCTGGAATTTGGCGGCAAGCTTTTTGATGACTACCATGCTTCCAGAGTTCTTCCGGGATTTGAGCCGGACAGCAAACTGCGTATGCTGATGCAGCTTTCTGATCAGGCAGAGATCGTTATTGTAATCAGCGCTGCTGATATTGATAAAAATAAAGTCAGAGGTGACCTGGGTATCACTTATGATGAAGATGTACTCCGCCTTATGGAAGTCTTTACAGAGCGCGGACTTTATGTAGGAAGTGTCTGCATCACCCAGTATTCCGGACAGGAAAGCGCAGATGCGTTTAAGAAACGTCTGGAGAAGCTTGGAATCAAAGTATACGTGCTTTATCTGATCCCGGGTTATCCGAATAATACTTCCTTTATTGTAAGTGATGAGGGATATGGCAAGAACGATTATATCGAAACAACAAGACCACTGGTTGTCATCACTGCTCCAGGACCCGGAAGCGGAAAAATGGCCGCCTGCCTTTCTCAGCTTTACCATGAATACAAGCGCGGTGTCAAGGCAGGATATGCCAAATTTGAAACTTTCCCAATCTGGAATATCCCGCTGAAGCATCCGGTAAATCTGGCATATGAAGCAGCTACTGCTGACTTAAATGATGTGAACATGATCGACCCGTTCCATCTGGAAGCATATGGTGAGACTACTATTAACTACAACCGTGACGTTGAAGTTTTCCCTGTTCTTCAGGCTATGTTTGAAAAGATCATGGGCGAGTGCCCTTACAATCTCCCACAGATATGGGCGTTAATATGGCCGGTAACTGCATCGTTGATGATGAAGTCTGCAAGGAAGCTGCACGTCAGGAGATCATCCGCAGATATTATAAGAGCATGGAAGCTCTGGTTCGCGGAACAGGCCGCGAAGAAGAAGTTTATAAGATTGAGCTTCTGCTGAAACAGGCACACGTCAGCAAAGAGACCGTAAGGTGTTACTGCCGCATTACAGCGTGAGGAAGAAACCGGTGCTCCTGCTGCCGCCATGGAACTCAATGACGGACGCATTATCACAGGAAAGACTTCCGACCTGCTTGGCGCATCCTCTGCCCTGATCCTGAATGCACTGAAAGAACTTGCCGGAATTGATCACAGCAAACATGTTATTTCTCCTGAAGCTTTAAGACCAATCCAGACACTCAAGACCGAATATCTCGGAAGCAAGAACCCGAGACTGCATTCTGATGAGACTCTGATCGCACTTTCCATCAGTGCCGCTGACAACGAAGATGCGAAGCTTGCCCTTCAGCAGATCCCGAACTTAAAAGGCTGCCAGGTTCATACTTCTGTGCTGCTGTCTCAGGTGGATATTCTGGAGTTCCGTAAGCTGGGCGTAGAGCTTACTTGCGAGCCGAAATCTGAGCATGCTAAGAAGCTGCAGAAATAATTTCACAATAGCATAAAAAATCTCCTCTCTGAACATATGATTATTTCATATGAACAGGAGGAGATTTTTATTATACTATTTTCTGTCTATTCTTCCACTGTTTACATATCTAATCGTAAGGAAAATATCCAACGCAAAAATGATAATTGCGAGGATTAATAAAATCGGGCGCTGATCACCAGCATACAATATTAATCCGCCATTTAAAAGGCATATCGTCATGCTGATTCCAAGGGTATTGTATGCTTTTCTTGCATCAAGTTTTCCATTGGAAGTAATTTTTTCTTCAATAATACCGCCTGGTTTTACGATACTGATAATAATCAAAGAAACAACAAGTATTGTACCAACAAATGCATTTGTATTCCACTGCATACTCATTCCTCCTCTTCATCAGATATAGGACACCTCACCTATGTCTCACGTCTTAGATTTTGTCAGAAATTTCTTCATTTACCCTCTATTTATCTTTAAATTATCATTGTCAGGCGCATCTGTCAATATCTTTATTTGATTGAATCAAGAAAATACTGAAGTGGATGATTTTATCCTCTTAACTATTTACAATCTCTAATGCTCTGTCCGGATAATTGGTGATGACGGCTTCTGCGCCTGCATCTTTTACAAGCTGGATATGTTCTGGTTTGTTGGCGGTCCATACGTGCATTTTCAGGCCGGCACGTTTAACTTCTTCCATGAACTGTGGGTATTTCAGGTGGTAAACTGCCGGGTGTACGGCGTTGATTCCGAGATTTTTAGCGTACATGGCTGGGTTTACCCATCCGTCGCTGAAAAGGATTCCGGTCTGTACATGGTCGTCGAGCTGTTTTAACTGTAACAGGCTGTAATGGTTAAAAGAGGAATAGATCAGCTGGTCTTCCATGTTCATTTCTTTTACCAGTTTCAGGATTTTCCCTTCCATTCCCGGATAGAAGCAGATGCTGTTCTTTAGTTCAATGTTTACCATCATGTCTGTGGTGCGCATGAGCTCCAGTACTTCTGCCAGAGTTGGAATGTGATAAATTCCTGATGGTTCTGCGGGTGTACTGACTTTTAATTCTTTCAATTGAGCCAGTGTCATATCTTTGATCAGTCCGGTTCCGTCTGTGACGCGGTCTACGTTTTCGTCGTGCATAACGATGAGTTCGCCGTCTGCGGAAGTATGTACATCCATTTCGATTCCGTCTGCGCCCTGTCTGATGGCAAGTTCAAATGCTTCCAGAGTGTTCTCCGGTCTGTATCCGCTGGCACCCCTGTGTGCCCATACTTTTGTTGTTCTCTTTGTTGTTTCTGTCATTTCCATATGCCTCTCTGTTCTTTTCTATTTTGAATTTTCTCTGTTTCTTTTGTTTTTTGTTAATGGTATTACTATATCTAATAAATATGTTTGATCTATGGTCAGTCTGCGAAAAAAATGTGTTCTCCTATAAATGGTACATTTCAGATTTGCGGTGTTTTAATAATGGAAGCTGCTCTCTGATCTGGTCTTCCCGGTCCAAATCTATTTCTTCTATTAAAATGCCCTCTTTCTCATCCAACTGTTTCATAACCTTTCCCCATGGATCTGTTACAATAGAATGTCCCCAGGAAATATATCCTGCCTGTGTATCTCTGGCAGGAGCACATCCAAGCATGTAGATCTGATTGTCAAGGGCTCTTGCACGAAAAGTCAGTTCCCAGTGTGCCGGACCTGTGGTCATATTAAATGCTGCAGGGACGAAAATCATCCTTGCACCGTCCAGTACCATTGTGCGGGCAAACTCCGGGAAGCGGATGTCGTAGCAGATCATGACACCCATTTTCCCAAATTCAGTATCAAATACTGTGGCATGATCTCCCGAAGTCAGAGTATCTGATTCTTTAAAGTACTGGCCATTTTTTACATTGATATCAAAGAGATGAGCTTTTCTGTGCTTACCAATCTGTTTTCCATCTCTGTCAAAAATATAAGAAGTGTTGTAAACCTTTCCCACATCATCTGCTTCCGGCATGGAACCTGCGATCAGATAAATATGATACTTTCTGGCATAATCAGACATTGCCTGCCAGGATGGACCACCTTCTTTTTCTGCATAAACTGGAAAATTTTCGGTCTGATACGGACAGCAGAACATCTCCGGAAGAATTACAAAGTCCGGATTTTCCGCCTTTATTTTTTCTATATAAGTGCCGGCAGTACGGATATTTTGTATTTTATCTTTTACTGTGGGCTCTGAATTGCTGCTACTTTCATATGCGTCCTCTCCTTTCTTTTATCTATTATAGCCGAAAAAATCACATCGCCAATCCTACATTAGAGTTGCTTCCAATATTTTTATATGCTATATTAAAAACAAGCCGAAACATATCTGCTTCTACCAAAGATAAAAATTCTAAATATCCCGGAAACCCCGGAAAAGGAGCATTTCTTTGTTTCAAATCACATATTCTAAAAAGGCTGAAAAATTTTTACGAAAGCAAGATAAAACAACACAGTATCGACTATTTACTGCTATCAGCAAATTACCATTAGAGGGAAATATCAAAAAATTACAAGGTATCTCCGGCTATCGACTTCGTGTTGGAAATTACAGAGTACTATTCGATGTCAATGGATTCGTTGTTGATATCATAGATGTGGGAAATCGCGGACAAATATATAAAGGAGTGTGAGTATCATGTCTAATGTAAAAGAAAGAATTATAGGTGCAGTTACAATTATGAGCGAAAGAAGAGGCTGAAAAAGTCTGGAACTTAATTCAGGCATCATTTATTTTGTCCGACGTTGAAGAAATAGAACCAGACCCAGAAGAATTGGAAGCACTACGCCGATATGAAGCTGGCGAGCCTGATTATCAACCATCCATCTCTGCTGAAAATCTGAAAAGAGAACTAGGATTATAATTTAAAAACATCCCCCACGCATGAACATTCCTTCCATGTGTGGGGGATATTGATTTTCCGCAGGCAAGTTGCTAAATGCACCTGCATTCAGTTGATTTAATTAATTATTCTTCATAACCATTCGGGTTATTGGACTGCCATCTCCAGGAGTCTGCGCACATTTCTTTAATACCGTTTTCGGCTTTCCATCCCAGTTCTCTCTCTGCTTTGGAAGCATCAGAATAGCAGGTTGCGATATCGCCTGGACGACGTGGCTTGATCACATATGGAATTTTTAACACCTGTAGCAGCTTCAAAATTCTTCACAATATCAAGAACACTGTAGCCTTTTCCTGTACCAAGGTTGTAGATACTTAATCCGGAATTATCTTCGATTTTCTTAAGAGCTTTTACATGTCCTTTTGCAAGGTCAACTACGTGAATGTAATCTCTCACACCAGTTCCGTCCGGAGTATCATAATCATTTCCGAATACCCCAAGTTCTTTCAGTTTACCTACTGCAACCTGTGTGATATATGGCATCAGGTTGTTCGGGATTCCGTTTGGATTCTCTCCGATAGTTCCGCTCTTGTGAGCACCGATCGGGTTAAAGTAACGGAGAAGAACTACGTTCCATTCCGGATCTGCTTTCTGAATGTCGGTCAGGATCTGCTCAAGCATGGATTTTGTCCATCCATATGGATTTGTGCACTGTCCTTTCGGGCACTCTTCTGTGATCGGGATGATTGCCGGGTCTCCGTATACAGTTGCAGATGAGGAGAAGATAATGTTCTTTACATTATGTTTTCTCATGACATCTACCAGTGTTAAGGTCCTGCAATGTTATTTTCGTAATATTCCCAGGGTTTGGCAACGGATTCTCCAACTGCTTTCAGACCTGCGAAAATGAATACAGGAATCAATATCTTCTTTATCAAAAACTTCATTTAAAGCATCGCGGTCCAGGATGTCTGCTTTGTAGAATTTCACTGGTTTGCCTGTGATTTTGGAAACTCTTTCCAGAGATTTCTCACTTGCATTGCTTAAGTTATCCAGAACTACAACATCATATCCTGCATTCTGCAATTCTACAACTGTATGGCTTCCAATATAGCCTGCTCCACCTGTAACTAAAATTGCCATAATAATTCCTCCTAACCTGTCTTCCTGCTACAATACTTGTTTTTTTTGCAATTTCTGTTAATTTTTTCTTTTTCAACAATACCTATATTAGTTCACAGTATCAGAAATATCCTTGATAATTCTGAGTGTAATCTATAAAATTCTGCGGATATCCTGTTTCACATCTGCAAAATTTACCTCTGTATTTTACAGCACCCTATATTCAGAACTGTAAAATACCCTTGCCTGGCACATCATGTATTGTAGAAAATCCTGCGAAAATATGATTTCTCTCATATCCCCGCAGGATAATTCTATCCGAATCAGTTCATAAATACAAGTCTTTATGGACATGTACATTTTTTTATACCTGTTTATACTTATTTACAATCTCTTTCATCCGGGAAAGTTTTTCTTCCATGTCTTTCACCAGTTTAAACTGTGTTCTGCAGCGATCCAGATTATGTCCCTCTCTGTGAATCTTGAAATAATGATCTCCCTCCAGATAGTCTGTGAGGAAACGCATTCCACATTCAAAGGTCATAAGGATTGCTCCCATGGGAAGCATATCCAATTCTGTCTCAGTCAACGCACCGCCACAGCCTTCAATGAAGCCTTTAACATAAACTTCATACAAGTGAAGATCGCAGGACACCTTCGTCAGGTCTTTCTCATCCTCTGCTCCGGTACTTGCGCCAAAACGGATAGAATCGCCGAAATCATTTACGGAAAGTCCCGGCATTACGGTATCAAGGTCAATCACACAGATGGCTTTTCCCGTTGCATTATCAATCATAATGTTATTCAGCTTGGTATCATTATGTGTAACACGCAACGGCAGCTTTCCCTGATCCTGCATATCGCACAGGACATGTGCCAGTTCTGTGCGGTCCAGCACAAACTGAATCTCTTTTTCCACATCTGCTGCTCTGTGACATATATCTTTTTCCACAGCAGTTTTAAACTTATCCAGCCTGTCCACCGTATTATGAAAATTTACGATGGTCTCATGAAGCGTTTCTGCCGGATAGTCTGCAAGCAGCCTCTGGAAATGCCCGAAAGCAACTGCACTCTGGTAAAAATCTTCCTCATCTTTTACCATATCATAGCATGTGGCATTTTCAATGAATAAATATACTCTCCAGTATTCTCCGTCCTCATCTACATAATAAGGAAGTCCATCCTTTGTCATCACAAGATTCAGAGTCTCTCTCTCCACATCTCCACCGTTTTCCTGGATCTTTTTCCTCAGCCAGGCAGTAACACCGCTGACATTCTCCATCAGTCTCACGAGTTTGGTAAAAATACTCCTGTTCATTTTCTGAAG
>ENA-OQCO01001018-OQCO01001018.1-human-gut-metagenome-genome-assembly--contig:-NODE-1018-length-12252-cov-1.409567_pt1 | contig 12252 bp, 14 predicted proteins | sample MGYA00242500_ERZ504582 | MGnify/ENA primary metagenome ERZ504582 (study PRJEB26092, sample SAMD00036346) | human gut metagenome | host: Homo sapiens | study: EMG produced TPA metagenomics assembly of...
CCTCTGCTCCACACCTTTGCCGACCAGCTCGGCGGAGGGCATGAGCGGCAAACGAAAAAGATACCCCCGCAGGCAGCCCCGCACCCCGGCGGACTGTGATCTATAAGGAGGACCTGGAATGAGCGAAGAAACCAAGAAGACCCCGCAGGCGGAACCCGCCGCAGAGCCAAAGACCGCTGAGCAGGCCGCACCCGAAGCAGCCGCTGAACAGGCTGCACCCGCATCCGAGACAGCGGAACCCAAGGATGCGAAGAAGGACGGCTGGTTCAAGAAAAACCGCGACCTGGAAGCTGCAAAGGCAAAGCTGGAAGCAGCCGAGCAGGAAGCGGCCCAGACCAAAGAAAAGCTGCTGCGGATGGCTGCCGAGTACGACAACTACCGCAAGCGCACCGCCCGCGAAGCGGACCAGAAGTTCAACGATGGCGTCTCCTTTGCGGTCAACCAGATCATCCCCATCCTTGATACGCTGGAGATGGCGGCCAACGCCCCCACCACCGACGAGAATTACAAAAAGGGTGTGACCATGACGCTGGATAAGGCGGCCAAGGCACTGGATGTCCTCCATGTGGAGGAGATCGAATCCTTGGACAAGCCGTTCGACCCCAATTTCATGAACGCCGTGCAGCAGGTCCCCGCCGAAGAGGGCCAGGAGAGCGGCACGGTGGTCACCGTCTACCAGAAGGGTTACAAGCTGGGCGACAAGATCGTCCGCCATGCGACCGTTGTGGTGGCCGAGTAACTTCGCAAAGACCCGCAAGGGTTTTCAAATAAACATCCGCTTATCCACTTTGAGCATCATATAAACAAATACGTTCTGATTTGAGAGGAGCTTTCATTATGAGTAAGATCATTGGTATCGACCTTGGCACCACCAACAGCTGTGTGGCTGTTATGGAGGGCGGCGAACCCGTCGTCATCGCAAACTCTGAGGGTGCCCGCACCACCCCGTCCGTTGTCGGCTTCACCAAGACCGGCGACCGTCTGGTCGGCCAGGTCGCAAAGCGTCAGGCCATCACCAACCCGGAGAACACCGTTTCTTCCATCAAGCGCCAGATGGGCACCGACCACAAGGTCACCCTGAACGGCAAGGAGTACACCCCCCAGCAGGTCAGCGCTATGATCCTGCAGAAGCTGAAGGCAGACGCCGAGGCTTATCTGGGTGAGCCTGTCACCGAGGCAGTCATCACCGTTCCCGCATACTTCAACGACAGCCAGCGTCAGGCCCACCAAGGACGCAGGCACCATTGCCGGCCTGAACGTCAAGCGTATTATCAACGAGCCGACCGCTGCTTCTCTGGCCTACGGCATCGATAAGGAAGACGACCAGAAGATCATGGTCTACGACCTGGGCGGCGGCACCTTCGATGTCTCCATCATCGAGATGGGCGACGGCGTCACCGAAGTTCTGGCCACCAACGGCGATACCCACCTGGGCGGCGATGACTTCGACCAGCGCATCATCGACTGGATGGCAGACGCCTTCCAGACCGAGAACGGCATCGACCTGCGCAAGGACAAGATGGCTGCTCAGCGCCTGAAGGAAGCTGCTGAGAAGGCAAAGATCGAGCTGTCCAGCGCAATGAGCAGCCAGATCAACCTGCCCTTCATCACTGCTGACGCTACCGGCCCCAAGCATCTGGATATGACCCTGACCCGCGCAAAGTTCAACGAGCTGACCGCAGATCTGGTCGACCGCACCATGACCCCTGTCCGCAAGGCTCTGCAGGATGCAGGCCTGCGCGCTTCTGACCTGAAGAAGGTCCTGATGGTCGGTGGTTCCACCCGTATCCCCGCTGTCTACGATGCAGTCAAGAAGGAACTGAACTGCGAGCCCTTCAAGGGCATCAACCCCGATGAGTGCGTGGCTGTGGGCGCTGCCATCCAGGGCGGCGTTCTGCAGGGCGATGTCAAGGGCCTGCTGCTGCTGGATGTCACCCCGCTGAGCCTGGGCATTGAGACCCTGGGCGGCGTCTGCACCAAGATCATCGAGCGCAACACCACCATCCCCACCCACAAGAGCCAGGTCTTCTCCACCGCTGCCGACAACCAGCCCTCGGTCGAGATCAACGTTCTGCAGGGCGAGCGTGAGTTCGCACGCGACAACAAGAGCCTGGGTGTCTTCCACCTGGATGGCATCGCTCCGGCTCCCCGTGGTGTGCCTCAGATCGAAGTCACCTTCGATATCGATGCAAACGGCATCGTGAAGGTCAGCGCAAAGGACCTGGGCACCGGCAAGGAGCAGAACATCACCATCACGGCTTCCACCAACATGTCCAAGGACGACATCGACAAGGCCGTCAAGGAAGCAGAGCAGTTCGCAGCGGACGATAAGAAGAAGCGCGAAGAGGTCGATATCCGCAACGGTGCCGACCAGATGGTCTTCCAGACCGAGAAGATGCTGAAGGAGAACGGCGACAAGATGCCCGCAGACGTCAAGAGCGAGGCCGAGGCAAAGCTGGCCGACCTGAAGACCGCTGTGCAGTCTGGCTCCATCGACGACATCAAGGCAAAGCAGGACGCTCTGAGCCACGTCTTCGAGAAGATGTATCAGGCAGCTGCTGCCGCACAGCAGGCCGCAGGCGCACAGCCGGGCCCCGATGCCGGTGCAGCCAACCAGCAGAAGCCCAATGACGACGGCGTCGTCGATGCAGACTTCAAGGAAGTCTAAGTTTTGATACAGGCAGCACATGTCCGGCCAAACCGGCGGATGTGCGCTGAGATATAAGCAAAAGCCGCTCCGGTTTTGCCGGAGCGGCCTTTGTGGGTTAAACCTCTCAGTCTCGCTGACACTCGCCAGCTCCCCAGCCGGGGAGCCCTTGGCAGGTCGGCCAGCATTGCGCAGATTGCTGGATGTTTCCCGCTGTGGGAAACGGGAGCGCGCTGCTGTCAGGGGGAGGTTGCTACGATACGAGAGGTGAGTGGATATGGCACAGGAAAAGCGTGATTACTACGAAGTGCTGGGGGTATCCAAATCGGCCACGGATGCGGAGATCAAAAAGGCCTACCGCAAGCTGGCAATGAAGTACCACCCGGACTACAACCCCGGCGACAAGGACGCCGAGGAAAAATTCAAGGAAGTCAACGAAGCCAACGAGGTGCTTTCGGACCCGAAGAAACGCCAGATGTACGACCAGTATGGTTTTGCAGGCGTTGACCCCAGCTACGCAGCCCAGAACGGCGGCGGTGCAGGCGGCTTTGGCGGGTTCGGCGGCGATGGCGTCGATCTGGGCGACATCTTCGGCGATATCTTCGGCGGTGGGTTCGGCGGCTTTGGCGGTGCATCGTCCCGCCAGGCCAACCCCAACGCCCCCCGCAAGGGCCAGGACATCCGTGTCCGGATCACCCTGTCGTTTGACGAGGCCGTCCACGGCTGCAAGAAGAACATCACCATCACCCGCCAGCAGGAGTGCACGGAGTGCCATGGCTCCGGCTGCGCGGCAGGCTCCAGCCCGGAGACCTGCCCCGACTGCGGCGGCCGCGGCTATGTCATCCGCCAGCAGCGCACACCCTTTGGTGTGATGCAGACCCAGCAGCCCTGCTCCCGCTGCGGCGGTAAGGGCAAGCTGGTCAAGAACCCCTGCAAGGTCTGCCACGGCTCCGGCAAGACGGCCACCCGGAAGACGCTGGAGGTGTCCATCCCCATGGGCATCGACGACGATCAGAGCTTTGCACTGCGCGGCATGGGCGATGCCGGTGCCAACGGCGGCCCCGCAGGCGACGTCATCGTGATGGTCACGGTGCGGCCCAGCGAGGTGTTCCAGCGCGATGGCTACGCGTCTGGGTCACGGTGCCCATCACCTACAGCCAGGCCGTCCTCGGCGACGAGATCACCGTGCCGTCCATCGACGGCAAGGTGGAGTATACCGTCCCCGAAGGCACCCAGAGCGGGACCACCTTCCGCCTGCGCGGGAAGGGCATCCAGTATCTGAACGGCCGTGGCCGGGGCGATATGTACGTCAAGTGCGAGGTCGAGATCCCCAAGAAGCTGAACAAGGCCCAGCGCGACGCCCTGAAGAAATTCGAGGGCACCCTGAAAGAAGAAAACTACGAAAAGCGCAAGGGCTTCTTCAAAAAGCTGAAAGACCTGTTCAACTGATCACCAGAAACAGAAAGACCCTCCCGGAAGTGTTCCGGGAGGGTCTTTTGTGTCTTCTGAACTCAGCCCATGTAGCTGATGTTCACGTCGATCTGGCCGCCGTAGCCGGGGATGCGGGCGGTGCAGCTGCCCTGCCACATGTTGCAGGCGATGGGGCTGCTGGCGACGTTGTAGTGGGCATTCCAGATGTTGTACTGGGTCAGCCTGCTCATGTCCAGGCGCTTGCGGAACCAGGTGGTGGAGGCGTAGACGCCGGGCTGATAGCCCAGAGCCTTGACCTCTTCGCAGAAGGCGACCGCGCACTTGGTGCGGTCCTCCACCCCCAGACCATCGGCACGGCCGGAGCCGGAACCGGAAGCCTCGGTGTCAAAGTAGATGGGGTAGTCCAGCTGGCGGCCGTTCAGCACATACACGCAGGCCTGCGCTTCCTCGCGGGCTTCGTTCTCATTGACGGCCTGGGTGAAGCAGTAGACGCCCACCCGCAGACCGGCGTTCCGGGCATTGGTAAAATGCTCTTCGAACTTGGGGTCCTGCACCAGCGTGCCGGAACCGTAGCCGCGGTAGCCGATGCGGATGATGACGAACTCGACGCCGGCCTGCTTGGCCTGCTCAAAGTTGATGCTGGACTGGTATTTGGAGACGTCGATGCCAAAGGTGGCGTTCTGCTGGACGCCATTGGCATCAAAGTAATAGAGCTTGTTGTCGATGGAGCGGATGCCGGTGACGGGGTCGGTGGTGTTTTGCTCATAATAATAAGTCTTGCCGTTCACGGTCCGCCAGCCGGAGTAGGTGGGGCGCGGTGCAGGTGTGGAGGGCTTGTCTTCCTCCTGTTTGCCGAACAGCAGGTTCCACAGCCATTTCAGAAAGCCGTTCTCGCTGTCAAGGCACTGGGCGGAGACGCTGCTTTCGTCCAGCGTTCCGGCGTCCAGCGCGGCACGGATCTCTTCCGGCGTCAGCAGGATGGTGCCATTGGTATCGGAGATCCCGGCGGAAGCGACAGCCTCACCGTTCTCAGAGGCGGCGGGGGTCTCGGCAGCCTCCGCTTCCAGCGTTTCCACCGGGGCGCTCAGCGGGTCTTCGGCGGCCAGTTCCGCAGTCTCCTGCACGAAGTGGGGGAAGAGGGCGTTTTCGTGGTCGTTCTCTTCGGCAGGACCGGCCATCGGGTCGGCAGCGGGAGTCTCAGCGGACGGCTCCGCAGGGGTCTCGTCCGGTACAGCGGCGGGGGCTTCTTCAACGGGGGCTTCCGCCGCAGGTTCGGTGCTGGAAGCAGGCACCTCAGCCTCCGTCGGGGTCACAGGCACAGCGGCAGAGGAAGCAGGGGTCTGTGCCGGTGCGGTCTCCTCCGCAGCCGTGCTGGAAGCAGACGCTTCCGCCGTGCTTTCCGAAGCGGCCTCCGTAGAGGCACTCTTCTCCGGCTGAAGGCTGATGGCGGGGGCCTCCCACTCCACCGCCGCAGGCGCGACGGTCAGACCCGCAGGCTGGGTAGCCAGCAGGATGGTGGTGCTCGCGCCGCCCACGGTCAGAGCCAGCGCCATGACAAAGGCGGCAATGGCCTGCCCCGCATTGCGGCGGGTGTTTTGATCGGATGTATGATCCGGAACCGATGGAAATTTGTGTTTCATGCCGTTTGCTTTTGCCTCCAAATAAAATCGGACGTGCAGCCGCCGTGCGGTCCGCAAAGCCCGGTAGAATCGGGACCGATCCAGAAATCCTGATTTCACTCTTCCAGTATACACCCAACCCCGGTATCCGTCAATCTTCTTTGCGGCGGTGCGAAGGAAAAACAGCGAACGGAAAAGAGAAAAATCGCTCCACAGGCAATACGGTTCAGCCTGCGGAAAAATTGCATCCAGCGCTTCAAAATTTGGTTCTTTTCACGAAAAAAGCGTTTTTCTCTTGCTGTCTTGACAGGTGTATGGTATGATGATGGACATGCAGTCCGGTTGCAGAAATGACCGGAGAAGAAAAGAGGAAAATTCTATGGCAAGCTTCAAGGAGTTTTTGAAACGAAAAGATATCGTCATCACCCCGCAGCGCTACCTCATCGAGGCGCTGGGCGCGATGGCACAGGGCCTGTTCGCCAGCCTGCTCATCGGCACCATCATCAAGACGCTGGGCCAGCAGACCGGCCTGGACGTGCTGGTGGACCTGGGCGGCTATGCCACGGCCATGAGCGGCCCGGCCATGGCCTGCGCCATCGGCTGGGCGCTGCACTGCCCGCCGCTGGTGCTGTTCAGCCTCATCACGGTGGGCTACTCGGCCAACGCACTGGGCGGGGCCGGCGGCCCGCTGGCCGTCCTCATCATCGCCATCGTCGCGGCGGAGCTGGGCAAGGCCGTGAGCAAGGAGACGAAGATCGACATCCTCGCCACCCCGCTGGTCACGATCTTTGCAGGCGTCGGCCTGTCCATGCTCATCGCAGCGCCCATCGGCGCAGCGGCAAGTCAGGTGGGCACCCTCATCATGTGGGCCACCGAGCAGGCCCCGCTGGTCATGGGCATCCTCGTGTCGTCATCGTGGGCGTGGCGCTGACGCTGCCCATCTCCTCCGCTGCCATCTGTGCCGCGCTGGGCCTGACCGGTCTGGCCGGCGGTGCCGCTGTGGCGGGCTGCTGCGCCAGATGGTGGGCTTTGCGGTCATGAGCTACAAGGAAAACGGCGTCGGCGGTCTGGTCAGTCAGGGTCTGGGCACCAGTATGCTCCAGATGGGCAACATCATCAAGAACCCCCGCATCTGGATCGCCCCCACGCTGGCTTCGGCCATCACCGGCCCGCTGGCCACCTGCCTGTTCCACTTTGAGATGAACGGTGCGGCGGTCTCCTCCGGCATGGGCACCTGCGGTCTGGTGGGCCAGATCGGCGTCTACACCGGCTGGGTCAACGACATCGCGGCAGGCACCAAGCTGCCATCACCCCGATGGACTGGGCAGCCATGCTGCTGATCTGCTTCGTCCTGCCCGCCGTGCTGAGCGTCGTCTTCTGCGAGATCGAGCGCAAGCTGGGCTGGATCAAAGAGGGAGACTGAAACTGAACTAAAAGGCAGAACTCCCTCCGTCACAGCTTTGCTGTGCCAGCCCCCTCTGGGAGGGGGCCTTGACGCAGCGGTATTGCTGCAAAGCCTCCCTCACTGAGTGAGGTGGCATCCGCAGGATGCCGAAGGGAGTTCCTTCCCGTCCAACACGGCCTGCGTCAGCGTGTCGCCCTCATAGGTCAGCTTGAGGGAGAAGAACGGGCGGTCCTCTTTGAGCAGGCGGAAGAAGATCTTGTCGCCCTCCCAGATGGGCAGCGTTTCGACGGTGTCCGTCGGCACCCATTCCAGCACCCCTTCGTTGCGGGCGGGGTCCCGGATCAGTTCACCGGTCCAGCCGTCTGCGGTGTAAAGGTGCATGTACTCGGTCAGACGGCCCAGAATGAAGGTCACGATGCCCCGGCAGCGGAAGCGGGTCAGCTGAAGGCCGGTCTCTTCCCGCACCTCGCGCAGCAGGCAGTCTTCCGGGCTTTCGAACGGCTCGAACTTGCCGCCCACGCCGATCCATTTGTCGTGGTTCATGTCGTTTTTCTTGGTGACGCGGTGGAGCATCAGCCACTTGCCGTCCTGCTCCAGATAGCACAGCGTCGTGTTCCGCATGGGAAATTCAGGGTTCATGAAGCGTTCTCCTTCTGATAATATAGCAGTTTGCGTTTTTAATGCACAAGCAACATCCGCAAACTGCATATCGCAAAGATGCCGTTTTGATAGGCACTATTTTTGAAAATTGCGATAAAAGAGACCCTCTCCGTCATTGCTCCGCAATGCCGCCTCTCCCGAGGGCGAGGTTTTGATGTTGAATTCTGTCAGCATCAAAGCTCTCCCGACGGGGGAGCTGGCGAGCGGATGCGAGACTGAGAGGGTCTTTTGTTTTTTTATTTCCGTGCAGCGCGGCCCTTGCCGGCGTTGTTCAGCTTGCGGACCAGATCGTTCTGGTGCTTGCGCTGCGAGGGGGGTGGGTTCCGGGTCGTGCGCCTCGTTGCCGCGCGCACTAATCTGGGTGGAAGCGGGGTCCACGCGGACAAGGTTCCACTCCTGATTGCCGCCGGAGACGTAGTTCCAAATCTGGGCCTGGGCACCGTTCGCGGTGTTCATGCCCACGAGGTCGATGTACTTGTCAGCCAGCACGTTCCGGATGCGGGTGCGGCCGCTGCGGGTGGGTTCCAGCGCCCAGCACTGGCTCAGCCCGCTGCTGCGGCTCCACTGGTGCAGCCAGGTGCCCTCGACCACGCCGCCGAGCGCCAGATCGATGAACTTGCCTGTGAACCGGTTCTGGATGCGCCAGCGGCCCTCACCGGCGTCCACGAACTGCCACTGCTGCCACGGATGGCCTGCGTAATCCCACAACCGGATCGCAGCGCCGTTCTCGGTATTGAAGTTCTTTACCTCCAACACCTTCCCGTTCGGGGCTTTGATCAGGTAAAATTCATTTTCCATTAAAACGACCTGCGATGCTTTTGCCATAGAGCATGTTCTCCTTTCCGGTATCCGCCGATTTGATGGTTCTATTATAACGCATTTCTTCTCTGGCAACAAGAATGGAAAATCACAATCTTTTTGTCGTTTTTCTTGTGCGTTTTGCTTAAAAAGACACGTTTTTCCCGCCAATTTGGGCACCGTGTACCACAGGAACAGGGCCGCAAGGCTGAGCCACCGGATCTGGGCGTTCGTCAGGTGCTCGTTCAAAAGCCAGCCGACGCCGAACGAGAGCAGGTTGGCCGTCAGGGCGTAGACCACCGGGCGGGGCGTTTTGCCCTCCGGCCAGGGCAGCCAGCGGCAGTAGGCGGAGGCTTCCACCGCGAAGACCAGCACTTCCATTCCGGCGTAGAGCGCAAAGCCAGCCCAGGGGCCGAGATAAAACAGCCCGTAGTGGAGAACAAGGTTCAGTGCAAGCTGCGTGGCCAGATTGACCCCGCCGATGAGGTTCTGCTGGGCTTTTTCGTGCAGGCCGAACACCAGGCACCCAGCGCTAGCTCCAGGATCAGCGTGATGAGTAACCGGGAGGTGAACAGGGAAATCTGGTCGCTGTCGGTCCGGTTGGTGTAGACGTGCATCCAGCCGTCCTCCGGGTCGAACAGCACCTGCCATTCGCTGTCGAACGCATACCGCTGGACCGGCTCTTTGCTCATGGAAAAGACCCCCGGTGTCCATATTATAAAGGAGCACATAGAATTTCTGGGGCGGGTAGTACCCCCAGGTGAAGGTCTGTTCGGTGTCGCCGAAGTATTCCTCGAAGTAGCCGAGGAAGTAGTACCCCTCCGGCGCATCGTAAGCCTGAAAGGCTTCCCACACCTCGCGGGAACCCATCCAGTCTCCGTATGCGCTGGGGGCGCTCCATGGGCCGGTGGATTCTGTATTGCCCAGCAGAGTCACGGCGTAATTCTGGTCGTTGTAGATGTAGAGCCTGAGCGTGACCGACGGTTTCGGCCCCATATCCGCGAAGGCAGGCGGCGAAACGGTCAGCAGGAGCAGGGAGGCGAGTAGAAAACCCAAGATTTTTTTGCAGAGTTTTTCTTTCATGATGGGGCCCTCCGGCTTTCGAAAACAAAAATTCCGACACGACTTTCCTTAACTTGTAAACGAAGGAGGGACAGCTGTTATTGCATGGCATGCTGCACAAACTTCAAACAGGACTTTTGTGCGGCATTTCCTGTACTTGCAAGGAAAACAAAACGCCGGTTTTCGGGGCGTTTTGACCCCAAATATGAACAAATTGTTTCCGGTTCACGGCCAATTCAGAACACTGACTTCACATTTATAAAGCAAAGTAAACTTTTGCACTTTACTTCGATGAGTAAAACGAATTTCAACAAAAGCTTTCAATTGTTTCACGATTTCGGATATTGACTTTAGATTGAAATTGCGGTATAGTAAGGATGCGGAGAGCGGAAAACGCCCCGCTGTGTACTGAACTTCGGGTCCAAGACCCGTAGAAAGATATAGGAGGTTTGATTATGTACTATTACATTCTGGGCTGTGGTATCGCATGTCTGATCCTGTTCGGCATCAACAGCATGGACACGGTATGTGTCAAGCCGGCCGAGATCCTGGGCAAGGTCATTCTGTGGCCTCTCGCCCTGATGGAAGCAGTTGTTCGTTACAGCTCCACTCATCACAACATCAAGACCGCGCTGTAAAACATCTCGTTCCAAACCAACGAAGAGCAATCAGGCGGCTGCGCTTTCAAAAAGGAAGGCGTGGCCGCCTTTTTGTTTTGCACTTTACGGCGTTGTATGGTACAATAACACCAGAACTTTTAGGGGAGGGAAATTGTTATGACCAATGAGACCTTACATACCCTTGAGACCCGCCGCAGCTGCCGCGCCTATAAGCCGGAGCAGATCACGAAAGAGGAGCTGGAAGCCGTTCTGCGCGCAGGCACCTTTGCCCCCAGCGCCATGAACCGCCAGAGTGCAAAGATCGTGGTGGTGCAGGATGCGGAGACCCGCGCCCAGCTCACCCGGATGAATGCTGCCGTGATGGGCAACACGGGCGACCCCATGTACGGTGCCCCCACCATTCTGGTGGTGCTGGCCGATGCCAACGCCCGCTGTGGCGTGCAGGACGGCAGCCTTGTGATGGGCAACCTGATGAACGCAGCTGCCGCCATCGGGCTGGGCAGCTGCTGGATCAACCGCGCAAAGGAAGAGTTCGAGACCGAAGAGGGCAAGGCTCTGCTGAAGAAGTGGGGCATTGAGGGGGACTATATCGGTGTGGGCCACTGCATTCTGGGCTACCCGGCAGAGGAACCCCGCCCCGCCGCCCCCCGCAAGCCGGATTATATCGTATACGCATAAGGAGCACTATGAAACCCGATTACAAGCTGGTCGCAAAGGCCAAATATATCCACATGACCGCCGACCTCGCCAGCGAGCTCTGGCACGAGGTCTACAAGCGCTATTACCCGGCGAAGCAGCTGGACGCGCTGGTGGAGACGCTGCAGAGCGCCGACGCCATCGAAGAGGACATCGACCGCGATGAGAACTACTTCCTCGTCTTTCTGGGCGACAAGCTCATCGGCTACTTTGCCTGGAAGATGGAGAACACCGCCCTGCACCTGCTCCACCTCTATCTGAAGCCGGAGTACCGGGGCAAGGCCATCGGCCGCGACATCGTGGCCTCCTGCGAGCGGCTGGCCCGCGGCGAGGGCCGGGGCCGCGTCTGCTGCGAGGTGCACACCAAGTGCCTGCCGGTGCAGCAGTTCTTCAAGGCGCGGGGCTACCGGCTGCTCAAGCCCGTGGAGAACGCGGTGGGCGGCATCTCCATGCAGCTGACCGAAATGGAAAAGATGCTCTGAAATTTCCCATTGCAATTTTCCTGCGTTTGTACTACACTAATGTAGTGCAATGAAGTGCCCATCGCGGGCCAGACCCCCACCAAAACGACAAGGGAGGAAACGAGCCATGGCAAAAGATCATCCCACCGGAGAGTCCGGCCTGTATTCGGCACTGCTGGAACTGAAAACGCCGGAAGAATGCTATCGCTTTTTGCAGGATGTGTGCAGCTACGCCGAGCTGAGTGCAATGGAGCAGCGCTACAACATCGCAGAAAAGCTGGTCAGCAAGCAGAGCTATACCAGCATCATGGGCAACATCGGCGCGTCCAGCGCCATCATCAGCCGGGTCAGCCGGGTCATCAGCAGGGAGGACAGCGTGCTGCGCCGCCTGCTGGAAGAAAAGGCCGAGGCACCCACCGAGGAATAATGCAGGGCCGCGCACGGCGGGGCAGGGGAGCACTCCGCCCGCGGTGCGCTTTTTTATCCCCTGCTGCGCACAGCGCACAGCAGGGCCGCAGGAAGGAGCAGATACAATGAGCAAAGCAGTTGTCTTTTTCGCCGATGGCACAGAAGAGTGCGAGGCATTGCTGGTGGTGGACCTTCTCCGCCGCGCCAAAGTCGAGGTCATCGTGGCGTCTGCCATGGGCCGCAGGGAGCTGGTCAGCAGCCATAACATCCACCTGACCGCCGACGCTCTGGCCGAAGAAGTGGATTATTCCGACGTGGACATGGTCGTTCTGCCCGGCGGCATCCCCGGCACCCCGAACCTTGCCGCCAACAAGACCGTGACCGACACCTGCACCGCCTTTGCCAGGGCAGGCCGGAAGGTGGCGGCCATCTGCGCGGCCCCCAG
>ENA-OQCO01001019-OQCO01001019.1-human-gut-metagenome-genome-assembly--contig:-NODE-1019-length-12247-cov-1.395710_pt1 | contig 12247 bp, 17 predicted proteins | sample MGYA00242500_ERZ504582 | MGnify/ENA primary metagenome ERZ504582 (study PRJEB26092, sample SAMD00036346) | human gut metagenome | host: Homo sapiens | study: EMG produced TPA metagenomics assembly of...
CACAACCTGAAGTATTACACCTGGGTCGAGCAGCAGGGCATGAGCGTCGAAGACCTGGACGCCCAGTGGTACGACACCAAGAACACCTGGGACGCCGTCCACGCACAGGCCAAGGAACTCGACGAGCTCATCAACGCATTCAACGACGAGGTTGGTCTGCTGAAGGCGCTGTAAGCCGAAATTAAGCCAATATAGAACCAAAAATGGGGTGGGGGAATGACCCCACCCCGTTTATTCATCCTTTGCGACAAACGCTTCCTCGGCGGCCTGTTCGCCGTCGATCAGAATTTGTTTCGCAAGCCCGTAATTTTGCTGTTCCAGCGCTTGAATCGCCTGTTCTGCGGCCTGAAATAAAAATGGTGTAATATTCAGGAATTTCATTCATAATACATGCGCCTCCTTTGTTGCACATTTGTGCTACGTTTATATTACAATGTTCGGCGCATAATTGCAATACAATTTGCATTACGAAACATAATGCGAGGTGCATTGCGATGAAGAAATTCCGAATCCCGAATATTCCGCCCACGACGAACAAGAGCATCCGCTTCCCCAATGACGTGATCGATGAAATTGAGGACGCCATCAAGGGAACGGACTGCACATTTTCTGCGTTCGTGGTCGAGGCTGTGCGTGTCGCGCTGGAAAATCTGAAGGAGGATTCTGAATGAAAAACGTCAAATGTGCGCGCTGCGTGCGCTGCGGCAAGGAATATGAGGCTGTCCCGAATCTGACCAACTGCTCCTGCGGCGGGATTCTGGATATCGTATATGATTATGATTACATCAAGGCGCATTTCACCAAGGAAACGCTGAAAAACCGCGTGAACCCGACCATGTGGCGCTACCGCGAGCTGCTGCCCGTCGAGGACACCACACCCGACACGCCGCTGCGCGTGGGCTGGAGCCCGCTGTATGAAGAGCCGAAGCTGGCGGAAATGCTGGGCCTTGGCCGTCTGTGGGTCAAGGACGACGGCATCAACCCGACGGCTTCTCTGAAGGACCGCGCCTCCGCCATGGCCGTCGCCAAGGCGCATGAGGCGGGCGCGAAGATCATCGCCTGCTCGTCCACGGGCAACGCGGCCTCTTCCCTCGCGGGCAACGCCGCTGCCGCAGGCTTCAAGACCTACATCTTCGTTCCGGAACGTGCCCCGAAGGGCAAGGTCGCGCAGCTGATGATCTTCGGCGCGAACGTCATTTCCGTCAAGGGCAACTACGAGGAAACGTTCAAGATGTCCGCCGAGGCCATTGAAAAATGGGGCTGGTACAACCGCAACGCGGCCATCAACCCGTATCTGTCCGAGGGCAAGAAGACGGTTTCTCTCGAGATCGCGGAGCAGCTGAACTGGGAAATGCCCGACTATCTGGCGATCTCCGTCGGCGACGGCTGCACCATCGCGGGTGTGTGGAAGGGCCTGAAAGACCTGTACGCCATCGGCTTCATCGACAAGCTGCCGCGCCTGATCTCCGCGCAGTCGACCGGCTGCTACCCCATCAACCGCGCGATTCAGGAGAATAAGCCCTGGGAGCCGATGGAGGAGAATACCATCGCCGACTCCATCTCCGTTGGCGTGCCGCGCAATGCCGATAAGGCCCTCATGGCCATCCGCGAGTCCAACGGCATCGCCATCAACGTGACCGACGAGGAAATCCTCGCCGCGCAGAAGCTTCTCGGCCGCACCTGCGGCGTCTTCGGCGAGCCCGCCGGCGTCACCGGCACTGCCGCCGTCAAGAGGCCTGCGAGCTGGGCCTGATCGAAAAGGGCGCGACGGTCGTCTCCGTCGTGACCGGCAACGGCCTGAAGGACGTGGCGAACGCCATCAAGTCCGCAGGCGAACCCATCAACATCAAGCCCGACCTCGACCTCATGGTTGAAGAATTCGCCAAGAGAGGCGTCACGGTCGAATAAGCCCAATGCAAAACGAACCCCCGGACTGCTGTCCGGGGGTGTTCTTTTTGTCCGGCGGTTTATTCCGCGTTTCCGTCGATGTGCCGTTGGATGCGGTTGATGATCATTTCGAGGGCGATCAGGTTCTTGCCGCCCTCCGGGACGATCAGGTTCGCGTTTTTCTTGCTCGGCTCGACATAGAGCTCGTGCATGGGCTTGACGGTGGTCAGATACTGGTCAATGACGGAATCGATGCTGCGGCCGCGCTTTTTGACGTCGCGGCGGATGCGGCGGCACAGGCGCACGTCGCGTCGGCGTCGACGAAGATGCGGATGTTCATCTCATCGCACAGCGTCTTGTCGACGAAGATCATGATGCCCTCGACGACAATGACCCTGCGCGGCTCGACGTGCAGCACCTCGTCGGCGCGGTTGTGGATGGTGTAGTCATACGTCGGGCAGTCGATGGCCTGGCCGTTTTTGAGCATACGCAGATGCTCGATCATCATATCGGTGTCGAACGCGTCCGGGCAGTCGTAATTGAGGTGGGTCCGCTCCTCATAGCTCATCTCGTCGTGCCGCTTGTAATAGTTGTCGTGGCTGAGGACGCTGATATTGTCGCCAAAGCGGTTCATCAGCGCCTTGACGAGCGTGGTTTTTCCGCTGCCGGTCCCGCCGGCAACACCGATGACGATCACATCTGACATATCTCTATCTCTCCTCTTTTTACTTTACGATCCCGTAGATCAGCGGCTGCGCCTCCGGCGCGTCGGTTCCCCAGCGGATGGCTTCCAAAAAGACGCGCTCCGCGTCGGCAAGCGTCTCCGGCCGGTTCGTGTGCAGCACGGCCAGCGTCTGGCCCTGCTCGACCTTCGCGCCGGTCTTTTCCTTCAGGACAATGCCGGCGGCGAAGTCAATGGTGTCGTCCTTCGTCTTGCGGCCCGCGCCGAGAATGGCGGAGCTTTCGCCGATCTTCTGCGCGTCCATATGGTGGATATAGCCCGCCTGCGGCGCTTTCAGCTCATACTGCACCGCTGCCTGCGGCAGCAGGCTCACATCGTCCAGCACCCGTGCGTCGCCGCCCTGCGCGGCGATCCAGCGCTTCATCTGCTCGAGGCACGGCCGGAGGAAATTGCCTCCTCTGCCTGCTTCGTGGCCTCTTCGATGGGCCAGCCGTTGCACAGGTGCAGCATATTGGCCGCCAGCGTGATGCACACGCCGGTCAGGTCCGGGCAGCCATGGCCGCGCAGGACCTCGACCGCCTCGCGCACCTCAAGCGCATTGCCGATATAGAAGCCGAGTGGAATATCCATGTTGGACATGACCGCCACGACGTTCCGGCCGCAGGCCTTGCCGATGCGCACCATGCTCTCGGCAAGCTTCTGCCCGTCTTCGAGCGTTTTCATAAACGCGCCGGAGCCGATCTTGACGTCCAGCACGATGGAATGCGCGCCTGCGGCGAGCTTTTTGGACATGATGGACGACGTGATGAGCGGCAGAGAATCGATCGTCGCGGTCACGTCACGCAGCGCATAGAGCTTTTTGTCGGCAGGCGTCAGATTGCCGGACTGGCCGATGACGGCTACGCCGACATCCTCGACCTGCTGCATAAAGGCGTCCGCCGAAAGCGTCGTCTGGTAGCCGGGGATGGATTCGAGCTTATCGACCGTGCCGCCCGTGTGGCCGAGGCCGCGGCCGGACATCTTGGCCATCTTGCCGCCGAGACTCGAGACAATCGGTGCAACGATCAGCGTCGTCTTATCGCCGACGCCGCCGGTGGAGTGCTTGTCGACGGATTTGTCGCCGAACCGGCTCAAGTCCACCGTATCGCCCGAGCGCATCATCGCATCGGTCAGGACGCAGTCTCATGGTCGGTCATACCCTTGTAGAACACCGTCATGGCAAAGGCGGACATCTGGTAATCGGGGATGGAGCCGTCCGTAAAGCCCTTGATGATAAAGCGGATCTCGTCGTCGGTCAGAACGCCGCCGTCCCGCTTTTTTTCAATGAGATCAACCATTCGCATAGAAATCAAATCCTCCTGAGCTTGAAATGAAGGCTCCGGCAAGTCCGTATGAACCTGCCGGAGACAGAAACCGGGTACAGCTTAACGCATACCCTTGTCGTAGGGGATACCCTCGGCCTCGGCGCGCGGGAATTCTTGGACGTAAAGGCAAGCACGATAAGCGAAATGATGTACGGCAGCATGTTGTACAGAGAGCTCGGCAGGTTCATCGCCTTGAGGAAGCTGAAGCCCGTGTAGACGTTGCCGAGCGCACGGAAGAAGCCGAACAGCAGCGCGGCCAGCGCGATGCGCTGCGGCTTCCACTGGCCGAAGATCATAACGGCGAGGGACAGGAAGCCGAAGCCCGCCACGCCGTATTCGAACCGCCACTCCGAAACGCCTGCGGTGATGAAGACGATGCCGCCGATGCCGCCGAGAACGCCGGAGATGAGCACGCCTGCCCAGCGCATCTTATAGACGTTGATGCCGACGCTGGCAGCCGCCTGCGGATGCTCGCCGCAGGCCATCAGGCGCAGGCCGAAGCGGGTCTTGTACAGCGTCACATAGGCAGTGACGAGCGCGATGAACGCCACGAGCATGAACCAGTTGAATTCAAACGAGCCGATAGGCGCCAGAAGCGCATTCTTTGCGCTGCCGTACTGCACGATGGACGAAACGTCGTCGGGGTTGGCAGCGGTGTTGATGGCCTTGACAATGACCGTCGCACCGGCGGTGCCGAGCAGGTTCAGCGCCGTGCGACGAGCGTCTGGTCGGCCTTGAAGTTGATGCTCGCCACGGCAAGCAGGCAGGAATAGACCATGCCGACCAGCGCGGAGACAAGGATGACCGCGAGGATCATCACGATCGCCGGGACAGTATTCGGCACATAGCGCATTGTCAGCGCGCCGCCGAGCGCACCCATGATCATAATGCCTTCGAGGCCGAGGTTGATAACGCCGGAATGCTCCGCGAAGCAGCCGCCGAGGGCGACCAGGATCAGAACCGACGCGAAGATCAGCGTATACTGAAGCAGCAGGATCATTCCGTCTCGCCTCCTTTCTTGGCTTCCGCCAGGGCCCTGGCCTTTGCAATGGCCTTTTCCTCCCGGCGGGCGGCAATGGAGCTCATCACGTTCTTCATGAACAGAACGAAGCCGCACAGGTAGATGATGAGCGCGGAGATCAGATCGGAGATCTGCGCGCAGTACATACTCTTATCGACATACGCACCGCCTGCGGTGATATGCTGGATAAAGAACGAGGCGAAGATCGAGCCGATGGGGTTCAGGCCGCCGAGGAAGGCAGCCGCGATGCCGTTGAAGCCCATGGCCGGGACGGAGGAGGAGGAGCACTGCCACTGCTCGTAGCTGGTGAGGTACAGCATCGCCGCGCCCATACCGGCCAGAGCGCCGGAGATCATCAGGCTCAGGATGATGTTGCGCTTTTCCGCCATGCCGCAGTATTTCGCGGCATTTTTGTTAAGACCCGTGGCCTTCAGCTCGTAGCCGAACTTCGTCTTGTCGAGCACGATCCACACGATGACTGCCATCACGACGGCCAGCGGGATCGCAAGGCCGACATACTGGTTTTTGTTGAACAGCGCGCCGAGGCCGAGCGACGGCAGCACAGCGGAGGCGTTGGTATTGGCCAGGACCTTGGTATAGGGGCTGGCATCCTCTTTTACGAGTGTGAGGAGCATATTGGTCAGATACAGCACGATCCAGTTGAGCATGATGCCGGAAATGACCTCGTTGACGTTGCAGTAGGACTTGAGAAGGCCCGAGATCCCGGCCAGCAGCGCGCCGCCGAGGATCGCCGCCAGCATACACGGCAGCCAGCTCCAGCCGAGGCCCAGCGCCGCATACAGGCTCAGCGCCGCGCCGACGCAGTACTGACCGGCAGCGCCGATGTTGAACAGGCCGACCTTATAGGAGAACAGGATCGACAGCGCGCACATCAGAAGCGGAGCCGTCTTGACGAGCGTGTTGCCCAGATATTTGATCTGGGAGGCCTTGCGGTTATACGTCCAGAAGTTCTTGATGACCGTCAGGATCGCGTCGCCCGCGCCGTCGGGATTGATCAGCAGCAGGACGAGATAGCCGAGGAACAGGCCCAGCACGATGCACAGCAGCGACGCGACCAGCGTTTGCACGGCGCTGTTTTTCAGAAGATTCTTTTTCATGCTTTCACCTCATCTCTCTTGGCGCCCGCCATGTAGAGGCCAAGCTCCTCCTGCGTGGTTGACTTGGGATCCAGCTCGCCGACGATCTCGCCCTCGTACATGACGAGAATGCGGTCCGGCACGTCCATGACCTCGTCCAGCTCCAGCGAGACGAGCAGCACGGCCTTGCCCGCGTCGCGCTGGGCGACAAGCTGCTTGTGGATGTACTCGATCGCGCCGACGTCCAGACCGCGCGTGGGCTGCACGGCGACGAGCAGCTCGGGGTGCTTGTCGATCTCGCGGGCAACGATGGCCTTCTGCTGGTTGCCGCCGGACATGCTGCGCGCCGGTGTGACCGGGCCCTGGCCCGCGCGCACGTCGTACTGCTCGATCAGGCCCTCAGCGTAGGCGCGGATGTTCTTGCGGCGCAGGAAGCCGGCCTTGTCGGTGAATTCGGGTTCAAAATAGCGCTGGAGCACCATATTGTCCTCAAGCGTATAGTCGAGCACGAGGCCGTGCTTGTGCCGGTCCTCCGGGATATGGCTCATGCCCATGAGACTGCGCTGCCGGATGGACGCGTGGTAATATCCTTGCCCTCAAGCGTAATTTTGCCGCTCACGGCAGGCTCCAGACCGGTCAGGGCGTAGACAAGCTCCGTCTGGCCGTTGCCGTCGATACCTGCGATGCAGACGATCTCGCCCGCGCGGACGCGGAACGACACGTCTTTGACGGCGTTGTTCTTATGGACCTTGGAGCGACCGTCAGGTGCTCGACGGACAGGACCTCGCCGCCCGGCTTGAGCGGGCCTTTTTCCACGTGGAAGCTGACGTTTCTGCCGACCATCATGGCCGACAGCTCCTCCGCCGTGGTACTCGCGGTTTCGACCGTGCCGATGCACTTGCCCTTGCGCAGGACGGTGACGCGGTCGGAGACCTCCATGATCTCGTTCAGCTTGTGGGAAATGAAGAGGATGCTCTTGCCCTCGGCCGCGAGATTCTTCATGATCTGCATCAGCTCCTCGATCTCCTGCGGCGTCAGAACAGCCGTCGGCTCGTCGAAGATCAGGATCTCGTTGTCGCGGTAGAGCATTTTGAGAATTTCGGTGCGCTGCTGCATACCGACGGTGATATCCTCGATGATCGCGTCGGGATCGACGTGCAGACCGTATTTCTCGGACAGATCGAGAACCTTTTTGCGCGCGTCCTGCTTCTGCAGGAAGCCCATCTGGTTCGGCTCAACGCCGAGAATGATGTTGTCGAGGACAGAGAAGCACTCGACCAGCTTGAAGTGCTGGTGCACCATGCCGATGCCGAGCGCGTTCGCGTCGTTCGGGTCGCGGATCTCAACCTTGCGGCCGTCCTTGTGGATCTCGCCCTCCTCCGGCTGGTACAGGCCGAACAGGACGCTCATAAGCGTCGATTTGCCCGCGCCGTTTTCGCCGAGCAGGGCGTGGATTTCACCCTTTTTCAGCCTCAGGGTGATGTTGTCGTTGGCGATGATTCCGGGGAAACGTTTTGTGATGTTCAGCATCTCAATCGCGTAATTCGTTTCCAAGTTCTTTCGCCCTCCTTCCGTTTTTATGGCCCGCGCTTGCGAGGACGGAAACCATTGTATCCAGTATACTATAAACCGGCGCATAAATCAAAGTTATTTTGTACATCATGCCTGTTTTTTGTAAAAAAACTGCCGCCTGCCGCCGCGGAAGCGCGCAAAAACCGCCCAGCCTATGCGGCTGCGGCGGTTTGCTTTGCGTTTACGCGTCCATAACGGCGCTTTCGCGGATGCGCTTCGTGACCTTGGCCAGCAGGATGCTGTATTCCACGGCTGCGGCAAACGCGTCGTCGTAATACGGCTGAAGCTCCTCCATCGTCATGTGGTTCGCGCGGCAGATCTCGCTCAGCGCCTGCGCGACATCCTCCTCATGCGCGTGCAGCTCCTCCGCCTGCGCCACGCGGCGGACGAGCGCTTGATGCGCACAGCCTCTTCAGCGCCGGGGCGTGCGTCCTCGCGCAGCTGCTCGAGCGTGGAATTGGAGAATTTGCAGTAATCGTCCAGCGTCAGATTGTTCTGCGCCAGCTGCGCGGACATGGTGTCCAGCTGCTCCTCGACGGCCTTGCTGATCTCGGCGGGGTCGGGGGTAAAGTCCTCCATGGTGTCCGCCGCCTGCCGCAGAAGGCGGTCGCGCAGCTCAAGCTCGGCACGCTCCGCATAATAATTTTCAAGGCTTCTGCGCATATTTTCGCGCATTTCCGCCATATTCTCGCACTGCCCGACCTCTTTTGCAAACACATCGTCCAGCGCATAGGGCGCAACGGTGCGGATTTCATGGATATGGCAGCGGAACTCCGCGTCCTTGCCCGCCAGCTCCGGCGCGTGATATGCAGCCGGGAATGTGACGTGCACAGTCACATCGTCGCCGGGGTTTTTGCCCAGCAGCTGCTCTTCAAAGCCGGGGATGAATGTGCCGCTGCCAAGCACGAGCGTCTGCTTTTCCGCCGTGCCGCCCGCGAACTGCTTTCCGTCCGCAAAGCCCGCGTAGTCGAGCACCAGCTCGTCCCCATTCTGCGAGGGCCGGTCAAACACCGGCGTCCGCCGCTGGCTCTGCTGCTGCAGCCGCACCAGCTGCCGGTTCACCTCTTCCTCCGTGACGTCCACGTGCTCCAGCTTGGCCCGCAGGCCGAGATATTGAAATGCCATAGTTGTTCTCCCTGATTATAGATTTGCGCGTTATGCGGTAGGGGCGGACGACTCTGTCCGCCCGACTGCGGTTAGCCTCCAAAACGCAAGCCAGCGAAGCGTTTGTGTTTTGGAAAGGAGGAAACGGACTCTGAGGATAAGAGGCCTCGCGAACAGCGGGGACTCGTTCCGTCGAGGTCGTTTCCGACGTGCCTCCGGCGGCCCATTCTTTTCCGCCTTGCCGGAAAAGAACGGGGAGAAAAGGGGCGCTTAGATGCGTTTGGTGCATACCGCAGGTACGATTTAAGCAAGCCCCAATTTTTGGCCGTTACAAACACACATCGTCACCTTACGGGCGCTTTGGTACGCGCCGCCTGTTATGGGACATCAAATTTGATAACATTTGCGTTTGAATATCTGCGGTAAATTCGCTTTGCGTCCGAAATATATAAGGCAGTACGGATTCGCCTGACTGCATTACATCCGCGCCTTGATCGCTGAGATCAGGATATCGCCGGCGACGACGCGGTCTTCGGCGGCGAAGCCGGATTCGAAGTTGTCCGAGTACAGAACCTGACTGCTGGGCGGGAATTCTTCGTCTCCGGCATAGACCATGAGCTGCATCCGGTAACCGCCCAAAAAGTCAAACTGGAAGCCCGCGTCGCCGTGCGGGATCGGCAGTGCATTCATGCTTTCGCAGGCTGCGCGGAATTTTTCCACGCGCGTGCCGAATGTGAACGCCGCCCGCGTCAGAACCCGTCCGGTGTACGGCCCGATATACATCTCGCCCCACGGCATTTCGCGGAACGTCTTGTACCCGCCGGACGGCTCCGCCGCCGCGCCCCTCGAGCAGGAAGCGCAGCAGAAACGTCTGGCATGGCAGGCTTTTGAGCGCGAACGCAGCTTCGTCCTCGGACGAAATGGCGTATTTCGGCCACGCGATCTGATACGCCGTACCCAATAACGTCACGGTGAACCGGCCGTTTTCGAACGGCACGCCGCAGCGCGCTGCCGCCTCCTGCGGGTCGAGCGAGGCGAATTTTTCCTCATAATGGGCAAACGGGACTTCTTCCTTGTTGTTCTGTACCTGCATAAAACTTACTCCTGAATGCTCGACGGGAACAGCTCCCGGCTGGTGTGCGGCAGGAAACACGCCGCGACGAATTCATCCATATATCTGGGATTCGTGGAAAGCTCCATATAGGTCATATTGGACGCCAGCTCGTCGACCTTGTCGACCGCGCAGTCCGACCGCGCCATGGCGTAGGCGCCGGAGAGCGACGTGTTGCCCAGATACTCGAACAGCTCCCGGTCGATATCCGGCAGCATACCGATGCGCACGGCGTTTTCCATGTTGATGCCGGAGCCGATGCCGCCCGCGACATACACATGCGACAGCACGCTCACATCCATGTCAAGGCTGGAAAGCATGATATTGATGGCCGAGAAAATGGCGGCCTTCGCGCGGATGAACGAGTCGATATCCACTTCCGTGATGGAAATTTCGCGGCCCGTCTCCGATTCGGCGGCTGTCGCGAGGATATACCGGCCCATGCCGTGCTCGTCGTGCGCGACGCGTTTGCCCTCGCGGACGAACTGGCCTTTCGAGGAAATAATAGAGGTGCGGTAAAGCTCGGCGATGACATCAATGATGCCGGAGCCGCAGATGCCGACGGGCTTCTGGCCCTCCGGCCCGACGATGCCGAGCGTCGGCTCCATCGTATCCTTGTCGATCTTCACGGATTCGACCGCACCGTCCGTCGCGCGCATACCGCAGGAGATATCGCCGCCCTCAAACGCCGGGCCTGCGGAGCAGGCGCAGGACATCATGAAATCGCGGTTGCCGAAGACCAGCTCGCCGTTCGTGCCGAGGTCGATGAACAGCGAAAATTCGTCCTTGTCCCAGATGAGGCTCGTGAACGCGCCTGCGGTGATATCGCCGCCGACATACGAGCCGATGTTCGGGGCCAGCAGGATTTCCGCGTCCGGGTTGGCCGGGAAGCCAAGATCCTTGGCCGTCATGCCGCGCCACTGGAAAAACGTCGGGATATACGGCTCCATGCGCACGGGGTTCGCGTCCACGCCCAGAAGCAGATGGTTCATCGTCGTGTTCGACGCGATGCACACGCGGAACACGCGCGAGACGGGAATGCCCGCCGATTTGCACATTGCCGCGACGAGCGGCAGCAGCGTTTCCTTTAAAATCGCGTCCTGCAGCCGCTTCGTGCCGCCGGGCTTGCCCTGCTCGACGATGCGGTTGATAACGTCCGCACCGTAGCGGATCTGACCGTTGCCTGCGGAGGCCTTCGCCGTCAGCGTGCCGGTCTTTAAATCCATGAGCACGCCCGTGACGGTCGTGGTGCCGATATCGATGGCGCAGCCGTAGAGCGGCGCGTCCTCTTTTTCGGATACGTCCATGATGGGTCAGCACGCCGTCCGTCAGCGTGCCGGTGATCTGTACCTTGAAATTGGCCTCGCGCAGCGTTTTTGCAAGCTTTTTGACCGTGTGATAGGTGAGCCTGACCTCTGTGCAGCCGTCGAATGCGTCCTGTGCGAAGCGCGCAAGCCGCTCGGTGTCGGGCATGGTGTCGTCGAGCGTCGGCTCGTCCAGCGTAAGAACCGCCTGCACAAAGTCGTTTGCAAAGTCCACGCCTGCGGCCTGCACGTCCTGCTGCAGCTGGTTGAAGATCGCAATCTCCTCGCCGGAGGACAGGTCTGCCGTCTTCATGCGGCTCTGATAGGCCGAGGCGATATCGGGGACGAGCACGGTGATGTCCCCGGCAGGCTTCGTCGAGCAGCTCAGACGCCAGCCCGCGGCATAGTCCTCGTCGGAGATGTGACCGGTCTGCACGCCGGTGACCTCGCCGGAAACGAGCTTGACGCGGCACTTGCCGCACGAGCCGTTGCCGTTGCAGGGCGCGTCGATGGCGACGTTGGCCGATTTCGCGGCCTCCAGAATGGTGCTGCCGGGCGCGGCGGAGAATTTGACCTCCTGCGCACCGTTTTCGAATTGGAAGGTGATTTCGTACATGCTGTCTGGGTTCCTTTCCGTCAAAAGTGTGGAAACCGCCGCCGGCGGAATACGCGAAGTGCATCTCCGCCGCCCCCTGCGTGGTATTCATGCTCTATACTATAAACAAATCCCGCTCTGCGGTCAAGCCCCGCGCGGGAGCAAAAACTTTTTGTACAATTTTCAGAAACTGTCAAAGAATTGTGCGTCATAGACAAATGCGTCGCGTTTTGCGGTGTGGAAACTATTGATTCATCCAAAGAAGTGTGGTAAGCTGAGGCTGGCAGAATTTGATGCAGCAAACTGACAAGGAGGACGAAAAACATGAAAAAAATTCATCAACCAGGTCGAGCTTGTAGAGGATCAGATGATCCAGGGCATGGTCAAGGCATATCCGCAGTATGTGCGCAAGCTGGACTGCGGCAACGTGGTCGTGCGGACAGAAAAGAAGGAAGGGAAGGTCGCGCTGATCTCCGGCCGGCGGCTCCGGGCCACGAACCGGCGCACGGC
>ENA-OQCO01001021-OQCO01001021.1-human-gut-metagenome-genome-assembly--contig:-NODE-1021-length-12218-cov-4.842693_pt1 | contig 12218 bp, 11 predicted proteins | sample MGYA00242500_ERZ504582 | MGnify/ENA primary metagenome ERZ504582 (study PRJEB26092, sample SAMD00036346) | human gut metagenome | host: Homo sapiens | study: EMG produced TPA metagenomics assembly of...
AGGAAGAGAAGAAGGAAGAAAAGAAGGAAGAAAACAGGGAGAAATTTTAAAATTAATAACGATGGTAAAGAAAAAAGATTGAAAATGGCGATTCTATAGCGAAGATAGCAGATGATTTGTTAGAAGATGCAGATGTGATTGAGAAAATCTATGATATCGTAAAGGAAAATCCAGAGAAGACCAGAGAGGAGATTTGTGAAATTTTAATGAATCAAAAAATATAATCAGAAAATTCTTGACAAATAAAAAATCGACTCATATAATATAAACAAATATTTAACAAGTTAAAGTGATAAATCCGATGAACAAAAGTAAGTAGCTCATCAAACAGTCTTACAGAGAGTGACCGGTTGCTGGAAGGTCATAGATATGTGATAAGCGAATGGATTTGTGAGGAGCACAGAGAACTGTTTATGAAACTTAGTAACTGTCGCCGTTATCCCACGTTACGGGAACGAGATATAAAAGCTTTTTATTATCGAACAAAGCGGAGTATCTTAAGTGAGGAGAGATATTTTCTAAGATATTTTAACAAGAAGAGAAGATCAGAAGATATTTCTTGAATATGGGTGGCACCACGGTCTATCGTCCCTAGCAATAGGAACGATGGGCCTTTTTTATTTCATAGGAAATTTCGATGAAATCCCCCAATATGAACAAAGTCACCATTCATGCAAAACGGTCCTATCTATAAATCATAGTATACAGATATATAAACTATGAAAAATGAAACCACGGCGATAAATTTTGATCAGGAGGCAGATATGTTATATCCGACATTAAACAAAGTTGAAGAACTATTAAAAGAATATCAGATGGTACCTGTATTTTACGAAGTACTGGCAGATTATATGACACCGATCCGTATGTTCCAGGCACTGAGAAAAGAAGGAACGCCATGTTTCATGCTTGAGAGTGTGGAAAATAAAGACCAGTGGGGAAGATATTCCTTTATCGGGATCAATCCTAAGTCAGAGATCAAGATTTCAGGAAAAGAATTAGAAGTCGATGGAGTAAAGCAGGAAGAAAAATTCAAGATGAGCTATCTAAGTGATCTGATCGAGAAATATAAATCTCCAGTTATGGAAGATTATCCAAAATTAACTGGAGGGTTGATCGGATATTTTGGATATGACATGATCCGTCAAGTGGAAAAGAAATTAACAAATGTACCAGAAGATGATCTGAAGATGCCAGAATGCCACTTATGCATGTACGATGAGATCATCGCATTCGATCATTTAGCAAACAAAGCTGTGATTATCCAGAACATCCACAAAGGTGATAATATCAAACAAAAATATGAAGAATTAGAAGATAAAGCAGAATTGATCCTTCACAAGATGGAACGTCCGGTATCACTTTCCAAAGACAGATTTACACCTGCGAAGGCAGAAGTAACATCGAATCTTACAAAAGAACAATACGAAGCGAACGTAAAGAAAGCTAAAAAATATATCAAAAACGGTGACATTTTCCAGGTGGTCTTATCCCAGAGATTTGAGGTAGAGACAGATGTTGATCCATTTGATGTCTATCGATGCTTAAGAACATCAAACCCATCTCCATACCTTTACTTCTTTGATTTCATTGACTATCAGGTGGTTGGAGCTTCACCAGAGAAGTTAGTCAGTGTCTTAAATGGAATTGTAGCAACCAAACCGATCGCAGGAACGGTTCCAAGAGGAAAGACAAAAGAAGAAGATGATATGTTGGTAAGACAGTTAGTCAATGATCCAAAGGAAAGAGCAGAACATACGATGTTAGTTGATCTTGGAAGAAATGATGTCGGAAAAGTCAGTAAGTTTGGAACTGTAGAAGTAAAAAACTTTATGACCGTTGAAAAATATTCCAAAGTTACACATTTAGTCAGTGATGTACAGGGAGAATTAAGAGATGATGAAAATCCAATCAACGCATTGATGAGTGTTCTTCCGGCAGGAACATTATCCGGAGCACCAAAAGTAAGGGCCATGGAGATCATTGATGAGCTGGAAAATAAAAAACGAGGTGTTTACGGTGGAACCGTTGGATATCTTGGATTTGATGGAAATATTGATACCTGTATTGCAATCCGGACCGTCGTATTTAAAGATGGAAAAGGATATGTGCAGGCAGGAGCAGGAATCGTCAATGACTCTGTTCCAGAGAAAGAATTTATGGAGACAAAGAATAAAGCATTAGCCGTTGTAAATGCAGTGAAGGAGGCAGCAAGGTTATGATTTTAATGATAGATAATTACGATTCATTTACCTATAACGTATATCAGTACATTGGATTTTTGTATCCACAGATTCAGGTTGTAAGAAACGATGAAATAACGATTGATGAGATCAGAAACTTACAAAATCTAGAAGCACTTGTTATCTCACCAGGACCTGGATATCCAGACAGTGCATGGATTTCAAAAGAGGCAATTAAAACATTCGGAAAAGAAATCCCAGTCTTGGGAATCTGTCTGGGACATCAGGCGATCGGAGAAGTATATGGCGGAAAAGTCGTTCCAGCAAAAGAATTGATGCATGGAAAAATGAGTGAGATCACAATCAATAACAAGAATCCTTTATTTGAAGGATTAGAAGATAAAATATATGCAGCAAGATATCATTCACTGATCATCGACGATGAGACATTTCCAGAAGACTTAAAAGTTATCGGAAGAGATGAAAAAGGACAGATCATGGCAGTATGTCATAAAGAATATCCAGTCTATGGAATTCAGTTCCATCCAGAATCTATCTTAACTGAAATGGGAATGAGAATCTTAGAAAACTTTTTAACAAACATCGCAGGAATCAGACTTGGAGATTCTAAAAAGGAGGAAACTATGAGCGCAGTCAATCAGGAAACATTAAAACCATTTTTAACAAAGATCGTGGAAGGAAATCATTTGACAGAAGAAGAAGCTTATAAGGCCATGGACTGCATCATGTCTGGAAATGCGACAGATGCTCAGATGGGAAGTTTCCTGACGGGTCTTCGTATGAATCATGAAACACCAGAAGAGATCACAGGATTTGCCAAAGTGATGAGAGCAAAAGCAGCGATCGTGCCAGAAGAAACAGAAGCGATCGATATCGTAGGAACTGGAGGAGACCTTGCAAACAGCTTTAATATTTCCACAACATCTGCATTTGTCATTGCAGCAGCAGGAGCAAAAGTTGCGAAACATGGAAATAGAAGTGTATCCTCAAAGAGCGGGGCAGCCGATGTCCTAGAAGCATTAGGAGCAAAAATCGGATTAACACCAGAAGAAAGCAAGAAATGTTTGGATGAGGTTGGAGCAGCCTTCTTATTTGCGCAGACACATCACGGGTCTATGAAATATGCCGGACCAGTCAGAGCACAGCTTGGGGTAAGATCTGTATTTAATATCTTAGGACCTTTAGCAAACCCAGCAATGACAAACTACATCGTTCTCGGTGTTTATGAAAAAGAGCTGGTTCGTCCGATGGCAGATGTTATGAAGAATCTTGGAGTTAAAAGAGCCCTGATCGTATATGGAGATGACGGATTAGATGAAATCTCAATCTCATCCACAACAAGTGTCTGTGAGATTAATGGAGATGAGATCAAAGAATATACGATCGATCCAGAAGAATTAGGATTAACACTTGCCAAGAAAGAAGATATTGTTGGTGGAACAGCAGATGAAAATGCGATCATTACAAAAGATATCCTAACTGGAAAAGAACAGGGAGCAAAACGAGACATCGTTTTATTAAATGCAGGAGCAGCCCTTTATACGATCGGAAAAGCAGAGACGATCAAAGATGGAGTGAAACTGGCAGCCGAGATGATCGATTCTGGAAAGGCAAATGAGAAATTAGAACAGTTTATTGCATACACAAATGTAAAATAAATGAGGTGGAACATGATCTTAGATGATATCGTAGAAAAAAGAAAGAACAATTACAAAGAGAAAAAGACAATATCGAGCCGCAGGATATGAAAGAGATGGCATTAAATTCTAAGAATAAAAATCATGGATTTAAAGAGGCCTTAAAGAAATCTGGATTATCCGTGATCTCAGAAGTTAAAAAAGCGTCTCCATCCAAAGGTGTGATCGAAGAAGATTTTCGCCCAGTAGAGATAGCCATTGCCTATGAAGATGCAGGGGCAGCAGCCATTTCCTGCTTGACTGAAGAACATTATTTTAAAGGTGGCAGCAAATATTTTGCGGATATCAGAGCTAAGGTAGATATCCCAATGTTAAGAAAAGATTTTATTTTCGATGAATATCAGATTTATGAAGCAAAAGTCTTAGGAGCCGATGCAATCCTTCTGATCGCAGCAATTCTTTCTGAAGAAAAGATAAAGGAATTTTATGATCTGGCAAAAAGCTTAGAGATTGATTGTCTGGTAGAAGTTCATAACGAAAAAGAATTAAAGAAAGTCGTTGCATGTGGATGCGATATTATCGGAATCAATAATCGAAATTTAAAAACATTTGATGTTGATCTAAATACAACAAGTAAACTTGCTCCACTTATTCCATACGAAGCAGTATTAGTTTCCGAAAGTGGAATGAAGGATGAAAATGATATGAAAAATGTCAAAGAGCAAGGAGCCGATGCAGTTTTGATCGGTGAAACATTTATGAGATCCGATAACATCAAAGAAACAATGAAACAGTTACGGAGCTGCCTATGATACAAAATCAGATCAAAGAACAAAGTCTGAAAGTGAAGATGTGCGGCATGCGCAGAAAAGAAGATATCGCATATGCAAATGAAGTAAAACCAGATGCAATTGGATATATTTTCTTTTCAAAAAGCAAGCGTTATGTCACAGGCCAGCAGGCAAGGGAACTTGATCAAAACTTAGATCAAAAGATCTTAAGTGTCGGAGTATTCGTCAATGAAACAATTGAGAAAGTTACAGAAATCGCCAATGAAGTTCCATTAGACGTGATCCAGTTACATGGCGATGAAGATGTTATTTATATTGAACAGTTAAGACAGCAGACAGATAAAGAAATCTGGAAAGCGGTCAGAGTGAAAGATACAAAAGACATCAAGGAAGCCCAACAGCTTCCAGTTGATAAACTGTTACTGGATACATTTACAGAAGAAAAAGATATGTATGGAGGTACCGGAAAAGTAATGAATTACGACCTGATTCCAAAAGAAGGAATCAGAAAACCATTTTTCATTGCAGGCGGGCTTTACAGTAAAAATATAAAAGAAATCACAAAAAAAAGTTCATCCATACGGGATCGACATTTCCAGTGGAATCGAAACGGATGGATACAAAGATTTGAAAAAAATGAAAGAAATCATGCAGATAACAGGAGGAAGACATGAATAAAATAGGAAGATTTGGAGAGTACGGTGGACAGTATGTACCAGAAATTGTAATGAACGCGGTAAACGAGTTAAATGAGGCTTATGAAACATACAAAAATGACCCAGAATTCTTAGCCCAATTACGTCAGTTATACAGAGATTACGCAAACCGTCCATCTCTTTTATACTACGCAGAGAAGATGACAAAAGATCTTGGAGGGGCAAAAGTATATTTAAAACGAGAAGATTTGAACCATACAGGTGCCCATAAGATCAACAATGTATTAGGTCAGATCTTACTTGCAAAGAGAATGGGGAAAAAAAGAATCATCGCAGAGACAGGTGCAGGACAGCACGGAGTTGCTACAGCGACTGTTGCAGCATTATTTGACATGGAATGTGTTGTATATATGGGAGCAGAAGACGTGGAACGCCAGAGTCTGAATGCATACCGTATGGAACTTCTTGGAGCAAAAGTTCATGCTGTAGAGAGTGGAACAAGAACTTTAAAAGATGCTATTAACGAGGCAATGAGAGACTGGGCTACAAATATTGAGACAACATTTTACTGCATCGGTTCTGTTATGGGACCTCATCCATATCCAACGATGGTTCGTGATTTCCAGAAGATCATCGGAGAAGAGACAAAAGAACAGATGAAAGAAATCGAAGGAAAACTTCCAGATGCTGTATTTGCTTGTGTAGGAGGCGGATCGAATGCAATGGGAATGTTTTATGACTTTATCCCAGATGAAAGTGTCAGATTGATCGGGGCAGAAGCAGCTGGAAGAGGGATTGATACATTAGATCATGCAGCAACGATCGCAAAAGGAAGTAAAGGTATTTTTCATGGAATGAAGAGTTTGTTCTTACAGAACGAAGAAGGCCAGATCGATCCTGTATACTCTATTTCAGCAGGACTTGATTATCCGGGAATCGGACCAGAACATGCACATCTTCATGAAATCGGAAGAGCAGAATATGTGAGTATCACAGATGAACAGGCAGTCAAAGCCTTTGAATATTTATCCAAAACAGAAGGAGTGATCCCAGCGATCGAATCATCTCATGCAGTTGCAGCGGCAATGGAGATCGTTCCAACAATGAGTAAAGACCAGTCAGTCGTTATCTGTCTGTCTGGCCGTGGAGACAAAGACGTTTATCAGGTAGCAAGATACAGAGGAGTGCAGTTAGATGAAAATTAGAGAGACATTTGAGAATAGAAAAAAGAATGGGAAAAAAGCATTAGTAACTTACATCGTATCTGGAGATTATGGGTACGAAACAACAAAAGAAAATATCAGAGCTATGGTAAAAGCAGGAGCAGATGTGATCGAGATCGGTATTCCATTCTCAGATCCGATCGCTGAGGGTGTTGTCATTCAGGAAGCCAGTCAGCATTCACTTGCAGGTGGTACAACACTAAAGGGAATCTTTCAGATGGTAAAAGAATTAAGAGAAGAGATCAAAGAAACACCATTTGTCATGATGATGTATCTCAATACGATCTATCGTTTTGGAACCGAAAGATTCTTTGATCTTTGTAATGAATGTGGGATTCAGGGCGTCATCGTGCCTGATATGCCATACGAAGAAAAAGACGAGATTCAGGGCGTGGCAACAGCTCACGGAGTTGACAATATCAGTCTTGTAACACCGACATCTCATGACCGTATCGCAATGATCGCAAAAGAAGCAGAAGGATTCTTATACTGTGTATCCTCCATCGGAGTTACAGGAACAAGAAGAGAATTTACAACAGATTTTGATGAATTCTTCGGTGTGATCAAGAAGAATGCAACAATTCCTTGTGCAGTGGGATTTGGTATTTCAGGACCAGAACAGGCAAAGAAAATGAGTACATACTGTGATGGTGTCATCGTCGGAAGTGCGATCGTCAAATTGATCAGTCAATATGGTAAAGAAAGTCCTGAAAAGGTTTATGAGTTTACAAAGAGCTTAAGAGAATGCATTAGATGAATAAAATGATCGTCAAATGATATTACGTGAAAATTACAGCAATCAGCGAGGGTTGTTGTAATTTTCTGCATTTTTTGTAAAATAAAACTAATGGCAAAGAAAGGAAGAGACAGATCATGTTATCAAAAGAAGTAGTAGAATTATCGAAACAGCATTCTATTATCCGTGATATTTTCGAATATGGAATGAAGAGAGCAAAAGAAGTCGGAGCAGAAAATGTATTTGATTTCAGTATCGGGAATCCAAGTGTTCCAGCACCAAAAGAAATTGATGAGACAGCACTTCGCCTGTTAAAAACAGCAGATCCAGTGGATATTCATGGATATACAAGCAATGCTGGAGTACTGGAAGTAAGAGAAAACATTGCCAAGTCTTTAAATAAAAGATTTGATACAAATTATACAGCAGCGAATATTTTTATGACGATCGGAGCGGCAGCAGCCCTTGGTATCTGCTTTAAGACATTAGTTGATGGGCCAGAAGATGAAGTTATCACATTCGCACCACATTTCCCAGAATATGCAGTATATGCACAGGGAGCAGGATGCAGATTAAAGGTCATTTCTGCAGATACCAGAGCATTCCAGATTAATTTCGAAGAATTAGAAGAAACGATCAATGAGCATACCAAAGCAATCTTGATCAACTCTCCAAACAACCCATCCGGAGTTGTTTATTCCAGAGAGACGATTGAGAAATTAGCTGCATTATTAGAGAAGAAACAAAAAGAATATGGACACAGCATTTACATCATTTCCGATGAACCATACAGAGAGATCGCGTATGATGGATTTGAAGTGCCATATGTTCCACATTTTTATAACAATACATTAGTAGCATATTCTTTTAGTAAATCCTTATCACTGCCGGGAGAACGTATCGGTTATATCGTAGCACCAAATGAGGCAGAAGATTTTGAACAGTTACTGCCAGCGTTTATCGCATCTGCACGTTTACTTTCTTACGTCTGTGTGCCAACCTTATATCAGAAAGTTGTTGGAGAATGTGTAGATTTAACTTCTGACCTTTCAATCTATCAGAAGAACAAAGATTTATTCTATAATGCATTAGTGGATATGGGATATGAATGTGTAGAACCAGGTGGAGCTTTCTATTTATTCCCGAAAGCATTAGAAGAAGATGCCAATGCATTTTGCGAGAAGGCGAAAGAATATGATCTGTTGATCGTACCTGGGGACAGCTTTGGATGCCCAGGATATGTGCGTATTTCTTACTGTGTACCAACAGAACGTATCGAAAAAGCTCTTCCATTATTTAAGAAACTGATCGATGACTATCGCAAATAAGCCAATATAGATAAAGGAGACTTTCAATGAACAGCTGGAGAGACAATGTACGAAAAGTAGAACCTTACACACCGGGTGAACAGCCAAAAGAAGAAGGTGTGATCAAGTTAAATACAAATGAAAACCCTTATCCGCCATCCGATAAGATCAAGGAAGCGATGAGTGGGATCAAGAATCTGCGCAAATATCCTGATCCTGCAGCAACTAAATTGGTAGAAGCGATCGCTTCTTATCATGGATTTGATAAAGAAGAAGTATTTGTCGGAGTTGGATCTGATGATGTGCTTGCCGTTGCATTTATGACATTTTTTAACGGTAAGCAACCAATCTTCTTCCCAGATATCACATATTCCTTCTATCCTGTATGGGCAGAATTATTCGGAATACCATACGAGAAGAAAGCAGTCAATGATGCATTTGAGATTCAGAAAGAAGATTATTATGCTGAAAATGGCGGGGTGGTATTCCCAAATCCTAATGCACCAACAGGCGCATTTTTATCTTTAGAGGTTGTGGAAGATATCATCCAACACAATCAGGATGTTGTTGTGATCGTTGATGAAGCCTATATTGATTTTGGCGGCGACACAGCGAAAGAACTGACAAGAAAATATGATAACGTTTTAGTCGTTCAGACATATTCCAAATCAAGATCTTTAGCAGGACTTCGTATCGGATATGCGATCGGTAACAAGGAACTGATCAAGGCAATGAATGATGTGAAATATTCCTACAACTCTTATACGATGAATGAGCCATCCATTGTTCTTGGAACAGCTGTCTTAGAAGATGAAGAATATTTCCAGGAGACAAGAAATAAGATCATTGATACAAGAGAATGGTTCCAGATTGAGATGAGAAAGATCGGATTTAGTTTTGCAGATTCCAAAGCAAACTTTATCTTTGCGACACATGAAAGCGTACCTGCCAAAGAGATTTTTGAAGCAGCGAAGAAAGCAAAGATTTATGTCCGTTATTTTGATCAGCCAAGAATCAATAATTATTTAAGGATTACGATCGGTACGAGAGATGAAATGGAAACATTACTTGATTTCTTAAAAGAATTTACAGCAACAAAATAGAGATTGAATAAAAAAAGAAATTTTGAAAAATAAATTTCTTTTTATTGCAATCAACTGGAAAATATTGTATGATGATATGGAAATTATTTACATATGAAGACAAGTGAGGGAAACAAATAAAATGGGGTTATGGCATGCGTTTTCATCCACAGAAAAGGAGAAGACCATGTTGAATGAGAAAGAATTTTATCAGTATGTAGAAGCGAATATTTTAAACTATCTTCCAGAGATGGAAGGAAAGAAAGTTATGGTGCAGAGGGTTAAGAGGAATAATCAGATATCGATGATGGGGTTGTCGATCGGAGAGACCAAGAATTATCTGGTACCAGTGTTGTATCTGGAGATATTTTATCGAAATTATTTAAGGGGACAGGAATTATCAGATACGATGAAAGACATCGCCAGAATTTATCGAGGACATCAGGTTGGATTTTATCTGGATGAGGATAAAGTTTCAGATTATGAGCATATTAAGAAGAATCTGTTTTATCGTGTGGTTAATTATGAGAAGAATAAAGAGATGTTAAAGTATACACCATACGAGCGGTTCTTAGATCTGGCAGTTACATATCGTTGGGCAGCATACCGGAATCATGACGGGATGGCGAGTGCATTAGTGAGGAACAAAGAGTTGCTGTTATGGGGTGTGACAAAGGAACAGATGATGAAGGATGCAAAGGAGAACACGGAGAAGATCTTCCCACCAGTGATGCGCAAGATTCAGTCTGTGATACCAGTAAAGATCACGGATATGGAGATTCCATTGTTTGTATTATCAAATGGAGATTATATGAATGGAGCATCCGTCATGCTTTATAAAGATCCACTGAGAGATTTCGCGAATTATATGGGACATGATCTTTATATTCTTCCAAGCAGTATTCATGAAGTGATCCTTTTACTGGATGATGAATATGTGCAAAGTTCAGAGGAACTACGAGAAATGGTTAGAGAGACAAACCGTATGGTTGTGGATCAGGAAGAAGTTTTATCAGATCACATATATCATTACGACAGAGAGAAAGATGAGATTAGAATTGCCAAGTAATAATTTGTAACGTATAATAGTTCATTAAGAGATGGAAAATGGTATGAAAATTCAAAAATATACTAATTACATCAGGGAGTGAAAAAATTATGAAACGTTGGGAAATTTATCTGGATATTATCATGGAACTGTTGGTCATATTAGCAGGTGCATTGCTTTTGATCTTTGTATTACCAAAATCAATCGTATTTTTATGGCCATTTGTAGCAGGATGGATTATTTCAATGATGGCCCACCCAGTGATCGAATATCTGGAGAAGAAGGTAAAATTACCGAAGAAGTTCGGTTCTGCGATCTTGATCGCGGCAGTTATCACAGGAATTATAGTGGTTCTTTATTTTGCAGTCAGAGGTATCGCACTGCAAGTCATCGGATTTATACAGGATGCACCAGATATCCGTCATGAGATCATGAGACAAGGAATGATCTTTCAGAAGAAGATAGAGCAATTTTTAAGTATTCTTCCACCATCTTTTGGAAAACAGTTTGATCAGTGGAGCGGATCGATCGGAGAGCTTTTCAAGAAAGCGGCATCTTCTGCAGGAGATTATGGGGTAGCACATGCAGGTGGTGTTGCAAAGGGTGTGACAAGCGGTCTGTTAGGGCTTGTTGTTATGTTATTTGCAGCTTATATGTTTTCACTGGAACGGGAAAAACTCATAGCATGGTATGAAAAATGTATTCCAGGATTTGTGAAGCATAAGATCAATGTATTTATGAAGAACTCAGTTGGAGTCTTAGTAAGTTACTGCCTTGCGCAGTTAAAGATCATGATAGTGATCATAGCGATCCTTTGGATCGGATTTTTTATTGCAGGGATTGGACATTCTTTTATCTATTCGGTATTAGTAGGAATTGTCGATATATTTCCAATCCTTGGAACAGGGACTGTGATCATTCCATGGGCAATATTTAAGCTGATCACAGGAGATATCAAAACAGCAGTTATCTTACTGATCATTTATGCGATCTGTCTGGTATTGAAACAGGTCTTGCAGCCAAAGATGATGGGAGACAGTATGGGAATCTCAGCACTGACAACGATCTTTTTGATCTACGTTGGTCTGAAATTCGGAGGATTAGGAGGAATGTTATTAGCCCTGATCCTAGGAATGTTTGTGATCAATTTATACCGATTAGGAGTGTTTGACCGTAAGATCGCATTTTTTAAACGAAGATTTGAGATGCTTACGATCAACAGCGAGGAAGAAGAAAAGGAGAACAAGAAAGAATGAGTTATGCAGATCAGGTATTTATATCTATGTGCGAAGATATTTTAGAGAATGGAACTAGTACAGAGGGAGAGAAAGTCCGTCCGCACTGGCCAGATGGAGAGTCTGCCTATACGATCAAACAGTTTGGTGTTGTAAATCGTTACGATCTGTCCAAAGAATTTCCAGCATTGACTTTAAGAAAGACATATATTAAGTCAGCTATTGATGAATTATTATGGATCTGGCCAGTGCGGACGGACTTTCTCTCCCTCTGTACTAGTTCCATTCTCTAAAATATC
>ENA-OQCO01001023-OQCO01001023.1-human-gut-metagenome-genome-assembly--contig:-NODE-1023-length-12172-cov-6.714238_pt1 | contig 12172 bp, 9 predicted proteins | sample MGYA00242500_ERZ504582 | MGnify/ENA primary metagenome ERZ504582 (study PRJEB26092, sample SAMD00036346) | human gut metagenome | host: Homo sapiens | study: EMG produced TPA metagenomics assembly of...
GCCATTCTTCATCAGTCAACTCATATCGTTTCAACATAGTGAACACCCCTTTTTCTTTATTTTATCATGAAAAAGGGAAATAAAACATGCGTTTTGTGCAATTTTTATTTTTCAGACACACTCTAGTTCATTCTGATCGAGGATGTCATTATCGTTGGGTGGAATGAGTCCATTTCAATATAGACGTAGTTTAGGAATAGCAATTTAGTCCAAGAAAACGTCCCCCCCCCCCGGGTTGCAATAACTTTTGCATTCAACCGTTCTGTCTTGCACCCATAAGCTCGATTCCGGTTCCTGTGATGTGTGTCTGGAGGTCTTTTGTATAATCACCACCGGAAAGTGCGATACCGAAAAGTCTCTCGCTGGATTCACAGATATCAAGAGCTTTCATAACACCTCTTGCTGATTCAACAGCTGCCATGATCAGGACACTTCCTTCCGGAAGTCCAAATTCTTTTTCTGCTGAAATGATCTCACGCTCTACAAGCTGCACATCCTGTGCACTTTCTGTCTTAGGAATACGAATAGAATCACATCCACCGGCTACTGAACAACGAATGTCTTCTTTCCAGTAAGGGCTGTCCAGTCCGTTGATTCTGACTACTCGTTCACAAACACGATAATTAATCGTCTTAAGTGCATGATAGAGTGAAAAACGTGCTGCATCTTTCTGATTTTCTGCTACTGCATCTTCCATATCCAGCATGATGGAATCCGGTTTGTAAATATATGGATCTTTGATAAGTCCTGGTTTCTGTGCATTTCTGACAAATATAGAAAAAATTCCCGCCAATGGTAAAATGATTACAAGCTGTCTCAAAAGTGAAATAACCAGTGATTCCATACCTCCATCCAGTGCCTGATAAATTCTCTGATAAGCAACATTGATTCCGGCAAACAAGAAACTTAAAGAAATCACCCTCATTGCACCGATAAATATGTTCTTGACTGCCTGCATTTTGTTGCTTTCCGCCATTTTTGTTCTAACTCCTCTCTTTTCTGGCACAAAAAAAGTGCACACCCTGTCTTATAGCTGGACTTACGCTCACAGGCTACACACTTTTTTTCATGACGAATATTATATTTTAAACTTACTGACCGTCCCTTTTATTCCGTAAATGTATATCGTACAAAAGAGCCGTTATTATCTCCTGTTACGATTACAATGTCTCCACTCTCATTACTTGTAGTTTCCAGGATCGGGAATCTTCCATTTTCTTTTACATAAGCTTCCGGGCTGGCTGCTTCTGCCTCTATCAATGTTTTTTTGCTGTATTGTTCTCCTCCACATGGATTTATATCCTCAATAAAAATTTCATACTCATGCATATCTGCTTCCTCCTGAAATTAATTTTGTAAAGGCGAGTAACGTATATTTTGCTTTTCTGCATGATTACGCCACTCGCCACTATCTTTATTATAAAACTATTTTATTCTGGTTGCAAAAGCAGTTTTTACTAAAAAAGCACCTTCTGTTTTTAGTCATTATTACCACAGCAGAATACGATTCTAAATCTCTTAAATGCTTTTTTCATAAATCATCCAGAATGTATTCCATCTGCCTCTCTTTTGTCTTCATTCCCATTTTTTCATAGAATTTTTCTGCTGAAGTATTTCCTGACCATACATTTAATGTCACTTCATAGCAGTGCATTTTCCTGGCTTCTTTTTTTACATGCTCAAACAGGCTTTCACCGATATGCTGACCTCGTGCCTGCTGGTCAACGCATAGATCATCTATAAAAAGCGATTTAAACTGTACCATATTATTTGAGAAGGGCTGTTCCTGCAATTGACAAAAGGCATACCCTACACAAACATCAGACTCGTTCACTGCAACATATATCGGTTTTTCTTTATTTTTCAAAAGCTCTGTTAATTCTTCCACTGTATATTTTGTTGTATCGGGAATAAAAATATCAGGTCTTATGTCTGCATGGATCTGCAACACCTGTCCTAATAGCTCTATAATTCTTGGAATATCTTTTTCTTTAGCTTTTCTGATAATCATGTTTCGCTCCTCCATTAAATCAATCAAAATCTCTGGTAATATTTGTGAGCCATTTGCCTCTGAAATAGTGAATAAATACCACAGGCATTTTTTCGAACTCATCCAGAGTCATTACAAAGTACACCCAGATTGGAGGCAATTTTAAAACATATGCGGCAAGGAAAGTAAGCGGCACTGCAACAAGCCACATAAATATGGAATCTATGATCATTCCAAATCTGGAATCACCGCCACCTCTGAAGCATCCGCAGATAAGGCAGGTATTGATACCTTCTCCCACAAGACGCCAGGTTGTCATAATTATAAAAATGCCAAGATAATAAATGGCCGTCTCTGTCAGTTTATCCCGATAGAAATCCAGTATCAAAGGACGAAGTGCCAGAATAATAACGCATCCGACCAGACTTACAACCATTGTTATCCTGAGCATGCGCTTTCCATATTCTCTTGCTGTATCAATGTTATCTTTACCCAGTTCCTGGCTGACAATGATGGTAGTCGCATTGGCAAAACCACGACAGGCGATCGCACCAATATTTACCACCATGACAGCAACTGCATTTGCGGCAACCATATCATCGCCAATATGGCCGAGTATTGCTGCGAATGCTGAGCTGGCAAAACTCCAGACAACATCATTTATTACAGCCGGGGTGGCAATTTTCATAAAGTCCTGGAACAGAATACCTGATTTCGTAAAGAAGTATTTGATCCGGAATCTGACATCGGAACTTCTTAATGAATAGATGAGGCAGATCAGTACTTCTGTGATTCTGGCAATGACAGTACCAAGAGCCACACCGGTAACGCCAAGCTTTGGAAGTCCAAACAGACCAAAGATAAAGGTCGCATTACAAATTACATTGACACAAAGCGAAACAATGTACGTGACAGATGGCAGCATTATTTTTCCGATACTTCGAAGGGCACTCATAAAAACCTGAGAAAATCCCATAAACATAAATGAAAATGAAATTACCCTTAAGTATTCACTGCCGGCAGCAATCGTATCCGGACTGCTTGTAAAGATCTTCATGATCGTAGTTGGCATAGAAAAGGAGATCACGAAAAACACGAGGGAAACGATCAGTGAGATTCGTTCCGCCAGGCCGAGAATTCTTTCTACAGTCTTTTTATCACCTTTTCCCCAGTACTGTGCACATAAAACTGAAGCACCCGTGGCCATGCCATAATATAAACAGAAAAGAATAAAAGTATACTGGTTCGCAAGGGATGAAGCCGACATAGCAGTCTGGCTTACATACCCAAGCATAACCGTATCGGCAATATTTACCAGTGTTCCGATCAGATTTTGGATCATGATCGGAAAAGCTAGTTTTGATGCATATTTCAAGAAATCTTTTTTATTTAACATACATGGTTTTTCCTTAGTTCTTAGTATTCATAACCAATTGTATCATACTCCTTCAGAAAATACATTAATATGGTGGAAAAAATCAGCACTACACTTTTCAGGAACCTATATACTCTCAAAATATCCAACAATTCCTATATAACCATCTTTCTTTAAAGGAGACCATAGGGTGTGCAGCTTCAGAGCACACATCTGCCTTTTGTTCTCTACTTTTGCCATTACGTGCAATAAAACCTCTTTATTCTGTATTGATGTCTGATCCAATAGATTACTGACTTGCCGTATATCTTCTCTGTTTACTTCAAACACATTAGATATATCGTACTTCGGATCATTTTTTTGACATATTATCTGCTGTTTTTCATTCATTATACTAAGCTGACCTGAAATGACATTGTATTCAATGGAGGTTTTTCCACTATTCGTTTTAAAAAACTCAATCTTTTCCTGCATAGCTTAATGACACGCTGGGAATAATTTTTACGGGGTAAAGACTTTTCCCTAAGTATTTCATCAGAGAGTCTCTGCGCTTCATAATACTGTTTATTATCATCTGGTTTATTAGTAAACATTCTGGAAAATTGAAGGCTGAGTTCTTTCAGACATTTAAGAAGAACTGGATTAAACTGTCCACACTGCCCATCCAGGATCATTCGGATTGCTGTATCATGATCAAATGCTTTCTTATAACATCTTTCACTGGTAAGTGCATCATAAACATCGACTATCGATACAACCTGTGCAGAAATCGGTATTTCTTCACCCTTCAGTCCATCCGGATAACCTTTTCCATCCCATCTTTCATGATGCCATCTGCAGATTTCCCATGCAGTATGCACCAATGGTTTATCCTTTGGGAAGCGCATATCCCGGATCAGGGATGCGCCTATCTCACTGTGGGTTTTCATAATCTTAAACTCTTCATCCGTCAGCCTGCCCGGTTTATTCAGTATTTCTTCCGGAATACCCACTTTACCGATATCATGAAGGGAGGATGCAGTTGTGATCAAAGCAATATCTGCCTCTGTCAGAGGATAAGCATCTGTTACTTTTACCAATTTTCTTAACATCATTTCCGTTGCTGTTTTAATATGCAGAATGTGCTCACTGCTTTCGCTGTTGCGAAATCCCAGTACATTACTCAAAATTCCGATCATAATATTGTTGTTTTCTTCTTTTTCATAAACCTGGTCTACAACCACATTTACCAGACGCTTTTGGTTCTCATAAAGTGCCAGTGTATTCTGGACTCTTTTCTTTACGATAACAGAGTCAAAAGGCCGTGTAATATAATCGGTAATACCCATCTCATAGGCTTTACGCATAGTATCAACAGATTCTTCAGAGGAGATCATAATAACTGGAGTTTCATCGATCCATTGGAAACGGTTCATCCATTCCAGGACTCCAAAACCATTCATCTGTGGCATGTTGATATCCAACAACATCAGGTCAATCTCCGGATTTTCTTCCACTATCTGGATTGCCTGATTTCCATTTTCAGCTTCCAGATAATTATAAGTTTCTCCGAGAATCTCCTTCAATATAACCCTGTTAAATTCCGCATCATCCACAATAAGTATTTTTTGTCTTTTATCCATTATGATCCCTTCCTCTTATACCTTCATTAATATAGTTTAGTGAACATATCCTGAAATTGTTTTTATCACTTTCTCAGGCACAACCGGCTTTGACAGTTTCATGCTGCGAACTGTCCTCGGCTGTCAAAACGTACATCTGCTGCCTAACCCAGCAGATTGTCATGTAAGGTACTGATCAATTCTTCAATAACTATTGGCTTGGATAAGAATCCATCCATGCCACATTCCAGGGCTTTCTTTCTGTCCTCATCAAAGGCATTGGCAGTCATGGCAAGGATTGTAATCCCCGCCAGTGCCGGGTTATCCAGAGCACGGATTTCCTTAGTGGCTTCATATCCATTCATTACCGGCATCTGCACATCCATCAGCACCAGATCATAATTACCCGGAGTCGAATTCTTAACTTTCTCCACTGCCTCTGCTCCATTTTTTGCAGTATCAACCAGGAATCCATATTCATTAAGGATCTCCACCGCAATTTCGCTGTTCAGCTCATTATCTTCCACAAGCAATATACATCTGCCTCTGAAATCCGAACCTGCTTCCGGAAGAATTGAATCTTCTGCTCCAGCCTGACTCTGACCGATAGCTGTCATCAAGGTTTCTCGGATATCTGACATAAACAGAGGTTTCGCACAGAAAGCAGTCACCCCTGCTGCTTTGGCTTCTGCTTCGATATCTGACCAATCATAAGCAGTCAGGATAATAATCGGTGTATCGTCACCAAGGCTGCGGATCTGACGCGTAACTTCAATTCCATTCATATCCGGCAGACACCAGTCAATGATATACGCATGGAAGGCATCTCCCAGTTCCATAGACTGCCGTACACGGAGAACAGCTTCCCTGCCGGAAAGTGTCCATTCTGAGCGCATTCCAACCCTCACAAGCATTTTTGTCACGCTGTCACAGGTATCGAAGTCATCATCTACAACCAGTGCCTTAAGGCCTTCCAATTCTGCAATTTTCTCTATACGGTGCTGCTCAGGCTGAATCCGGAATGGCAGACGGACAATGAATTCAGTACCTTTGCCCTGTGCCGTCTGAACCTCAATGGTACCGCCCATCATATCCACAATATTCTTGGTGATTGCCATGCCAAGTCCTGTACCCTGAGTCCTGCTGACTGTGGAAGTACGCTCCCTCTCAAAAGGAGAAAAGATCTTCTTCACAAATTCCTGACTCATACCGATTCCGTTATCCTTTACCCGGATCTCGTACAGTGCACTACCTTTTGCTGTCCCCGGTAACTGCTTCAGCCGGACAGAGACAGTTCCTCCTGCAGGAGTAAACTTAACCGCATTGGACAAGAGATTCAAAAGTACCTGGTTCAGTCGCGTCTTATCACAATAGACATCCTCATTTGTAACATCCATGGCATCCATATAAAGCTCCAGCTGCTTCGCATGGATCTGCCCACTGATGATCGTCTTCAGGTCATGAAGCACATCCGACAGACTGACCTCCGTTTCTTCCAGGTGGATCTTTCCACTCTCAATCCGGCTCATATCCAGGATATCGTTGATCAGTGAGAGCAGATGGTTGCTGGAGGAAAGGATCTTGCCCAGATAATCCCGAACCCTTTTCTGATCATCAATATTACTTACAGCCAGTGTGGTAAAACCGATGATCGCATTCATTGGTGTACGGATATCGTGAGACATATTAGAAAGGAAAGTACTCTTCGCCTTGTTTGCTGTCTCTGCCGCACGTACTGCCTCAGAAAGTGCCTGATTCATTTTCCAGTCATCGGTACGGTCCGACATAACCAGGATATATTTCTTTTTCCCGTTTACTTCACTGCACATTGCAATATTATGGAACCAGCGTTTTTCCCCTGTTTTCAGATGAATATATTCCAAATCCCATTCCTTCTGCTCATGAACCTGGATCTCCTCCAGATAATTTTTCTCCGAGTCTTTGGAATTCTCGGGATCCAGTTTCCCAAGGACACAAATATCCTTCCGGATCTGTTCAACCGTAATGCCCAGCAGCTTTTCCGCATTCGGGCTGACATAATCTGCCTGATAGGTTTTGGCATCCAGCATCAGGAAAACGTCATCCACGTTCATTGAAAGCTTTTGGAACAGTTCATCACGGTACAGAATCTCCGTATCCTTTTTCCTGAGGTTCGTTCTGCCTTTTTGAATAATAAAACTGATAAGGAATGCGGCAATGCAGAATACAACCACACTGACAAGGAGTATCGTACTACGCTGCAGACTGTTCATACTGGCATTGACGATATCTGCCTGGACAAGTCCCAAAAATATCCAGTCCTGGATATCCGATTTTTCATAGACCAGATAATAGTTTCTTCCATCCAGATCCAGCAGCATCGCGTCGGTACGTCCTGCTTTAAACTTCTCTGAAAGTTCATTGACCTCTTTTTCAGACATATCAGAATGCTCTCTCAGAACACCGAAAAAATTATACACATTCCCCCATGTTTCAGAAGAATGATCGACCACAACACGGCCATTCGGATGAACAACAAAACTCTGGGCATTTCCATCGAAAGCAGAAATATCCAGTACATCTACGATATCAGAGTTTTCATAAGCAATGGCTATGGCATCATATTCAAATCCCTGATAAGTTCCGTGAGCCTTAGGAGTGGCAAAAACAAGCAGCTGAGATTTTCCGGGAACTGATGCATTCGCAATAACATCATTTCCCTGCCGGATCTCCTCTTCAATATTTTCCTGTAATCCAAGGTACCCGGTTTCCCCTGTTGGCATCTTATAGTTCCCGTCGGCTGACAGAAAAAAGAATTCCAAAAAGCCGGTATCCTCCTGCGCTTTCTTTATATAATCACGAATTTCATCTTCACTGGATGTATTCTGCAGATTCTCTCCCCACATATGAAGATAGGTCAGGTTTTTCTCTGTCAGTTCCCTCAGCATATTATCAGACTGATGAAAAACTTCCGTCAGATGAGAAACACTTTCCTCATAAACAGTTTTCGACACAAATCCAAAATATCGGAAAACCATCAAAGCAATGCACACAAAACCAGCTATAAAGACAGCTATCTTTAATCGTTTTCTCATGACAGATTTCTTTCTGTCTTTACTATGTTTCCTAATATCCATTCTTCTCACCTCAGAGTCATGTAGTCTTCTGGCTCTGCAAGAATGGCATCACCATCTGAAACATATGCTGTCCATGTATCATCCACAGAAATATCTCCTCCATCAAATACAATGTTTTCATCTGTGGGATAAGCTTCCATGTGTTTTGGTATTGCAAGACAGGTTACTGTAAAAGTATCATTGTCCTGAACTTTTTTTCCATCCATTGTAACGTTGCTCAATGTATAGCCATCATCTGTTTCTTTGATTTCCACGGAAATACCGCTGAACACAGGCAATGAGCCTCGGTTAAACGGAATAAATCCGCCCTCATAGCCTTCTACAAAATTTTTAACCGTCTCTTTCAGTTCAGCTCCACTCATCTTGCTGCTGTAAGCCGACAGACTGTTTGGCATGATCATGTCGCCTGCCATTTTTTCAGTATATCCAGCTTTCAGCACGTTTCCCGTAAAGCTGTTTCCAGTTGCGATCAGCACATCTGATCCATAAATGCCGCGCAGAGTGTTTGCCATAACTGAATATGCCGCATTGCCCCCACTGCTATGAAAACGATTGGAATAGGATTTCTGCGAATCCAACACGATATTCTCCGAAATAGCTTCTTCCTCAAGAAGCTGAGAATTAAACGACTGATATGCCTGCTCTGCATCGTACTCTCCTGAGATCATCTTTGAAACCACATCCTTGGAAACGGAGAAAAAGTCATTTGATGCAATGCGGATATACATATGATTTTCTTCGATCACGGATTTCACATCTTTCAGATATTCCGTAAGCTGCATATCCACATCCTGACTGTAGCTTAACAGATCCTGTCCATCACTAATGATCCGCTCCTGCGCATCCTCTGAAAGCATTGTGCTCAGCACCTTCATTGCCTTCTTTCGACGTGTCTCATCCTGTGTCAAATCGCGGTTTAAAGCCACCTGGAAGTATGGCGTAGTCATCAGCCACTTTTCACCGTTCTCCTGAAAGAATGGAAGAAAAGTTGTGTTAATGCCCTGATCCTGAAACATTTTTACACCGGCAGAGGTTCCAAAGTACATGGCAAGCTTGCCACTTTGATACATCTCAACTATATCATCATAATTCATATCCAGATCATCCTGACTCAGACCGGTATCCTGGATGAACTGCTCCATACGTTCAAAAGCCTTTGGCCAGACAGTACTGTCCAGACCTTCTCTCTTTGTATTATCCGGGGCACTGTAGGTGGTACGCCACTTGCGTCCGTCTACAGAAGACAGCTCTGATGCTGACAGACCCTGCAGTGTTTCCATACAGGTATAATCATAATAATAGTCTGCAGTAAACCCACGGATTCCCACCTCTTCAAATGCCTCGCAGGCAGAGACAAAGCTTTCATAATCTGTTGGCAACGGGATATCGTATTTTTCAAAAAGGTCTTTATTCACTACAAAGCCATGCGCATCTGCACACACCGGAAGCCAGTTTACGCTTCCATCTTCATTCATAAAACTACTGAGATATGTATCATAGACAGCTCCTGCCACATTAGTTGTGGAAAGATCCATCAGACTGTCTTTCAGCGGACTTGCATCATGCAGTGAAAAACGACAGCAGGTTATAATATCCGGCAGTCCACCGTTTTCCTTCAGAAATTTGTAGAAATCCAGATCGTTATTACCTACGACAAATTCAACATTGATATCCGGGAGCTGCTCCTGGATGTATGGTGCATATTTTTCATACAGGTTTGTGCTCCATAAGTACACCGTGATTGTTTCTGCATCTTCTTTTTCCGTACTTTTACCGCCACAGCCTGAAAGAAGTGATATGCTCATCACCATCATTAAAAGTACAGCCAACACTCTGTTCCATTTTTTCTTTTTCATTACGAATCCCCCTTCTGAGATTGTTTCCCACTAGTACACCAATTCATGAATTATCTTTACCAGTAGTTTCATATCAATAGGCTTAGAGATATGTTCATCCATTCCTGCTTCTTTTGCTTTTATTCTGTCCTCCGTGAACGCATTTGCTGTCATTGCAATGATCGGTATCGTCTTTGCATCCTCTCTGTCCATAGAGCGGATCATCTTCGCTGCTTCATAACCATTCATGACCGGCATCATGATATCCATAAGAATCACATCAAATTCGTCAGGCCTGCTTTTTTCAAATATCTCAACAGCTTCCTGTCCATTCCATGTTTTTTTCACAACTGCGCCTTCATTCTGAAGCATAAACTCTGCAATTTCCATATTCAGTTCATTGTCTTCTGCCAGAAGAATATGCAGTCCGCGGATGGAAGCTTCTGTCTTTGCCTCAGTTTCAGCTTTGCCTTCCCTGTCTGTATCAATCCGGAACGGAACCCGGATCACAAAGGTAGTTCCTGCGCCTTCTTCACTTTCAAAGGTAATGGTTCCACCCATTTTCTCGACCAGTTTCTTTGCAATTGCCATCCCCAGGCCTGTTCCCGCAAATTTTGTGCGGCTTCCTGTATGTTCCTGTGCAAATGGTTCAAACACACATTTCTGGAACTCCTCAGTCATTCCGATTCCTGTGTCCCGACAGACAAATTCCATTGTCGTCATTTCTGGCTGTTCGGATGGAATTTCCATACAGCTGATATAGATATGTCCGTTTGCTCTGTTATATTTTACCGCATTCGACAGGATATTCATCATCACACGTTTCACATACCCCGGACTTCCGATAAGATTCCGGTGTATGATTTCTTTTTTCTCCCACTCGATCTGAATATTCTGTTCTGCAGCGATCTGTTCGATCACAATAAGTACTTCCTTAGAGATTTTGCTCAGATTAAACGGTGTTTCTTCCAGAACGATTTCACCAGACTCAAGCTTACTCATATCCAGGACATCGTTTACCAGTTCCAGCAGCAGATGGGAGGCCTCTTTAACCTTTGTCCTGTATTCCGTCTGTTTCTCCATATCATCTGCATAATGATCTGCCATATTGATTATGCCACAGATTCCATTGATCGGAGTCCGGATATCATGGCTCATCCTCTGAAGAAACTCGGTTTTTGCCTCATTGGCGGCTTCTGCCTTTTTTGCAGCTATCAGAAGTTCTGCTTTATATTTTTCATCTTTTTCCTGTTCCAGCTTCTGGTGTGTCAGATTGGTTTTATATGTCCAGAGCCAGAATATACTGAATATCAGAAAATAAAGAAAAATAATGCTTATCACACTTAATGGAAGATTATGAAATACTTCCGTATCCGGAAGATATGCATAAATATAATAATCACGCTGCTTCAGCATAATTCCATAACATCCGGTTCCTTCGTTTTTCAAGTGAAAAATGTGCTGACTGTCTGTATGCTTTTTCATTGCCTGAACAACTTCGTTGTCGGCTGTATTCTGCCCCAACAGACTCTCATCATTGCTGGCAACAACTGTCCCGTTGTCTGCAACAATAATTGTTCCATCTTTCTGGACACTATAGCCGTTTAAAAGGCCCTGTATCGTCAGGGTATAGTTTCTGACAAATTCAGGAGATGTATAATAGTAGATTGCAACAATCCCCGGTGCATCTTTTCTGGCACAGGCTGCAATGTCGATACATGACCCGTCTTCTCTGGTAAATCGTTCCGAATAAGATCTTTCTTCATATCCGGCAAAATCCATAATAATATCTTTTTGCAGGTATTCCGTAATCTCATCGGTCAGAGATTCATCCATGCTGTATTCACAGTCCGTCTTTCCTTCTGCATTCAGTACAATGATACCATCCACCCAGAGAGTCTGCAGGTTTCCTTTCAGGAACTCCTGGCTCAGCTGACCACCGTTTTCTGTTTCCATGTTAATATTTGTACTCATTTGTCTGGCACTTTCAATCGCCCGAAGAAGACTTTTGGATTCCGAAGATTCATTATAATGGGTATAGGTGGAGCACTGCACTTTGACATAATTTACAATCTCCACCATTCTTTTCTCTGCTTCTGCCTTTTCTGCATAAAAGAAATAAAACAGTGCGACTGTAGCCACACAGATTCCAATCAGACCGCCGACCAGCTGGATTCGTTTTTCTTTTGTCTTTCTCTTAATATCCAAGATCATCCACCTCCAGATACTTCTGGGGATCATCCAGATATTTTCAA
>ENA-OQCO01001024-OQCO01001024.1-human-gut-metagenome-genome-assembly--contig:-NODE-1024-length-12141-cov-4.344015_pt1 | contig 12141 bp, 15 predicted proteins | sample MGYA00242500_ERZ504582 | MGnify/ENA primary metagenome ERZ504582 (study PRJEB26092, sample SAMD00036346) | human gut metagenome | host: Homo sapiens | study: EMG produced TPA metagenomics assembly of...
TTATGAATTTGTTCTCACAAAAATAAGGCTCCGAACCTACTATGTAGATTCAGAACCTTAAAGTGTATAAATTATTCATTTTTACAAAAACTGAATAATGAGGTTTGCGAACAAACACGTTTTATTCAAACTCGTCTTTTACATTCGTACAAACGCTTATAAAGTGTATTATTAGTTCGTTTTATATGTGTTTTGTGATTGATTATCCGCACAATCCGATTCGTTCGTAATGTTTTTGTAGCCAAAATGTAGCCACTGTTTTTATTCACCTCATTTTTATTTAATGTTTAATAACAGTACTCCTTATCTTAGATTTTTATAAAGAAACATTTAATTTTGATAGTAAAACAAAAATAAAAACATCAAAATTCCTCTAACAGTATCTTCTATAAAATCCTTCTTCTTTGATTTTGCAACATTATATCTATTAAATAAACTAGTAATAGCATAATATCCATCACTTTTTATTATAGGCAAAAAATTAATCAGTATTGTAGAAATAATGGCATAATTATACTTATTTAAAGAAGGGAAAAAAATAAAACAAATCAATACATAAATACAATTCATAAAATTCCCTGCTAGATATACTGCTATCCTTTTATATTTAGGCAGTAAATAACTATCTGATGTATCCACATAAAATGCTGGATAAATAAAATAGATTTTAAAACCTATTTTTATTTTTCCACTTTTATAAAATAATTTAAGAAACAAAACATGCCCTAGTTCATGTATAAATATATTCGCAAATAAAATTATGTTTGCAATTATAAAATTAGAATCAATAATAACATACTTTTCATGGAAGAAATACATTACTATTGTCAAAGAAATGATACCCACCATAATTATTGCGTATATTGGATTTTCTTTAATTTCTTCTCGAAAAATCAATTTTTCTTCATCACATATCTGAATAAAATCCTTTTTTTTCATTTTATAAAAGTCATTTTGATATTTTAGAATATAATCATCAGCAGATTTTCCAACTATAATACTATTATCTTCATTTTCTAATATTTTCATAATAATTAACAGAGGCTAATAACTGTAAAAACCAATCGTCCTTAAACAAAAATTCACAAAACTCACAAGGACTAGCTAATTTATGCGGATAATCAATTTTGTTATCTTCAAGCAATTTTATAAATGGTGTAAATCCTTCTGTAAATACCGTATTTAAAACATAATTACTTTTGATGTCTGTAATTATTTCTTTTAAACTGTTTTCATTCAAGTTACCCATTTGTAAAATAGTATTTTCAATAACCTGCGAACAACATGGATAAACTTCCAATCTAGGATTGATTAATATATTAGGTTCAATACATCCTACACATCTTAAAACATCATTATCTGAGTCAAGTAATTTTATATAACTATTTTCTTCAAACAACTTTCCTGATCCAGTTGCAATTACTGGCTGATAACAAAACTTTGTATAATATGCACTTTCTCCCAATTGATTTAATATATCTCCCGGTGTCATCGAATCTTTTAAAAAACATCCAACTACATCCGTTGAAATATTATACGATTTTGCTACCATAATAATATTTTTCAAGCACTGTATATCAATAAAGGGCATATGAAATTCATCATAACTCAACGATATATACGAAAGTTTTGTCTTATATTTTTCTATGAATTTTTCAACATCTTCTATATTTTTTCCCCAAAAACCATTAGTTTTAATCGAAATTTTTACATTTCTGTCGAAAGGAAATTCCATAATTCTATCTATTAACGCAGGATATAACATAGGTTCACCACCAGTTATACCAATATCAGTTATCTGTTTACATTCTTTAACATCATTAAGAATTTTATCCAATTCTCTTTCTGTTAAAGTCTTTCCTCTCACTATTCCACGACTATCACAGCACATTTTACAATGTGCATTACAATTCTCTGTTAACAATATAGCTAAATGACTAAATTCCATTCTTTGCCCACCTCCTACGTAAACATAAAACAGCCATAACACAAATTAAAAATACTATCAAATCATATACATAATTTCCAGCAATGTAGTGTAACAAACTTGTTATTTCAATTTTCCCATCCAAATAAGATATTAGATGATGATAGTCCGTTGTTGATGCATCATAATATGCAAAATACTCCATAAAAGGAGAACCAGCTGAAACTACTATTCCTGCGATCCACAAAAAGAAACTTGAAAAAAATGCAACCAAAAAATTGCTAAATATAAATCCTATTGTCGATATGATAAGGGTATAATAAATCATTACCCCTTCTATTTTTAGGAATACCACTGGCAACATTCCTAATTTTGCATATGGTACACAAACCAAAATTGAAGAAAAAGCACTGCCAATTATTGTTGCTAATAAAATCATGCCAACCTTTGTCAAATAGTATCTTAACTCTGAAAAACCTAAAGTTTTATAAAAAAATATATTTTTTCTTTATAATCCACATAAAACTGCATTATTATAAAAGCCGAAAATAACAATGTTCCAAATTGCGTATAAACAGTATATACACTTTCAAACATATCTTGGAAAGTCACATTTTGAACTTTGTCTATAGTAACCAATAAAATGTATCCTAGCAAAACATTTAATAAGTTAATCAATGTAAAAATTACATAAAATTTGTTTCTTACAGCCCTTTTCATTTCTAGCTTCATTCTAACCATCACCCCTTAATATAAGCATTTACAACTTTCTCTTTAGTCATATTTGACAAAATATTTTTATTTTCTATCAAATAATATGCACCTTCAAGATATTCTATATCTGTCAAATTATGAGTAATGTTGATAATAGTTGTATTACTCGTTTTGATGTATTCATTCAAAAAGCTATATATATCAAAGCAACTTTTTTTATCCAAAGCATTTGTAAATTCGTCTAATACTACAATTTCTGGCTGTGTCGCTAAGAAAAATAGTAATTTAATTTTCTGTTTTTGCCCATCACTTAAATTTTTCATCTTATTATCAAATGAAATTTCTTGTATATTCAACTGTTCAATCAATTTTTGGGCAACTGTAACATTAAATTTACGTTTAGTCACATCTATAATGTCTTTAACTTTTAAATCTGATGGCAAATTAGTATAACTTCCTATAACACAAACCTTCTTATTAACACCTTCTATATCTCCATCAAACTTCATTGCTCCAACAAGTGCTTTTGCTAAACATGTTTTTCCAGTCCCATTTTTTCCTAAAATATGATTGATTGTTTTGATTTAAAATCTACATTTACATTTTCTAACAGGCACTTTCCTTTTATTGAAAGAGAAAAATTTGTAAGCTTCATATTTTTCGCCAAACAGTATCAAAATACTTATTAAAGTGGAAATACCTCTAAACTCCTTTTTAGAGAATTTAGAGGCATTTCTTCTACGGTTATTTATGATTTACTTCCAACAATCGTAGCCTTACCTGATGAACGGACAAAATACCAAAGGCTCAGAACTTTTTCAAGTTTAAAAGAATTCAGCTTTTTTTCCAGTTCTTTTTTGTCTTTGTCATCTGTTGCTTTAAAGTCATTAATACGCATTTGGCTTTCCTCCTTTCTTCATATCAAGCAGTATAGCACTCTTGTTTAAAAATTCAATATCTTTTTCGTATTTTATTGTTTTTCATATTTTTTCCAAAACAATTTATTATACTTTATCTTCCTCTATCCATAGATTTTTTCTTAACTGACCGTTTTGGTTGCTGTCTGCCTTCATGCTGATAGCGGTGCAGTTTTTCCAGTACGCTTGCTTTTTTCGGCTGTTCTAACGGATTTTCTTTCTTCTGGTCCGTCTGATTTTTCCATGCCCGCAGTTCTTCATTGTATTCTATAATCAGTTCTTCTGCCTTGTTATAAACCTTCTGAAAGGATTGCACATTTGGATACCCTTCACGTTTTACGATCTGCTCCATACTCCTGTGCAGACGCTTTTCCAAATCCTCTAACAATTCAATTTTCCCTTCCAGAGATTTTCTCTCTTTGCCTTTAAATAGTCCTCGTAACTCTGACAGTTGCTTTTTCAAAGAAGAAATATCCTGCTGTGTGCGTTTTATCTCTATTGACTGTCTCTGCAATTCATACATGAGCTTCTGCATATCTTTCCACTCCTGCAAGTCAATCTTGGGTACAGGTTTAGGCGGTAGCTTAAATTTGAAAATTACTTCCTGTAAAAAGTCTTTCGCACCTCGGATAATCTGACGGAACATATCCGGCAACCAACCGTATGCCCTTATAGATTGCAGCGTTTTATCTGTGATTTTTTCCTGCTTGATCTTCAAAATATCTTCTTCAGGAACACCTTCAACTAATGCCACATCAACTGTCCGATTCCATTCCTGCCTTGCCGCATTGTCTGCCTTTATCTCCTCTGCTTTCGGATTGTTCTTTCCAATTTTCTTCGTTGCTAAATATACGCCGCCCTGTTGAAATACGGATAGTTTTTCAGATTCTTCTTTTACATATCGGTTGATCGTATCAGTAAACAGTTCCTTGACTTCTTTGGTAAATGCTTTGTTCTTAAACCATTCATCCTTTTTCGTGAAAATATGGCTTTCATAGACTTCCCCTTTGGGGATAATACTGCATCCCACCCGAAGATTACCCTGCTCGTCTAAAACCTCTTTCTTTGTGCGTCTATGCTTTCCCTGCTCATCATAAAACATATTTCGGGTAGCAATCTTTACTTCAGGCTGTTCCAACATTTTCCGTTCACTGAATACCAGATGGATATGATAATTCGTCTTTGCCTTGTTGTGATGAAGGGCTGCACTACACTCCACACCATACCTTTTATGAAAACTCTCCGTAAAAAGCCTTACCACATCATCTGCCCTGTACTGAACAAAACTTTCAGGAAGTGCAATGATAAACTCACGCCCTTCAATACATTTCCCTGCCGATCCACTCGCCTTAAAATCCAACTGATTTTCTCTTGCAAGATTTTTCCAAAACTCCGGTGTTACTCCTTCTGTCTGATAGGTCGCATAGAGATATTCCTGCCGTTTCGGATTGGAGATATAATCAATCCTTCCTTCCACATCGGACAGCTTGCTTTGTCTGATAAATGAATGTCTGCCTATAAGCATCCTCCTTCCTCGGCTCCCGCCGACTTTGTTGTGAGTAGGTGCATAGGCACCTGTTTACGAACTGATTGCCGTATCCGGCATAAGCCTCGCAGAGCGAAATACACAGAGTACAAACCATAGGTTTGTGCGATGAGTGTATTTCGCTCTCAATCGCCGAGGGCTTGTCTTTGTTTAACATAATCCGATTACTTCTCGGACTCACGCTTAGATTTATGGGCGTATCCGCCCTTTTTTTCTGCCCGTATCCGGGCTGTTTTTTCTATGACTGATAGCAAATGATCCACAGTACTTTCTTCCCATCCAGCAAGCCATATCATGGTTCTTTCCTCTGCTTTAGTCAGTTCCACGCCTTCCAGTACCTTGTTCATTTTCTGTATCTGTCTGCCCTCCATCTCATAAAACAAATCATTCACATTTCTGCTTTCTCTTTCCGGCTGCTTTAACATCTGCAACACTCCCTTCTGCTAAAAATAAATAAATTTAAAATTACACGTATAAGCGTATAAACGTATCTTCCACACTTTTCAGAAACCTGTAACCCCTTGATTTCCTGAAGATATACGCATATACGCTTCTTTGGAAAATTCTTTTTTATCGGTTTTTCATCCGTATCAACGGTAACTGTCTATGCGTATCTGCGTATGGATTCCCTGAAATCCTCTGGCATTTTTCCCATTGTCTGAGGGAATATTGGTAGAATAATGAATGTGATACTTCTTTTCATTTTCTTTTAAGTACCCCGAAAAACTTTTTGCACTCATAGGTTTTTCCGTATTGTCTTCACACCAGCGGCCGTATGCCTGATATAAATTTTTAGAAGTTGCCGTTGTATTTTCTTCCAAACGGATATACCCAGATGACTGCATAAAAGCGATAATATTATTTCCAGATTCCATAGCTTCGTGCAGATTTTTCTTTGCACGTTCACTGATGGTAAATCGGTATTTATTTTTCAGTAATCGTTTCAATCCCTCCAGACACCAGAGAAAAATATCGTCTGCTTCTCTTTGCAATTTCTCGATCAGATAGGGATCATCTACTCTGTCCGGTGGCACATCTTTGACCGTAAGGATAATCTGTCTGCGGTAAAATCCATAGGAACGATCATGCAAAGCACTCAGACTCCCGTTTCCAAAGCAGAGAAATCTGACATATAAATTCCCCTGTACGCTCTGCTTTGACTTCCTTTCCAAATCCATCTTATCCTCCAGCGTGACTATGGTTTTAATGTAGTTGGTGTCTTTCAATGCTTCCAGTTTCATATCATCATCCACCATCAAAAGTCGGTATTCCAAATCCGCCCTTGCGAAACGATTATGTTCTACTTTCTGAATATTACTTACATTCATATTCGTTCCGAGAATTTTTCTCATAACCAAACCTATACGGGATTTCCCCTCCCCTCCTTTTCCTAAGATAATCAATAACTTCTGTGCCTTGTTGGATGGAATTAAACAATATCCCATATATTCCTGCAAGGTAGGAATATCATCTTCCTCCAACAGTTCTGAAAGAAATTGTAACCACCGTTCCGGCTTTGCTTCTTTCATTTCATAATTTACAGGCAAGCGGTTCAGACAGAACTCCTTCTTTTCTGTAAAATCTCCATTTAGAAAATAAGTTCCGTTATTCACATGGATACGATCCATTTGCACCGGAAGTTCCTCTGAATAGGCTTCCAGTTTCAGAACCTCCAAAAGCTGTTTTACTTTCTTGGAAATTCCTTTCGTAAGAACTGGTTTTACCATTCTGTAAATTTCTTTTTCTACCTCGCTGTCCGGCAGCATTCCGTCATAGCTGAAAAAGATACCGTTGATACATTCAATGGCATTCTTTGCAGGAAATTTTCACAAAATGCCACCTCATCAATCTGCCCATCCTCAAACCATTCCTGAGAGTACCCTTTAAAGTTCATTTCTCTCTGATCCAATGCTTCTTCCAGTCTATTCCTTGTTGTTTCGTCTATATTCTTCCATTCGTTTCTCAATTCTTTTCACATCCTTCCCACTATCCAGTAAAAATTCAATTCTGTCCTGTAACTCTCCAAACACCAGTAAATCCAGATAGTAATTTATCTTTTCTGTCTGCTGGCAGGCTTCTATAAATTCTGCTTTCCATTCTTCCTCTGGTGTTTTTGGTGCGTATCTTATTTTCCATTCTTCCAGCAGATGAAGATAATCCGATAAAATACGGATACTTTCCCGTTCCCATTCTTCAAATTTCTTTTCCGTCTGGTAGAATGTTCTTTTCGGTTTTTCTTTTTTCTTACTGGCATTCCTTTTTCTTGCGTTATCTGTAAAAACAGGTATCTGAAAATCTTCTGCCAGTTTCTTTGCTGCTTCCAATGGTGCTAGATGAAAGAAATCTGCCACAAATGTGATCACATCCCCTTTCGCACCACAAGCAAAACAGCAAAAACCTCTATCCACTTTCATACTGGGATGCCTGTCATCATGAAAGGGGCAACAGACCATCCCGTTTTTATTGACTTTCAACCCGTACTGTTCGGCTGCCTGCCTTGCAGTTACGTTTTCTTTTACTGTCTGAAAGATATTCATTCCATTTTCATCTCACAGCCATAATATTTTTTCTGGAAATACCTGACCGGAACTTTCCCCTTGATGATGTTATATCCGGCATTTTCCAGTTCTTCATTCATTACCCGCACAATTTCATAGGCTTTGCTTCTCCCAACCCCGAGAATCTCCATAATGTCATTTGCGGTAATATAAGATACATTAATCTGCATACAATCTCCTCCTTTTCTTTTTTCTATTTATCGAAAGTGCTATTGCAATACGCCTCTATTTCATATTTATTATTCAATACGTTTTTTATATGCACTTTTAATTCGTATTTACATCATACGTTTATTCTTCACATTTGTCAATATATATTTTTAATATTACGCACTTGCAATTCGTTTTATTTCATGTTATATTATCCATGAGGTGAATAAAAAATGAACAAAATGGAAGTTTCAACAATAGGAGAACGGATTAAAACACTCCGAAAAAAAAGAGGATATAACCAGAAAGATTTAGCAAACCTTCTTGGAAAATCTCTCCGTACCATCCAGAAATATGAAAGCGGGGAAATTGAAGTATCAATCGCAATGGTCAATGAATTGGCTAAAGTGCTTGATACGACTTCTACCTATCTTCTCGGACATCAGACAGGGGATTTCAAATTTGACTGTCTCTCTGATGTTATGGAATGTTTGTTTCAACTGGAAAAAATCAGTGGACTGCACTTTTCCATAGAAACAAAAAGACCGCCACATCATGACGGCTGGCAATGTTCCATTACTTTTGATGGGAAAGACAAATCCGCTGATCAGAATGCAGATATGTGCCTGTTCCTTGAGGAATGGGAAAACAACAGGGAATCTTTTCAGCAGTATTGCATGGCTAAAGATGCCTATGAAGAGTGGAAAGATAAAACTCTTGCCTACTACGCTTCACAGGGTGTAGAGATGGAAGAACCGGAAAATCTCGATACTGAGGAACGGTTAAAAAGAAAGAATGCTCTTTTTTCTGGCAAGTAGACCTACATAAGACGAGTTGAAAACTCTTATGAAAGGAATGATGTAATTGTCAGTAACAAAAGATACAACAGGAAAATGGATGTCACAGGTGCGTGTCAAAGACTACACAGGAAAGACTATCCACAAGAAAAAACGTGGTTTTACCACAAAAAAAGAAGCTCTGGAATGGGAAAGGGACTTTCTCAATAAAGCCAATGCAGATATGGGTATGCTGTTTCGGGATTTTGTAGATTTGTATTTTGAGGATATGGGACACCGTCTGAAAGAATCCACCATCATCAGCAAGCGTTATATGGTAGATAAAAAAATCCTTCCGGTGTTTGGGAAAATCCCGATCAATGAGATTACACCAAAGGATATCCGTAAATGGCAGAACGGATTGACTGCATATCGTGATAAGAACGGAAAGCCTTATGCTCAGACCTACCTTAGAGCAATCAATAATCAGATTACCGCTATGTTCAATTATGCAGTGAAATATTATGATTTGCGGGAAAATCCATGCACAAAGGCTGGGAGCATGGGAAAAAGCAATGCAGAAGAAATGCAGTTCTGGACAAAAACGGAATTTGAACAGTTTATTACAGCCGTACAGGATAAGCCAGCTTCTTATACAGCCTTCATGACCATGTACTATACTGGAATGCGTGTAGGCGAACTGTGTGCTTTAACGCCGGAAGATGTGAACTTAGAAAATAATACCATCACCATCAACAAAACCTTCCAAAGAATCAATGGCAGGGATGTTGTCTGGCCTCCTAAAACGCCAAAAAGTAACCGGGTTATCACGATACCTCAGACACTTGCTGATTGTTTAAAAACCTATATGGATAAGTGTTATGAGATTCAGCCTAACGACAGACTTTTCCCTTACACCAAACATTTCCTGAACCATGAAATGCTCAGAGGATGTAAAAAATCCGGTGTAAAGAAGATTCGTGTGCATGATCTCCGTCACTCCCACGCCAGCCTTTTGATTGAGATGGGATGCCAGCCACTTCTGATTGCTGACCGTTTAGGGCATGAAAAAATACAGACAACCTTAAATACTTACAGTCATCTGTATCCAAACAAACAAGCCGAAGTCGCACAACAGCTTGAAAACCTTATCAACGGAACAGCAGTCCCAGATAGTAGCCAAATGGCAGATGTAGCCAATTTGTAGCCAACAAAAAGAAAAATCTCTGGAAATCCTTATAATTCAAGGCTTTCCAGAGATGTAGCAACTATTCAAACTCGATCGTTCCCGGTGGCTTACTGGTCAGATCATAGAATACGCGGTTTACACCCTTAACTTCATTGATGATACGGTTCATTACCTTATTCAGCACTGCATATGGAATCTCTGCGGACTCTGCTGTCATGAAGTCGATAGTCTTGACTGCACGAAGTGCAACTGCATAATCATAAGTTCTGAAGTCGCCCATAACCCCTACACTTCGCATGTTGGTAAGCGCTGCGAAGTACTGGTTCGGCATCCAGGATGGTTCTTCTCCATGTTCTTTCTTGTAGTCGGCGGCTGCTTTGTCGACTTCTTCACGATAGATGAAATCTGCATCCTGTACGATGCGTACTTTTTCTTCGGTCACTTCTCCGATAATACGGATACCAAGTCCCGGTCCCGGGAATGGCTGACGGAATACCAGCCTTTCCGGAATTCCAAGCTCCAGACCGGCTTTACGGACTTCATCTTTGAAAAGATCACGAAGTGGTTCAATGATTTCTTTGAAATCTACGAAATCCGGAAGACCACCTACGTTGTGATGGGATTTGATCACTGCAGATTCTCCGCCAAGACCACTCTCTACAACGTCAGGATAAATAGTTCCCTGTGCAAGGAAATCCACTGCTCCAATCTTCTTTGCCTCTTCTTCGAAAATTCGGATGAATTCTTCACCGATGATCTTACGTTTTGCTTCCGGCTCTGTTACACCGGCAAGTTTATCATAGTATCTCTGCTGCGCATTGACACGGATGAAATTCAAATCGAACTGTCCGTTTGGTCCGAATACGCCTTCCACTTCATCACCTTCGTCTTTGCGGAGAAGGCCATGATCTACAAATACGCAGGTAAGCTGCTTTCCGATTGCTCTGGAAAGGAGACCTGCTGCAACAGAAGAATCAACTCCACCGGACAGGGCAAGAAGTACTTTGCCATCGCCAACTTTTTCGCGGATTTCCTTAATCGTATGCTCAACAAAAGCATCCATCTTCCAGTCACCGGCACATCCACATACACCCAGTACGAAGTTGGACAGCATTGTCTTTCCTTCTACAGAATGAAGTACTTCCGGATGGAACTGAATTGCATACAGTTTCTTTTCTGCGTTTTCTGCTGTTGCTACCGGGCAGTCTGCTGTATGTGCAGAGATTTCAAATCCAGGTGCCGCTTTGGAAATGTAATCTGTATGGCTCATCCAAACGATTGTTTTTTCTGATACGTTTTTGAAAATGCTGGAGTCTTTTTTGTCAACCAGCAGTTCTGTCTTACCATATTCGCTGACATCTGCTTTTTCAACTTTACCGCCAAGGACATGCATCATAAGCTGAGCGCCGTAGCAAAGTCCAAGAACCGGAACACCAAGTTCAAACAGCTCCTTCTGATAAGTCGGTGAATCTGCTTCGTAGCAGCTGTTCGGGCCGCCGGTAAGGATAATTCCCTTAGGATTCATCGCTTTAATCTTCTCAAGATCGGTCTTGTATGAATAGATTTCGCAATATACGTTACATTCTCTGACACGTCTTGCAACCAGCTGATTGTACTGACCGCCAAAATCAATAACAATAACTAACTCTTTTTTCAAGGCTTTCCTCCTGTTTTCCCTATAAATTCGTTACTGTTCACTTCGTGCACAGTAACAGAACTCTCTTTAGAATCTTTTTTCATTATAAATGAGTAGGAGGACTTTTACAACGGCTAATTTCTTTTTATTTTTGTGTCTCTGTATTTTCCAGCTGCTTTTCTGCTTCTTTAATAAAATTTATTTCTTCTTTAGAAATCCCTCACGTTTTCTTCAATTTCTCATCACAGTTTCATCACAGATTCCCTGTATATTAATAAGCAAATAAAGCAAATGCTTTTTTACATATATTTTTCTTTTTCATACTCGCCGGGCCTGACAGCCCGGCCCTCCTTCTTTTTAATTAAGTTTTGGCACCTTTCTTCTTTACTTCCAAATTTAACTGACGTATAATTATCCACTGATATATTTATCTGGAGAATATTATGTTTTGCTTAGGAACACTGATCAACACCGGTGCTGTTATTGCCGGTGGTTTACTTGGTATTACATTAAAAAAAGGAATTCCGGAACGCTGCCGTGAAGTATTGATGCAGGCCTGCGGAGTTTCTACAATTTTCATTGGAGCAGGTGGTGTCATGTCCAAAATGCTGACATCACTGACGGAACTCTGGAAACTCAAGGAACCATGCTTTTAATTTTTTTCCATGATTATCCGGAAGTCTGATGGGAAGCCTTCTGGATATTGAACAGAGGCTTGAAGAACTGGG
>ENA-OQCO01001029-OQCO01001029.1-human-gut-metagenome-genome-assembly--contig:-NODE-1029-length-12093-cov-1.056911_pt1 | contig 12093 bp, 14 predicted proteins | sample MGYA00242500_ERZ504582 | MGnify/ENA primary metagenome ERZ504582 (study PRJEB26092, sample SAMD00036346) | human gut metagenome | host: Homo sapiens | study: EMG produced TPA metagenomics assembly of...
GTGGTAAAAATAAAGAAAGCTCTTGTAGCTTGCTGATTTTGAAAGCTTCGCGGCCTCGTCCGCAGGAATAAAAAGGTGGAGGGAAGTCTCATTGGGTTTCCAGTTTGAAGACGATTTCGAAAAGGAAGTACAGATAAAAGTCGTCGGCGTGGGCGGCGGCGGTGGAAACGCCATCAACCGCATGGTCCGGCACGGTGCGGAGGGCCTGGAGTTTATTTCCATCAACACCGACCGGCAGGCTTTGTATCTCTCTCAGGCCACCCAGAAGATCCAGATCGGAGAGAAGCTGACAAAGGGACTGGGTGCCGGCGCGCAGGCCGGAGATCGGCAAGAAGGCGGCCGAGGAGAGCGCCGAGGAGCTGGGTGCTGCCATCAAGGGCGCGGACATGGTGTTCGTTACCTGTGGAATGGGCGGCGGAACCGGAACCGGAGCTGCACCTGTTATCGCAGCAGCAGCGAAAGAAATGGGTATCCTTACAGTTGGCGTTGTTACAAAACCTTTCCGTTTTGAAGCAAGAACTCGTATGAATAATGCACTTGCAGGCATTGAGAATCTGAAGAAAGCAGTAGATACATTAATCGTTATCCCGAATGATAAATTACTGGAAGTTGTAGATCGCAGAACAACCATGCCGGAAGCTCTGAAGAAGGCTGATGAAGTTCTGCAGCAGGCAGTACAGGGCATTACAGACCTGATCAATCTGCCGGCTCTGATTAACCTTGACTTTGCAGACGTTCAGACTGTAATGACAGACAAGGGAATTGCCCATATCGGTATCGGTGAAGCAAGAGGAGACGACAAAGCTATGGAAGCTGTACAGCAGGCTGTATCTTCTCCGCTTCTTGAGACAACCATCAAAGGTGCTACACATGTTATCATTAATATTTCCGGAGATATTTCTCTTATGGATGCCAATGATGCTGCAAGCTATGTACAGGAGCTTACAGGTGAGGAAGCAAACATCATCTTTGGTGCCATGTATGATGATACAGTTGCTGACTACTGCAGAATCACAGTGATCGCAACAGGTCTGAATGATGATAACCTTCAGCAGACCCCTTTCGGAAAAAGAAGCACAGCTTCTTCCTTTGGTGCAAGAAGACCTTCTTCCACAGCAACGACAGGTACAGCAACAGCCGGAACTGCAGCAGGAAGCGGTATGAACATGCCTAGCTTCAGCCTTCCAACTATGAATGCCACACCATTTGGAGCATCTAAGACTCCGTCAAGCACTGTTCAGAAGAAGGATATCCAGATTCCGGATTTCTTAAGAAACAGATAGGATTATCTGTTTTGCAGTGAAATAATTTACAGACAGACAAAAGAGACATATTCCATATAGATGGACATGTCTCTTTTTTTGACCAGATCAGGGAAGTTCATTATCCTGATATACGGGTGAAAATCCTGTTGCCATGGTGTTGATATTATGCGCCACAATGGCACTGGAAGGTGTCACATCTTGTATCGGAAGATGCATGTGCATTAGAGCCGTCTACCTGAATGGAGGATGCTGTACATTTGCAGTTATCATTATAGGTACAGTTATGGGCTTTGCAGTCGATCTGGATTTTGTCGCAGCCACAGTCATCTGTATAGCTGTCTTTCATGGAACTGCCGGTTCTCTCACGGAAACTGCCGCAGCTTGTCTCATTTGCAGAAGTAGCATTTTCGCCTGTCACGTCAATATCACCCTTTGAACAGAGCTGTTCTTTGTTGTAAACACAGGTCATTGCTGAACATTTAAGAATTGTCATAGAGTTACCCTCCTGAAAAAATCTGAGATAACTATTCAATACTGCTGTAGTGCAAGAGTACTGAACAGTTACATTGAATAAGTTTCGGAGATAGGATGTGCAGTTTGAGAGAAAATATACATGAGATCGTTACTGTTCACTCCGTTCACAGTAACGTAGCCAAAATTCATTCCAGATTGCCTGCGGCAATGGAATTTTGGCTTGTATGTCTCGGGATTTTGGCATATTCATGCCAAAACACCTCGCGGAATAGTGGTGTGTGAACAGTAACATGATCACAACCAGAATCAGTTTTTTTATTTTATAGGGCTGTCTTCTGAAGGATTAAAATGTTCCTGAATAACATTATTATCAGGGTTTACAATAATAATTTCAATCCCTTTTCCAGCTGCTTTGGTAGCTAGTTCTAAAGGCGCTTTATTATCTGTAATAAGGATGTTTAAATCTGATAATTTCAGAGAATTACACAACGAGTTTACATTCCACTTGGAATAATCCAAAAGAAGAATTCGTTTCTGAGCAATAGACGCCAGAGCACGTTTGGTGGAAGTAAGTGCCTGTGAATGCTCGAACGCACCGCCGGGGACACGGAAAGAACGGCAGGACATAAAGGCAATATCTGCTCGGTATTGAGAGAGCCATTCAGGGTCAGAAATCAATATAGAACGATTAGTGTGGTGCATCACTCCGCTTGGAATCAGAACCTGTATATTTGTATTATCTGATAATGCCAGCGCGCCTACAAGGCTGGGAGTTATCACTGATAATGGCATGGTCATAGGGAGCATTGTGATAAGTTGCTGGATTGTAGTTCCGGAATCCATACAAATACTCTGGGATGGATGGATATACTGTAAAGCAATAGTTGCGATTGCTCGCTTTTCGCGTTCGTGCTCTCCGCTTTCTACATAATAATCAGTATCTTTTGCGGGTTGAAGCAAAATGGCATATCCCCGTTCTCTCTTTACAAAGTTCATATTCTGAAGTTCATCAAGATTGCGGCGAACGGTCATTTCTGTACAGTTTAGTTGTTGTGCAAGATCTTTTATAGTAATAATATTTTGATTTTGCATAATTTCGATAATTCGAGCGTGCCGTTCTTTTTTCATTAATAAGTACCTACTTTCTAAAAGTCATACAGGTGTGTTTACTATAGTAATAATATAACAGAAAGAAGTGCATATTTCAATGCTGAAATGTGTTTTTTGGATAAAAATGTTCGAAACAAAACGAAATAATGTTTAAAAAAGATAAAAACGATATTGACAATATATAAAATGTGCTATATAATCGCATTAAAGAACAGGAAAACATAAAAAATAAACAAATAACACAGACATTCGAACAAAATAGAACATAAAACGATAATAGTGGGAAAGGATGAGGATATGAGTTCATTCTACATTCTGGGAATTGACCAGAGCACGCAGGGAACAAAAGTCGTTCTTTTTGACAAAGATGGAAAGATTATTGCCAGGGCAGATGCGGCACATAAGCAGATCGTAAATGATCAGAACTGGGGTATCGCATGATCTGGAAGAGATTTACGCAAATGTGATCAAAGCTGCCAGACAGGTGGTAGAGAAAGCTGGCATAGATAAAAAACAGATTGTTTGTATCGGAATTGACAACCAGAGAGAAACAACAGCAGCATGGAACCGAAAAACAGGAGAACCTGTTGCAGACGCGATCGTATGGCAGTGCAGCAGAGCAAAAGATATCTGCAGACGGATTGGCGAAGATGGTGTTTCCGGTGAGAAGGTCTACAGACGAACTGGCCTGAAACTTTCTCCATATTATCCGGCAGGCAAGATGGCATGGTTCCTTGAGAACATTTCCGGAGCAAAAGAACTTGCAGAGAACGGAGAACTTGCTCTTGGAACAATGGACAGCTGGCTGGTATATAAACTGACAGGAGGAAAGGAATTCAAGACAGATTACTCCAATGCCAGCAGAACACAGCTTCTGAACATCAAAGATCTGATATGGGACAATGAAATGTGTGAACTGTTTGGAATTCCGATGAATGCACTTCCTCAGATCTGTGATTCAGATTCCACATTTGGATATACGGACCTGGAAGGATACCTGAATAAAGAAATTCCAATCTGCGGAATCTCGGAGATTCCACGGAGCCCTTTACGGACATAACTGCAGACAGGCAGGCGGGATCAAAACTACTTACGGAACAGGTTCTTCCGTAATGATGAATACAGGCGAAACACCATTCTTCAGTGAACATGGTTTATCCACCTCCCTTGCATGGAGGATTAAAGGAAAAGCTTCTTATGTATTAGAAGGAAATATCAATTATACAGGAGCCGTTATTTCCTGGTTGAAGGATAACCTTCACATGATCTCCTCCCCGGGAGAAACAGAAGAACTGGCAAGAAAAGCAGATCCAAATGATCATACATATATCGTACCTGCTTTCTCAGGACTGGGAGCTCCATGGTGGAGAGATGATATTTACGCAAGTATTTCAGGAATGAGCAGAACAACCGGAAGAGAAGAAATCGTAAAAGCCGGATGTGAATGCATCGCTTATCAGATTAATGATGTAATTGATGCAATGAGAAAGGATTCAAAGATCGATATTTCACAGATGTGTGTGGATGGAGGTCCTACCAGAAATAAATATCTGATGCAGTTCCAGAGTGATATCTCACAGACAGAGGTCAAGATTCCGGATGCAGAAGAACTTTCAGTGATCGGAGCCGGATATCTGGCTGGAGAATCAGCCGGATATTATGATCCGGATGATATTTATAAGGCAATCACCTATAACTTCTTTGAAACAAAAAATGCAGGAGCAGGAAAGAAAGTGAAAAGGTTCATGGATGGAATGAAGCAGTAGAGATGCTTCTGAAAAAGTAAACAGGAGGTATGAAAAAATGGATGCAGAGAAAAAGAAGAAGTTGATGATACAGGCTTCTGAAATTAGAGAAAAAACAGTAGAACTGATCTATCACGGCGGCGGCGGACACATCGGAGGAGACTTATCAGAGACAGACGTGATGGTTGTTCTCTTTGACAAGATGAAACATGATCCGAAGAACCCGAAATGGGAAGGCAGAGATTACTTTATCCTGAGCAAAGGACATTCAGCAGAAACCTATTATTCTCTCCTGAACAGATATGGATATATCGGACAGAAAGAAATGGATGAATTTGGAAGCTTCGGCGCACTTCTCGGAGGACATCCAAACAAGAAAGTAAACGGAGTAGAAGCAAATACAGGATCTCTTGGACATGGACTTGGATTTGCAACAGGTATCGCCATTGCACTGAAGAAGAACGAAAAAGACAATCACGTTTATGTTATTACCGGTGACGGTGAACTTGCAGAAGGAAGCAACTGGGAAGCATTAATGTCAGCAGCAAAGTATAAACTGGATAATCTTACATGGATCGTAGACAGAAATCATTTACAGATCAGTGGAAATACAGAAGACGTAATGCCAATCGAGAACTTGAAAGAGAAGGCAGAATCCTTCGGATTCAAAACAATCGACATTAACGGACATGATTATGATGAAATCTCAGATGCTCTGGATGCCAGAGAAGAAGGAAAACCGGTATGCATCATTGCAAACACGATCAAAGGAAAAGGACTTGCATGTGCAGAAAACCAGGCAGGATGGCATCATAAGACTCCAAGTCTTGAACAGGTGGAACAGTTAAAAGAAGATATGGCTGAATACAGAAAGGAACTGGCATGATGGGAAAAGAAGCTTTGAGCAGTGCTTTTTCTGAGATGATCCTGGAAGAAGCTAAGAAAGATAAAAATATTATGGTAGTATGTACGGACTCAAGAGGCTCAGCAAAACTTGGAGCTTACCCGGATGAACTCCCGGAGCAGTTCGTAGAGATGGGAATCGCAGAACAGAACAGCGTTACAGTTTCCGCAGGTATGGCTTATATGGGAAAGAAAGTATTTACCATCGGCCCGGCAAGCTTTTACAGCATGCGTTCTGCAGAACAGGTAAAGTAGATGTTGCTTATTACTCATAATAATGTAACAGTAATCGGAATCAGCGGAGGAATCAGCTATGGTGCTCTTGGTGCAACACACCATTCACTTCAGGATATTTCCCTGATGCGTGCGATTCCGGGACTGACAGTAATGCTCCCGTCTGATGCCGTACAGATGAGAAAGATCACAAAAGAACTTCTGGAATCTCCGAGACCAACTTATATCAGAATTGCAAGAAGCGGAGTTCCGGTAATTTATGATGAAAATACAGAATTCAAGATTGGAAAAGCAAAACGCCTGACAGACGGTAAAGATGCAGCGATCATTGTATGCGGACAGCTTGTTGCAACAGCACTTCAGGCAGCAGAGGAACTGAAAGAAGAAGGAATCAACGTTTCGGTAGTAGATATGTTTACCATCAAACCGCTGGATACAGAGATGATCGAAACAGTAGCAAAAGAATGCGGATGTATCCTTACACTGGAAGAACACAGTATCTACGGCGGACTTGGCGGTACAGTTGCAGAAGTTGCAGCACAGACAGAAATGGTACCGTTAGATATTTGTGGAATCCCTGATGAGGATGTACCGAATGGCACAGATCAGGAAGTCTTCAAGTACTATAAGATGGATGTACAGGGAATCAAAGACAGAGTAAAAATTCTGATCAGCAAAAAAAGTAAGTAATAATAAATAATAACATCATATAAAAACAATGTAATGTAGGAGGAAGAAAACAATGGAAGGAACAATGAAAGTCTGCGTACTGACAGGACAGAGACAGCTTGAGTGGACAGAGAGAGAAATCCCGCAGCCGGCAGCAGGAGAACTTCAGATTAAACTGGAGTATGTAGGAATCTGTGGATCTGATCTTCATTTCTTTGATCAGGGAAGACTGGCAAACTGGGAACTGGACGGACCTCTTGCTCTGGGACATGAGCCGGGCGGAGTTGTTACAGCAATCGGTGAAGGCGTAACAGGATTCGAAGTCGGTGACAAAGTTGCTATTGAACCTGCAGTACCATGTGGCAAATGTGAAGCCTGCAGAACGGGTCATTACAACCTTTGCCCGGATGTAAAGATGCTGGCAATTCCTCACGAAAGAGACGGTGTTTTCTCTGAGTACTGTACACATGACGCAACAATGTGCTACAAACTTCCGGAGAACATGGACACTATGGAAGGCGGACTTCTGGAGCCATTAACAGTAGGTATGCATGGAACAGAACTTTCCGATGCCAAACTTGGTGAGACTGCAATTGTTCTTGGATGTGGATGTATCGGTCTGTGTACCATCATGAGCCTGAAAGCCAGAGGCGTAACAGAAATCTATGCAGCAGACGTACTGGACAAACGTCTGGAAAAAGCACTGGAAGTAGGTGCAACAAGAGTATTTAACAGCACAAGAGAAAGCATTGAAGAATTTGCAAAAACACTTCCGGGCGGTGGAGCTGATCAGGTTTATGAATGCGCTGGAAATAGAATCACGACATTACAGACCTGCAGATTGATCAAACGTGCAGGAAAAGTTACTCTGACAGGTGTTTCTCCGGAACCTGTACTTGAACTGGATATCGCTACATTAAATGCAATGGAAGGAACAATCTATTCCGTATACAGATACAGAAACCTGTATCCAAAGGCAATTAAAGCAGTATCCGGAGGACTGATCCCGTTAAAGAAAATCGTTTCTCATATATTGATTTCAAAGATTGTATCCATGCGATTGAATACAGCAATGATCATAAAGATGAAGTAATCAAGGGCGTAATTAAATTTTAAGGTTACTGATCAGAAAATTAAATAAAGGAAAAATAAAAAACACTATTTTAAATCCAAGGAGGAAACGAAAAATGAAAAAAAGACTTATGGCAATCACATTTGCAGCATTAATGGCAACATCCATGATGGGATCTACAGTATTTGCAGCAACAGACGGTGGAAGCGTAGCTGGAAAAACATCTCTGGCAGATGCAGACTTTGATACAGACTATCAGCCACAGAAAGACGAATATAAGATCTACTGCACATACAAAAACATCCACAGCTGGTATGATGCAATCAAAACTGGTGTAGATGCAGCCGTAGCAGATCTCAAAGATAAAGGTGTTACAATTGACTATGAATGGTATGGACCAGCACAGCCGGATGCAGTTGACCAGGTAAACTCAATTGAAACAGCAGTAGGACAGGGATATGACCTGATCGCTGTAGACGTTAATCAGGCAGATACTACTGCAAAAGCAATTGATACAGCAGTAGATGCAGGCGTTAAAGTTGCAACATTCGGAACTGTTGACGTACCGAACTGCAAGAGAAGCTTCTTTGTAGGAAATGATGATCCATACGGAGATGGAGAAGCACTTGCAAAAGCTGTATGTGAGAAGATGGGCGGAAAAGGCCAGATCGCACTCCTCGGCGGTACAATGGGTGCAGAATCTCATGAGCAGAGACTTCAGGCATTCAAAGATGTTATTGCTACATATCCGGACATCGAAGTAGTAGACGAGCAGAGAGATGATGACTCTGTAGAAAAAGCGATCAGCTTAACAGAATCCTGGTTACAGGCATATCCAGATCTGGGCGGTATCCTTTGCAATAACATGTCCAACCCTGTTGGTGCATGCCAGGCCGTAACAGATGCTGATAAAGCAGGCGACATCATCATTGGTGGTATGGATCATGACCTTCGTTCTCTGAACTATCTGAAAGATGGTACATTATATGTAGCTCAGGTTCAGAACTGCTATGATATGGGATACAAATTAATCTGGAATGCTGTTAAGACTATCGATGGCGAAACAGTAGACGAAGTTACAGACGTTGGATCAACATCCGTATACGCTGACGATGCAGACAACTATATTACCATGCTTTATGGAGAGGATGCAGATACAGATGCAGAATAAGAATGATAACCTTATCATCGAAATGAAGGATATCAGCAAGTTTTTCCCGGGCACCAGAGCTCTGGACCACGTAAGCCTGAAACTGAGAAAAGGTGAGATTCATGCACTGGTAGGAGAGAACGGAGCCGGAAAAAGTACTCTTATGAATATCCTGACCGGACAGCTTACAAAAGATGGCGGGGAAGTCTTCATGGAAGGAGAGCCGTTAAGGCTCTCTTCTCCACAGGACGCTTTAAAAAAGAATATCGTATTAGTGCCGCAGGAACTGAACCTGATTCCTGAAGCCAGTGTAACTGAGAATATTTTTCTGGGAAATGAATTCTGCGCCAAAGGTATGATCGACTGGAAAAAATCTCACGAAAAAGCAAAAGAACTTCGTGAAAAGTATTAAAACGTAGATATCGATGTGACACAGCCGGTTAAGAAATTATCCGCAGCTTATCAGCAGATGGTATCCATCGCACATGCACTTACCTATACACCAAAGGTTCTGATCCTGGATGAGCCGACAGCCGTACTGACAAACATAGAGGCGCAGAATCTGTTTAATTCCATGCATCGTTTAAAAGAACAGGGAACTGCCATGGTATTTATCACCCATCATCTTGATGAAGTTATGGAAGAAACAGACAGAATTACCATTATGAAGGATGGTCAGCTGGTAGAAGAAGTTCCAACCTCAGAGATCACAAAAGAAGAAATGATCACAAAAATGGCCGGCAAGAAGGTCAATGTGGCAAAACATGTCAAACGTACCTATTCAAATGAGAAGTTCTTTGAGGCCAAAAATCTTACAAGAACAGGTGAATTTGAGAACGTAAGCTTTGATGTGAAGAAAGGTGAGATCCTCTGTGTAGCCGGACTTGTAGGTGCAGGACGTACAGAAATCTTCAAATGCGTATTTGGAATCACAGAGAAAGAACCGGGCGGACAGACTTTTATCGAAGGAAAAGAAGTGAATATCAAATCCCCGATCGAAGCAATCAAATACGGAATGGGATATGTTTCAGAAGAAAGACGTCATGATGGAATTACTCCTGGAATGTCAGTAAAAGAAAATATGATCCTTCCATCCTACGGTCAGATGACAAAGAATGGTCTGATCGATTATAAAAAAGTTACGGAAATCGTTGACCAGTATATTGATTCCATGTCTATTAAGACAGCATCAAGAGAAACACTGATCAAAAACCTTTCCGGTGGTAACCAGCAGAAAGTTATCGTAGCCAGATGGATGGCAAAGAATGTAAAAATGCTGATTCTGGATGAGCCGACACGAGGCATTGACGTAAATGCAAAGGGTGAGATCTATGACCTTATCCGTACACTTGCAGACAACGGCGTAGCAGTAGTTGTAATCTCTTCAGAAATGGAAGAGGTTCTGGCACTTGCAGACCGTATCATGGTCATTCATGCAGGAAGAGTCAGCGGATTCATTGACCAGGTGGAAACAACCTCACAGGAAGATGTCCTGAAGGTGGCATTTCAATAACAGGGGGATCTCTTATCATGAACAGTTTAAAGAAATTTATAAAATCCACAGCAGGAATGGTATTTATCGTAACCGTTCTTGTTGGAATTGCAGTACATATAGCAACAGGAAACTTCTTTACATCTTATAACATCAGTACACTTTCAAGAGCTGCTTCCTTTGCCATTATCGTTGGCTTCGGACAGACGATCGTACTTCTCACAGGCGGAATCGACCTTTCTGTAGCAACCGTTGGTCAGGTCTGTGGTATGGCAAGTGCAATTTTTATGGTAAATTATGGAATGAATCCATATCTTGCAATTATCATTGCCAGCCTGATGGGTATCGTCCTTGGTGCGGTAAACGGTTTTTTTATTGCTTATTTTAAAATGACACCATTTATCGTAACTTTGGCAACTATGCAGATTTATAAAGGTATTGTATACGTTATCACGAAAGGTATGCCAATCACAGGTATGCCGGAAAATGCACAGAACCTCGCGAACGGAATTATCGGTGGAGTACTTCCTAAGATTGTTGTTATGATGATTCTGATTTGTGTGATCCTTACAGTCATGCTTAACAGAACAAAGTTTGGACGTCATATCTACGCACTTGGCGGTAACCGTAAATGTGCAAAGATTGTAGGTATCCCTACAGAAAAAATAGAAATGTTAGTATACTGCCTGAGTGGTCTTCTCGCTGCATTTGCAGGTGTTATGATGGCATGTAAACTTGCATCTTTCCAGGCAAGTATCGGTGAAGCTGGCAGATGGATTCCATCACAGCAGCAGTACTTGGTGGTACTTCCATGGCAGGTGGAATCGGAACAGTTGTTGGAACTATCTTTGGTGGTCTCTTAAGCAGTGTTATCAGTACATGTATCACATTGCTGAGAATCTCTTCCTACTGGCAGACAATCGTTACAGGTGCAGTTGTACTGATCGCTGTACTCATTGACGCAGTAAAAGATAATCCTGCAATTCAGGAAAAAATTCAGAGAAAACGCAGAAGCAAAGGAAAAAATTAAGATGCGTAGTTACGCAGTGAAATCTAAATTACAGAGAAGAAAAAGGCAGTCGGTTTAAATTTCCGACTGCCTTTTGTGTTAACGCCCTGTGAGGGACATTGTATAGGCATTTGATGCAGAGGTCCAGGTTTTTCCATTGACTTTTTTGTTTGCGATAACTTTGATTCCGTACTTGATGTTTTTGGTCATGTTGGTAAGGGTAAATGAGGTAGCTGTTGTTGCTCTTACTTTCTTGTAGGAACTGGAGTTGGATATTTCACGTAAACGGAGTAGTTGTTTGCACCTGCGACTTTTGTTCCATTTTACGCTCATAGTACTGCTGGTATTTCCGGCTTTTTTTAGAACGATTCCCATGGAAATATATCGGGTAGTCGGGGTTGTGGTTACGTAGCGTTTGTTATTCAGGAGAAGATAAGGATAAATCTTTACCTGATAAAAGGTGTTTTTGTTTAACGGTAGGGTAAAGGATGGTCTGGTATAGTATTTGGTGATAAGTTTGTGGGCGGCAGAACTCTGATATATAACTTTATAACCTGAGATAGAGTTTGCCGGGTTTACAGTGTTCATGTTAAAGGTATAACCGCCTGTGGATGCGTAAGAAGTTTTGACAGTTACGCTGGAGTAAAGGGTTGTGCATCCGGCGATGCGTGATGAAATCGATGTTCCGGATGAAGTTAAAGCTGTAATCCTTACTTTGTAGGCTGAGCCTGCTTTTAATTTGTTGATCCTTGCTTTGTTGCGGCTATTGTCAAAGTAACCAAGCAGTTTGTAGGAACCGGAACTGAAAGGCTGATGCTGATTGCGTATTTTGCAGCGTTTGTAACCGGAGTCCACTGGACAGTCACAGAACTTTCGGAAGCGGCAATCTGTGCAATTCTAGCCTGGGAGGTAAGATAGGAAGCACCTGCAGCCTGCGAGTCGGAATCATCAACAGAAGGGGTATCCGTTT
>ENA-OQCO01001031-OQCO01001031.1-human-gut-metagenome-genome-assembly--contig:-NODE-1031-length-12075-cov-2.716019_pt1 | contig 12075 bp, 14 predicted proteins | sample MGYA00242500_ERZ504582 | MGnify/ENA primary metagenome ERZ504582 (study PRJEB26092, sample SAMD00036346) | human gut metagenome | host: Homo sapiens | study: EMG produced TPA metagenomics assembly of...
AAACAAAAAAGATATCATTTCCGATGTACCATAACTTACATAGGAAACAATATCTTTTTATGAAAAACTTCCGGATGCCACTCCGGTTTTATTCATGGTGTAGCACGCGAGGCGCGCATGGGAATTTAGCTCAGATTTGCGTTACCAGCGGTTGTCTGCCCCGTCGTGTCCGCCTTTCCACTTCGTCCGTTTCGTCCACTTCGTCCGTTTTGAACACTCCTCTTGCTTTCTGATAAGAAACCAGTATAATAAAAGAAGCAAAACAAAAAAGGAGATTCCTATGAAAAAACTACAACGCATCCTGGCAATTCTCGGCGTAGTCCTCTTGCTGGCCCTCTATGCCTCCACCATGATCTTTGCCCTCTCCGGAAGTGAAAACTCCATTGGCTGGTTCAAAGCCTCTATTGCAGCAACGATCATCGTCCCGGTATTATTGTATGCCTACATGATGATCTACCGTTATCTGAAAAACCGAAACAAATAAAGTAAAAAATAAAACACAGAAAAGAGGAAAGGGAAACATGATAAAAAATATTGTTTTTGACGTCGGGCAGGTTCTGATGTCTTACACTCCGGAAAACTATCTGAAGAACCTTGGATTTTCAGAAAAAACAGTACAGACTCTGCGTAAGGCGATCTTTGAAAGTACGCTGTGGGAAGCAGGTGACCGCGGGATAATTTCAACGGAAGAAATCTGGGAAGGCTTTCGGAAAAATGTACCGGGATTAAAAAAAGAAGTGCAGACGGTATATGATAATCTTGGTGACGTGGTGGAACTGATGCCATACGCTGAAGATTGGGTAAAAACCCTGAAAGAACAGGGATACCATCTGTATATTCTGTCGAACTATGCGGAGCATACGTATCAGCTGTCCAGCCACAAGATGAAATTCCTGCCCTACATGGACGGAACATTGTTTTCTTATGTTTATAAAATGGCAAAACCGGATCGAGAGATTTATGAAAAACTCTGCACAATGTATCAACTCAATCCCAGGGAAACCGTATTCTTTGATGACCGGGAAGACAACATCGCAGGGGCCGGAGCCTGTGGGATTCACGGCATTCTGTTTCAGAACCATGAACAGGCAAAAAAAGACCTGGAAACGTTGCTGAAAAGAGAAAACGGAAAGTAAAATGAAATAACATAACATGTATTTTATAAAGATACTCCTTCATCTTACATAACAAAAATTTTAGAAAAAATTTAGATGCCGATCCTTGTAATACTCAGGAAAGTAGTATACAGTAAACCTGTTGACAAAACGACATCTGAAACAAAGATGTCGAATACCGGAAAAATTAAAAAAGCGGGCAGATGGAAAGGCGGGAAATAATATCATGTTAGATATAAAATCATGTATGTCAGTCGCACGGGAAACACCCAGCGGCTGGCAGTTTGTATTTATCAGAGTTTACAACAGCTTGGTAACGGAGATATCGAGGAAATCAACTGCAATACGGAACCTGGGAAAAGCCATCTTTTGTATGTGGGATTTTGTGTGGAAAAAGGAGACTGCCCCATCGAAGTGCAGGAACTTCTGAAAAAAGTACATAACAGGCAGATCGCACTGTTTGGAACCTGCGGATTCGGGCAGAGTCAGGAATACTATGACAGAATTGTGGAAAATGTAAAGCAGTGGATTCCGAAAGACAACAGCTGTCTGGGGGCTTTTCTCTGCATGGGAAAGATGCCGATGCAGGTACGAAAACGTTATGAAGTCATGGAAGAGAATCCGGAGCAGAGAGAAAAAGCACAGATGCTGATCCGAAACTTTGATAAAGCGTTGCTGCACCCGGACGATGCAGATATACAGAATGCAGTTGCATTTGCCAGGGAAGCATGGGAGAAAGCAGAAAGCTGTACAGATATGTGAGAAAGGGCTGAGAATGTGGTGACAGTAAAAAAAGAACGGGGAGAAAACAATGAATAACTGGAGAGACAAACTATATCGATTTATGCAGGGCAGGTACGGAAGAATAGATGAACTGGGAAGATTTCTGATGTATCTACTGTTCGGACTTCTGCTCGTATCCTTCTTTGTGAGAAGTTCGATCTTTTCCCTGCTGATTCTGCTCGTATTGATCTACGATTACTATCGTATTCTTTCCAAAGATATCTCTGCGAGATACCAGGAAAATCAGCATTATATCCAGGCACGTGAAAAAGTAAGAACAAAATGGAACAAACTGACCGGAAGTCACGGAGACAGCACCCATCGAATTTACAAATGTCCGACCTGCGGACAAAAAGTCCGGGTACCAAAAGGAAAAGGAAAAATATCGATTCACTGTCCAAATTGCAACTGTAATTTTATCAAACGCACCTGATTAATTTTATGAAGTGGATGAACAGATCATAAACAGACAAACAAAGAAAAGAGGTGAGGGAGGATGTTTGGCTACGTTACAACCAATATGGAAGAAATGAAGATCAAAGACTATCGGATCTATCATGGATTTTACTGTGGAGTCTGCCAGGATCTGAAAGAAGATCACGGACAAACTTCCAGGGTTACTCTGACGTATGATGTGACCTTTCTCGGAATTTTGCTGACCGGCCTGTATGAGACGGAAACAAAGCGGGAAGAACACTTCTGTGCCATGCATCCGTTCAAAAAGCATCTCTGTCTGAGAAACCAGTGGACTGCCTATGCGGCGGATATGAATGTACTGTTGAGTTATTATAATCTGTTAGACGACTGGGAGGACGAGAAAAAACCGGTTCCTCTTATACTTGCATCAGCATTAAAAAAAGACGTAAAACGTTTAAAGGAAAGATATCCGCGGCAGGCGAGCGCAATCGAAACCTATCTGCAAAAGCTGAAAGCATGTGAGCAGGAAGCAAGTACGGATCTTGACAGGGCAGCAGCAGATACGGGAGAGATGCTTGGTGAAATCTATGTCTGGAAAGAAGATGTCTGGGCAGATACAATGCGAAAGATCGGTTGTGCCATGGGAAGATTCATCTACCGGATGGATGCCTATGAGGATATTGAAAAAGACAGAAAAAAAGGAAACTATAACCCATGGAAGCCGATCGCACAGGAAAAAGACTTTGATGACCGGGCCAGACAGATTCTGATGATGGAAGCGGCTGAAGCTTCCCGCCAATTTGAAAAACTTCCGATCATAGAATATGTGGACATTTTGCGAAATATATTGTATTCTGGTATCTGGACAAAATATGACAGAATAAAGTCCCGGGAAAAAGAGACGAGGAGAAAATAAGGAATGTTGGATCCATACAGCGTCCTTGGTGTATCGCGAGATGCAAGCATGGACGAAATCAAAAAAGCATACCGGAAGCTAAGCAGAAAATATCATCCGGATGCGAATATCAATAATCCCAATAAAGAGCAGGCGGAAGAGATGTTCAAACAGGTACAGCAGGCTTATGATCAGATCGTGAGGGAACGGGAACAGGGAACTTCTCAAAACTCCTGGTACGGTGGGTATCAGTCCGGAGGGTATCAGACACAGGATGATCAGCGTTCCATGGAGATGCGTGCGGCGGCGAACTACATCAATGCCGGTCATTACCGGGAGGCTTTAAATGTCCTGGAAAGGATGCAGGAAAAAAATGGAGAATGGTATTATTATCATGCCATTGCAAGTGCCGGAGCGGGAAATACAGCAAGTGCTATGGAGGATGCCAGAACAGCGATGGAGATGGAACCAGGCAACCTGATGTATCAGAGACTTTATCAGCAGCTGCAGTCTCAGGGACAGTGGTATCAGAATATGAGTACCGGATACGGCTATCAGAAACCGGGAGAAGGTATGGGAAACTGGTGCTGCCAGTGTCTGTGCATGAATATGCTCTGTCCGGGCTGTTGTTGTATGCCATGTTAGTATTTTGGTAACTATTCAGTAGCCACTGTCCCGCGAGGTACTGAACAGTTACGTATTTTGTAAAAATCTATATGAGGGAGAAAGATGAATGAAGGAACGAGAAAAATTAAAGTCGCGTATGGGATTTATCCTGATATCTGCCGGATGTGCCATCGGAATCGGTAATGTCTGGAAATTTCCTTACATTGCAGGAAAAGGTGGCGGTGGCGCGTTTGTACTGTGTTACCTGATCTTTCTGGTGATACTTGGACTGCCGGTTATGACTATGGAGTTTGCCGTTGGCAGAGCCAGCCAGAAAAGTCCGGTAAAAGCTTATCAGGCACTTGAAAAACCGGGGCAGAAATGGCATATCCACGGCTACATCACCGTGATCGGCTGCTATCTGCTGATGATGTTTTATACAACTGTATCAGGATGGATGCTGCACTATTTTTATCTGACAGCAACCGGTAAGTTTACAGGACTTGATGCAGATCAGGTCGGCGGCGTATTTAATGAGATGTTGTCACAGCCACTTGTTATGGCTTTCTGGATGATCGTTGTAGTGGCCATTGGTATCTTTGTATGTTCCAGAGGTTTGCAGAATGGTCTGGAAAAAATCACAAAAGTAATGATGATTGCACTGCTTGCCATCATGGTAGTGCTGGCGATTAACAGTATCATGATGGACGGAGCGGCAGAAGGTCTGAAGTTTTATCTGATTCCGGACTTTGAAAGAATGAAAGAACTGGGTATCGGTTATACCATTGTAACAGCGATGAATCAGGCATTCTTTACCCTGAGTCTTGGTATCGGAGCCATGGCAATCTTCGGAAGCTATATCGGAAAGGAAAGATCATTGCTTGGAGAATCTGCAAATATTGCGATTCTGGATACATTTGTGGCAATCGTATCCGGTCTGATCATTTTCCCGGCATGCTTTACCTTCGGAGTAAGTCCAACATCCGGACCGAGCCTGATCTTTATCACCCTGCCGAATATCTTCAACCATATTCCGATGGGAAGACTGTGGGGAAGTTTGTTCTTTATTTTTATGACCTTTGCGGCATTCTCTACAGTACTGGCAGTTTTTGAAAATATTATATCCTGTATGATGGAACTGACCGGATGGAGCAGAAAAAAGAGCAGTCTTGTGAATCTGTTTGGGATTATCCTCTTGTCATTGCCATGTGTTCTGGGATATAATGTATGGAGCTGGGATGGATTTTCCATCTTCGGCGGTGCAGTATTAGACCTGGAAGATTTTCTGGTAAGTAACATTTTACTGCCATTGGGATCCCTGGTATATCTGCTGTTTTGTACCAGCCGTTACGGATGGGGCTGGAAAAACTTCAAAGCAGAAGCCAATACAGGAAAAGGTTTCAAGATGCAGGAGTGGATGCGTGTGTATCTGTCTTACATCCTGCCGCTGATGATCTTATTTATCTTTGGTTATGGCATCTATGACAAATTCTTCGCTTAAACAAACAGAGGTATCAGCGAATCAGATGTGAAGGAACCCCCTTAGTAACGGAACAAAAGGAACGTTACTAAGGGGGTTTTCAGTTGCCAAGCATACGACAAAAAGGTTCGGTGGACCTTTTTTAGTGTCACGAGACAGAAAAAATATCTGACGCAAAGACGGGGAGGTGATGCGGGATGCAGAGTGTGGAGATGATTCCATTCGGACTTCTGGCAGGATTTGTCGATGACAAAGAAGTGAGGATCACGGAGATTTCTACAGAAAGCTTTTGCTTTCGGGTAAGAGAACAGGTGGAAAGACCGCGGCATATACGGATCGGATTCTATGATTTATCTGAAAGCATGTACCGGGAAGTGGAGTTAGAAAGTTATCATTTCATGGAAAAAAGGCAGGAGCAGTGGTATGTAAGTTATACCGTCGAGGTGTTCCAGCAAGATTATGTACAGGCAGTACAGAAACTTTTCCGGGAATACACCGGATATATCCGGGCACGGATCGAAGGAACGGACGGAGAGATGGCACAGATCACCTGCAACTATCCTGTGAATCAGGACGAGATCCATGCAAAGAGCATGGAAGAGCAGAAATCCATCTGGTTTTCCGGTGCGCAGATCCGGCCGGTGGTACGGGGCGTGGAACTCGCGCTGGCACTCGACCGAAGAACATGGTATAACCTGTATGAGCGAAATACAATAGAAAAATTTACCGAACTGTACTGGAAAGAAAACGGAATCGGAGGCTGGGAACAGCATAAAATCATTCCGGATCGTCTGTATATCGGCAATGCATTCTGCCATCTGCTGTTGCCCGGAGAAGAGCAGCTGTTTGCTCTGATGGAGAAAGCAAATGTGGAAAACGTGGGTATCACCCTGGTATTTCCCTGTATGCGGGAGTTTCAGGTGGAAGAGATGGGAAAACTCCTGAAAAAAGTGGAAAACTGGTGTGAAAAACGGCAGACCAGGGTGGAAATTCTTGTCAATGACTGGGGAATGGCAGCGCTGGTCAGAGAAAACGGGGAATATCTGGAACCCTGTCTCGGTGTACTTTTGAACAAACAGAAAAAAGATCCGCGGATGCACTATAAAAAAGGCAGTATCCGCGGGCTGGGAGAAAATAATCTGCAGGCCGGTTTTTATCGGAGATTCTTAAAAGACACGTACGGGATCAACCGCTATGAGTGGGAAAGCTGTGGCTATCCGCAGGTATTTCCACAGGGAAAGAACAGCCTGCATCTGCCGTATTATCAGACCAATACATCGCAGTACTGTCCACTGTATGCGAGCTGTACCGAGGGTGAGCGGGGAAAACAGCGGCTGCCGGAAAGCTGTCCGGGATACTGCGAACAGTATGCGTATATTTACCCGGAACATCTGCATATGGCAGGACGTTACAATTCCCTGTTCGGACTGGATGAGGAACTTGTAAAGCATCCGGAACAGCTGAAAGCATATCAACAGGCAGGTATCGACCGTCTGGTGATCGGACTGTAGGAGGGCATGCGTATGAAAATTGTGGCAGGACTGGGATGCATCGACGACTATCCGTTATTTTGCGAGGCAGGAGCGGATGAATTCTTCTGCGGGTATGTGCCCTATATATGGACGAAACGTTACGGAACCACGCTGGCATTAAACCGCCGGGAAGTGCTCTGTTATCAGGTGCAGCTGGGCGCTTACAGTGAACTGGAGATTCTGGCTGGCATGCGTGAGGTATATAAACGTCCGATACATCTGACCTTTAATTCCCTGTATTACATCCCGGAGCAGTATCCGATGATCGAAGATATCATCCGAAGCTGTATGGAACTTGACTTTCAGAGTTTTATTCTGGCGGATCCGGCGCTGATCGTGTATCTTCGGAAGCAGAGGGTGGACTGTCAGATCCATCTGAGCGGGGAGACGGGAGAAAATAACAGGAAAATGTTGGAAACCTTTCAGAATCTGGATCTCAAACGTATGATTTTTCACCGAAAGAATACGATAGAAGATATGGCATCCATGATCGCGGCCCGGAAAACAGCAGGAGAAAAAAGGAGCGGGACGGAGTTTGAAGCCTTTGTGTTGAACGAACTGTGCCAGTTTTCCGGAAGCTTCTGCAATTCTCTGCACTGTGACGAACTTGGACATCTTTGTCATGTACCGTACTGGCTGCGCCCGCAGAAAGCAGAAGATCCCGGATGGAAGAATCGGCTGGAAGTAATCCGAAAAGAAGAGAGTGTTCCGGAGAGGGATGACTATCTGTGCGGTGCCGGTGGATGTGGACTTTGTGCACTGTACCGGTTGCAGAAAGCTGGAATCACCCATCTGAAACTGGTGGGTCGTGGCAACCACAGCGAGGATATGAAAGCAGATATTCAGAATCTTCACAAATCCCTGACAATACTGAAAACAGCGGGGAGCGAAGCGGAATATTGCAGACAGATGAAACAGCAGATTTTCCCCGGGGGATGCAGCAGACAGTGCTATTATAGATGAAAGGCAACGGTTCATTTTTTTCGCATTGAGCGGCCGCTATTTTTAACGGATGTAAAAAAAGCTGCCGCACAGAAGGCGACAGCTTATAAAGGGGAGGATAAGTATTTCATCTCTTCTTTCGTTATTTCGGGCCGGAGGGGGGATCCGGCACAGTTTTTCTTTCGGGCCAATGAAAAGCGTCACGCCTTTGTGTCATCTCTCCACCGGCTATTTATAGTATGACCGGAAAATGAGAAGATATTCAGAAAAAGACACAAAAGTTTCAGAATTTTTCGGATTTTTTCGGATTGAAATTCCTTGTTTCCGGAAGTAAAAAGAATTATAATGATTTGTGTGAAGGCGATTGCACAGGGTGTATAAAAAAATTGTGAATTTACCGAAATTTAACCTGCAATTCATAACTGTTGAACAGGCACAGGGGATAATAAATAATGGGAGCATTTCCCAAAGTGAAAAAAGGGGACGATACATATGCCGACGACATATACACATGACAAGTTTGGAAAAGATGTATACAAAAAATTACCGGAGCATATCAAGGCGGTGATTCGGAAAGGAAAGGGTGTTTATCGGATCGGTCAGCACGGACCGGATATTTTCTTTTACTATAAACCGATTTGTCTGCCACAAAGCAGAATTAATAAAATAGGTCCGCAGATGCATAAGGAACCGGCGTTTGGATTCTTTCAGAAGGGATACGGGAATTTGAAATCAGCCCGTCGCCGCAGCTGGCATCCTATCTGTTTGGATTCGCCTGCCACTTTATGCTGGACAGTACCTGTCACGGGTATGTGGGACGATTTGAGAAGCAGACGGGAATCTCTCATGCGGAGATCGAGACAGAACTTGACCGTTATCTGATGATTGAGAGCGGTAAGGAGCCGAGGGTGTACCTTCCGGCAAGTGTCCTGGATGATTCGGAGGAAAACTGCAGAGTGATCGCGCGGATGTTTCCATCGGTGACACCAAAGCAGATCCACCGGGCACTGGAGGGTCAGAAGCTGTATGACAGGCTTCTGACCTGCAAGAATCCGATGAAAGAAAAGGTAGTACTTGGCGGTATGCATGTACTTGGATGTTATGATATTCTGGAAGGCCAGGTGATGCGAAAAAAAGCGAATCCTGCCTGCAGAGAGTCAACCACACGTCTGATGGAACTGTATCAGAAAGCACTGGATGAGACACCCGCTATTCTGGAGAATCTGTATCAGTGCCTGTATGGAACGGGAACGACGCTTTCCAGCCGTTTTCTAAGAGATTATCATTAAGGAAATCCATGAAAGAAGGAGGAATGTTTATGACAAATGAGAAGTTTATCGGTTTTACTATGGAGAAGACAAAGCATATTGCGCTGGTTGCTCATGACGGTAAAAAGAAAGAACTGGTGGAGTGGTGTGACCGGAACAAGGACGTGCTGAAGAACCATTTTCTGTGTGGTACGGGTACCACGGCGAAGCTGATCGCGGAGAAGACAGGGCTTCCGGTGAAGGGGTATTGCAGCGGTCCTCTTGGCGGAGATCAGCAGATAGGTTCACGGATCGTTGAGGGAGGCATTGATTTTCTGGTGTTTTTATGGGATCCGTTAGAGGCACAGCCACATGACCCGGATGTACGGGCACTGCTTCGTATCGCAGTGGTTTATGATATTCCGGTTGCGAATAATCTGGCTACGGCTGATTTTCTGCTGACGTCGAAATTTATGGATGAGACTTATGAGAGACGGGTGGAGAATTTTAATGTTACGATTCAGGAGAGAGTGAAGGCTTTCCAGAAGTGATTGTTGCTTGAATGTGTTTGGCTACTCGGACGAAAGGGAGCACAGGCAGGATGGGGACGGACAACCGCTGGTAACGCAAAGCTGAGCTAAGCATTAACTACGACTATATTCACGAGGGTCGGCGGACCCTCGCAAAAGTCTTCGTAAATGCTGGATCTCATCTTTGCTAAAGGCACCAGCATAAGGCTGTCCGTCCCCGTCCTGTCTGCGCTCCCTTTCTGGGGAGTGGGGGAGGAGGAAGAAATGAGACAAGGGGAAATGGTTGGAAAGAACTTCTGGATGAAAGAAAAATGTTCTTAAATGATAAAAGATTCTGAAAATTTAAAAGAATAAAATAAATTATAAAAAAATATTGACAAAATAAGGAAGAAGAGTTACTATATACTCAACAAAAGAAAAGAACGAAAACAAAACAAAAGAACCTACGAAAGAGAGGTACAGACCACCAGAAACTTAACGTAAAGTTCAAAGGCAACATCCCTCCAGATGTAATTTTCAAGAAAGGAAGGTACGGACCACCGAAAACCTAAAGTAACACCTCAAAAACAAATTTTAAGAAAGTCAGGTATAGTCCAATGAGAAAGTAAGGATTTATCCCATTAAAAAAGCAGGAGGTACAGACCACCAGAAAGTTTATGATTCATCTTATAATTTAAGAAAGAGAGGTTATCCAATGATAGAGCCTGCAATGTAAGGTGAGTATCGAATCGTAAAGAAGATTTCGGTACTCACTTTTTTGTGAGCGAAGGTCACAAAAAAGCCGAGACATACCCCGCAAATTCATGCGATCAGCATAAATTCTGTGCAGCGCGAAGGGTGTTACCGAGAATGGAGTGAACAATAATCTGGATGCCAGGTGAGTACGAGAAAACGTGATTTGTGCTTGAAAATCTGTGGTATATCGTATATACTTAATAGAGTCACACGGAAGTCCCAGAACTACTGCAAGAATATGAACGAACAGTAGTGGACCCGTGGAGTATAATTATCAATTGAGTTGAAGGAAGGTACAGTAATCATGGGATTATTAAAACAGTGGAGAGATGTTGCATACTCTCAGCAGGCAGATAAAGCAAAACTGCAGAAATTTTGGGCAGAATATTTTGTGATTGAAAAAGGAATCTACGAACAGCTGCTTTCCAATCCGGACGAAGTAGTACGTGGAACGGTAAAGGAACTGGCAGATAAATATAAAGTCAATGTAATGACAATGACAGGTTTCTTGGATGGTATCAATGACAGCCTGAAGGTTCAGAACCCGATCGAAGAGATGGAAGAAGATACCGAAGTAAATCTGGGATTTGATAAAGAGCTGCTTTACAAAAACATGGTAGATGCAAAAGCAGACTGGCTGTATGAACTGCCGATGTGGGATGAAATCTTTACACCGGAGAAGAAGAAAACTCTGTATATGGAACAGAAGAAATCCGGCACGATCATCAAAGGTGCAAAAGTTGGAAGAAATGATCCATGTCCATGCGGAAGCGGTAAAAAATACAAATTCTGTTGCGGAAGATAATAAAAATGTAAAAGAGCGGGGAGAAAAGAAACTACCCGCTCTTTTCTCGTTTATGTGAATCGTTGGTGATAATCCGTGTCTGTAGGGAAAATGATGACCGCTGTGATAACGGAGAGCCATATATAGGAAAGATAGGAGAAATGTATGGGTATTATTACGAGCCTGTTAGGAATCGTATGTATTTTGTATTACATAGCAGGTGTCCGATATGCCGGCTATCGGGTGTCCGGATTGTGGATCTGGCTGGCAGCAGGTATTGGATGGATGGTATGGGGCGGTTGCCGGATCGGATGTGCAGTTGCCGGTGTTCCGTTCTTTGTACCGGGTGCATTGGTTGCGATTGTAAGAGTTTGTCTTCTGGCGGGGCTGGTACTGTTTTTTTATCTGGAACATCAAATCGGTACCGGAATGAAAGCAAAAGGAATTGAGAATCTGGATTATATCGTTGTTCTTGGATGCCAGGTGAAAGGAACAAAACCAAGCAAAGCATTAAAAGACCGGTTGGATACGGCAAAAGAATATATGCAGGCAAATCCGGAGACGATTGCGGTTTTATCCGGAGGGCAGGGAAAAATGGAGGAGATTTCAGAAGCAGAATGTATGAGACGATATCTGGAGAAAGCCGGAATCAGCAGGGAACGTCTGATCCTGGAACAAAGATCCACCACAACCAGACAGAATCTTCGATACAGCAGAAGATATATGGATTATCGACATGACGAGATTGGAATCATTACCAATAATTTTCATGTATACCGCAGTGTTCTTCTGGCAAGACGAAGTGGCTATCAGAGAGTATGTGGTATTGCCGCACCGTGTAAGAGTGTACTGCTGTACCATTATCTTGTGCGAGAAGCTTTTGCACTGGCAAGGGAAATGTTGCATAAAAGGTAACTATTCAGTAGCCACTGTCCCGCGAGGTGTTTTGACATGAATATGTCAAAATCCCGAGACATACAAGCCAAAATGCATAAATATATATTAGGTG
>ENA-OQCO01001036-OQCO01001036.1-human-gut-metagenome-genome-assembly--contig:-NODE-1036-length-12019-cov-3.793222_pt1 | contig 12019 bp, 13 predicted proteins | sample MGYA00242500_ERZ504582 | MGnify/ENA primary metagenome ERZ504582 (study PRJEB26092, sample SAMD00036346) | human gut metagenome | host: Homo sapiens | study: EMG produced TPA metagenomics assembly of...
GAAAAGAAAAAAAGATGAGTCAGCAGGAACTGGCCAGTATGGTTGGTGTTTCATATAGGACCATTCGATCCTGGGAAGTAGAAGGACGTTTTCCAAAACAAAATGTTCTGTATCAGAAACTGGCAGATGCATTACAGTGTGACGTTTCTTATCTCATGAGTGAGAATGAAGCTTTTATCACAGAAGCATCCGAACAGTTTGGTAACCGTGGTGCCAGACAGGCTCAGCAGATTCTGGAACAGGCTGCAGCTATGTTTGCCGGTGGATCACTGACAGACGAAGATAAAATAGCTTTTATGGATGAGATCCAGAGCCTTTATCTGGATTCCAAAAGACGTGCAAAGAAATTTACACCGAAAAAATATCTGAAAAACCAAGAGGAAAAATAATAGAAGGCGGGATTATTGTACACCTAATCTGTTACCTTATAGTTACAAGGATATTTCTGCCCTTTTATTTTTTACTTTTGAGGTGATTTATTTGAGAAACACTTACATATATACAGAAACAAAGAAATTAATCAAGAAATATGGCACCAGGGATCCCTTTGAGATCATGGATCAGATGAACATTGTTGTCGGGGAAACTTCCAGATATAAGACACTGAAAGGATATTGTTTTATGAGCTGCAAGACGATCTATGTCATGATCAGCAGTTTCCTTTCAGAAGAAGAAAAGATGATCGTTGCCGCCCATGAATTAGGGCATATCATCCTGCATCGTTCCCAGCTAAAAATGGCTCCGATGCAAGATGATACACTCTACAATATGACGGATAATACAGAATACCAGGCCAATCTGTTTGCTGCCGATCTTCTGATTGATGATGAGGAGATCGAAGATATGGTTCAGAACGAAGACCTGGATTATTTCGGACTCTGCAGTTCTCTGAATGCAACTCCGGAACTCATGAGCTTTAAACTATACAGCCTGACAAAACGAGGCCAGGCTTATCATATGCCGATGGAGATTCAGAGTAATTTCCTGGCAAAATAATAAAGGATAAGCGCATTCTACAATAAGAAAACTATAGATTTATCTCACTGAAAGGAGGAACATTTATGTCAAGACATCATATTGAAAAAGTAACTTGTCCTTCCTGCCATCATGAGGGGGATTTTGAGCTCTGGGACAGTATTAATACTGCACTGGATCCTGAAATGAAAGAGAAGGTACTTAATAAATCTATTTTCCTTTATACTTGCCCGAGCTGTGGAGAGACCTTTCGTTTAAACTATCCTACACTCTATCACCAGATGGAAGATCTTATCATGATTTATCTGGTTTCTGAATCAGAAGTAGAAAAGACATATGAAATGTTTTATGGTGAAAATGCTTTGTTTGATTTTCGTACTGAAAAATATTTATCCCGAATCGTAACGTCACCAAATCAGCTCGTTGAAAAGATACAGATTTTTGATGCAGGTAAAGATGACAGGATAATGGAACTTGTTAAATTACTTGCGACAGATTCTCTTCTCGAAAATAATCCTGATGAAGAATTTGATGAACTGCGCTTTGCTGTCGACGATGACGGAACAAATATTCTTGTAATCATTAATAAGGGTGAGACCACTGGTGCAGTTGACATTGACGATATGTATGAATTTGCTTCTTCACACTGCACTGATTTCAAAGATCTCCGAGATGATGAGGATATTGTTATCAATCGGGAGTGGATTCTTAACAAACTTGCTGAAGCAGAAAACGAATAGTATATTTGGTGGCTACACCCCCAAGCCCCTGTAGAATAAATAACGCCAGTACTGGATATCAAAAATCCCGCACCGGCGTTATTTATTAAAATATTTTGTTTTTTAATCTTCAACACTCTCTACTGAAACTTCTTTTTTCTTCCTACTTTTACCAGAAATCATCTTGTGTCCTGTATAAATAGCCATAATCATGCAAAGCAAAGAACTTGCTGCAAAGTACTTATGGCCTTCTTTTGATCCCTTATAACCTGTATAAAAAGTTCCAAGCATTGTAATCAGTGCACCGATAGACCAATATTTATGTGCTTTCATTCAGATACCTCCTGCCGTTTTTCTTAATCATATACCTTTTAAAATATATATACAAACTGGTATTTTGAATCAATCGACAAGCAGCTCGGAGCTTCCACTATAAATTCATACCTTCAGCAAATAGGATATGGCAATGAAAATATATCCGGAGATTTCTCTTCCTACTGGATGCAGTCATCCTTAAAGATTTCACCAGTAGAACAAGTTGAACTTTTGAAAAATTTATATCGAAACAACTTCAACTTTACTCCTGCTAATATTCATGCCGTCAAAAATTCCATCCATCTTACCGCCTCTGAAAATGGAGAATTTATGGAAAAACCGGAACCGGACGAGTGAACGGGCAGGATATAAATGGCTGGTTTATAGGTTTTATAGAAAGCCAAAATAATACATACTTTTTCTCCACAAATATTCAAAGCGAACAACGTGCAACTGGTAGTAAAGCATCAGATGGTGCTTTATCTACTCGTATTGATTCGTCACATAAATATAAGCATCTTCCAACGTTGCAGGAATTGACATACACTCCAATTCTGGCTGTATTTCAGAAATCACTCTTAACTGCAATCCCCCCTCAACATACTGTTTTGATGTAATACGATACTTCTGTTCCACTTCTCTTGCTTTTCTCTCATCAGGTACTTTGCAAATCCAGATTTTCCCCTGTGCTTCTTCTGTCAAATTCTTCATAGAACCCGCATACAGAAATCGACCTTTATGCATAATTGCAAGCTGATTGCAGGTGGCAGCTAAGTCTTCTACCACATGAGTTGAAAACAAAACCGTTCTGTTTTCAGAAAAATCTACTAACAAATTGCGGATGCGAATACGTTCCTCTGGATCTAAACCGGTAGTCGGCTCATCCACAATTAAAAATTCCGGTTCATTTAAAAGCGCCTGCACCAATCCTACCCGTCGTTTCATACCGCCTGACAACTGTTTCATTTTCTTTTTCCGGTGTTCTGCAAGACTGGTCTTTTTCAAATAATATTCTATTCGTTTCTTGCATTCTGCTTTTGGAACACCTGCCAAATCACCCATATACTCTAAACACTCCTGAACAGTCAAATTAGGATAAAGTTCAATTTCCTGTGGCAGATACCCTATTTTTCTCTGAATTTTTTCATAGTTTCCTTCACTATATAAAATCCCGTCCAATGTGACCGTTCCACTTGTAGGTTTAAGTACAGTAGTTAAAACCCTCATCAAAGTTGTCTTTCCTGCTCCATTTTCTCCCAATAATCCAAAAATTCCATTCGGTATATTTAAATTCGCATGATTGATTGCTGTCACACCATTTTTAAATCTTACTGTTAAATCCTCAATATGAATACTCATAAACTTACCCTCTCTTTCTAACTATTTTCGGCAATACTACCAATAAAATCAATCCAATACCAATACACAAAGCTTTCCCTTGCAGCCATGTAACATCAGCAGTATTTTCTATATCTCTGAAAGCATAGGAAAACAGATTCCATGCCCCAAAAAGTTTATCTCCTCCCGTGGAATTTGTTGCTACCCATATCAGAAGGCAGCTTCCAATCCCCATCCACATATTGCGAAAAAGCATTGACAATGTATTGACCAATATTCCCCAAAAGAAAATGGTTACTACAATCGCTAAAAAATAGGCAATAAACTGAAGTATTTCACTTTCCGTTGCCGGATGTGTGACTGGTTTTTGAAACACAAAAAACAATCCGTAACCTAAAACAGCAAGCAGTAATAAAAAAAATTCCTGTATCATTATTCGCTGCATGATGGAGCAAATTCTCTTTCTTATTGGATACAGCCTATGGATTTCTGAACGCTTGCTTGTAATTTCCTGCACATAAGTGTCCGCACAAAAAACAGCAGTCAATATAGCAAAAGGTGCCTCAATGGAAAGTCCTATTTCATTTGTGAATACAACCCCACGTATCAAGCTTAAAATCACAACAAAAGATACTGCATAAGCAATCTTATAAAACGGCAGAACAATCTTCATTTCCTTCTTCATTTACATCCGCCTCCTCTTCCAAATCTGTATTGAAATCAGAATAATCACTCCAGATGCTAAAATAAGTAAACTCTGATTTAAAAATGCCATTGGCGGCGGTGTTGTATCGAAAAGCTGATCGGGGAATCGAACCATAATCGCAAAAGGTCTTCCCCAATATCCATAAACTCCTTCCGCATTTCTTCCGCCCATATTGGAATATACCATGTAAAGAATCAGAAGCGGCACTCCCGGAAGTGGATTTTTAAATATGAGTGAAATCAATGTATATACACTTACAATCATCAGCATATTGGGAAGTATATAAAGTACAGTAGAAACTATAAAATCCCAGAACCGCACTTCAAACCCACTGTCTTTTGTATAAATAACACACAATGCCCAAAATAATAGATTTATAATAGTCAGAGCAATCAAACAAATTGCAAATCCTGCGCTTACTTTTCCAAATACATACTTTCCGGCAGTGATCGGTTTCGTGTGAAGCAATTCATAAGTATGCTTTTTCGTATCCTGTAAAAACAGAACCGCTAACATAATTGTTGCAAAAAAACACATAAACAACCCTGCAAAATCAGCAAATTTTCTTGAGTAATAAAAAGAAAACGCCTTATTTTTCATTTTTTCGTTCAGATATGTGTTGATTTCTTCTGGCGTTCCTTTGTAATAGGCACTATCTTCGTACATATATCTTGCACTATACCAATCATATTTTTCCTCCAGATATACGAATGCTTCTTCTAACTCCATATCAACAAGTTTGCTCATTACGGATTGTGCCTCTAAATCAGACATTTCTAATTCATCAATTAGTGCTTGTTTTATCTGTCCACTCCATATTTCTCGATGTTTTTCAGGATTCGCAGGAATATATCCTTCATAAACATCTCCTAAGCGAACTGTATCAGGATAATCATTGATAATTTTCTCGCCTTGCCCTAAATAATGTGTGGTTAAATATGGACTTGTCGTATTAAACACACCATAAATCACAAGCAGAATACCTACCCAAAATAACGGTCGCTTTAGATAATTCTTAATCTCTCTTTTAAAAATAGCAATCATACGTTTGCCTCCTTTCCTTGTTATAGACATCATAAAATATAAATCACAATAAAAAGACAACAGCATAAAAAAATCGGACTGCTTATGCAATCCGATGAAATACTGCTGTTATTACAGCTCCACTCTGTTTTTCATTTTCTATTAGTAACTGTCCGCCATGCTTTTCACAATACAATCTACTGATATACATGCCCATTCCTGAATGTTTCAAACTGTCTTTCACATTTTGCTGATAAAAAAGCTCTGTTGCCTTTTGCTTGTCTACTGTAAAACCCACTCCATCATCCTTTACTCTGATTTGTAATTCAGAACAAGTAAGGAGAACTTCCATTTCCACTTTTGTTTTAGCATAACGAAAGGCATTTGACAAAAGGTTTTCTATAACCTCTAAAATCACTTCCTTATCTCCCGAAAATTTTTCTGCTGTTTCCACACATTCTAATTCGCATCTCTTTCCAAATTTTTTCTCAAACACATTCAACTCTGCCTGTATATCTATTTCTAACTGCATACTTGTAATTTCTTCTACCACTAACTCCCTTGTATCTAAACTGCTCATCTTCCTCATTGTTTCTACAAATGTATCCATGCGTTCAATCTGTTTTTTACTCTCATTTACCATACCTAAGGCTCGATCCATATCTATCTCTTCTTCAGGAAGATATTCTGAAAGCATTTCCTGATACCCCGCCAATACAGATAGCGGTGAACGGATATCATGTGCAATCGCTGCTCGCAAAGCCTTTTCTTCCTCAATTATTTTCCATAATTGATGGTTATTTTCTGCAAGCTGCTCCTTCATCCGTTCAAATTCCTCGCACAATTTTCCCATTTCATCCTTATTTTCATAGGTAATATGAAAATCCAAATTATTTCGACCAACCTGTTGTGATGCCAGTTCTAATTCTTCAATGGGATTTTTTAATTTATGCTTATAAAAAAGAAACACTGCTATGATATTGCCTACCACAGACACAATAAGTACTGTAAACGTCTGAAGGAAGTCACATATCTCTGATACATGATAATCAAATTTTTTCATTTCATAAGAATTCGGTCTCGGAACATCTGTCAAATACTTTCTACCGTCACCTTCAGCCATTTCAAAATACTTTTCTTGATCTACGTATTTCCACCAAATGTCATCTTGTATAGTTGCTGCCATTCGCATAATCAATGCCGAAAGATAAAAACTAACTATCAAACTGACTATCATATATAAGACAATGGTTTTTCTTAACGAAAGATTTTTTATTTTTTCCATTTATATCCCATCCCCCATACTGTTTCAATATATTCATGTTTTGTATATCGTTTTATTTTATTACGAATTCTACGGATTAGTTCAGTCACTACTCGACTATCTCCTTCTGTGTCATATCCACTAATCTTTTCATAAATACGTTCTTTATCAAAAACCATTTCAGGATTCATGGATAAAAATTCTATAATCTCATATTCTAATTTAGTAAGCTCTAAAGCATTCCCTTTAATATGTGCACATTTACTGGCATAGTCAATTACTAATTCTCCATAAAACCTTTGTTCTTTTTTCCTATGTAAACGTTCTTCACGTTTCAAATGAGCAATAATTCTGGCATCTAATTCTTTCAAACTGAATGGTTTTAAAACATAATCATCGCCACCAGACAACAATCCCATTACTCGATCCTGTTCTTCTACTTTTGCGGTCAAAAAAATAATCGGACAGGAAACCATATCTCTGATTCTTCTGCACACTTCAATTCCGTCCATTCCCGGCATATTTACATCCAATAAAATAATATCGGGATTTACACTTATCTTTTCCATTGCTTCTATGCCATTTTCTGCAATAATCACTGTATAATTCTTCAATGTAAAGTATTGATTCAACATTTTTAGCAATTCTCTATCATCATCAACCATTAAAATTTTATAGTTCATAAATTCCACCTCTGGCTATAATGCTATCTTTTCTTTATAGTATATCTTATAAAAAACAACAAATAAACAACAATTCCTAAAAGGCAACAGCCTTTCTAAACTGCCGCCTTTTCTCCTTCATTTTATTTCCATTATTGATAAACCATCTCTGTATCCACAATCTCCCTTGCACACGATTACATATTGTTCATTCTCGCTACCCATTCCATCTGATTTTCTGCCTTTAACTGTTCCGTGATCCCCTGTGCCTGTTTCATCTGCTCTACAATTCTTTCAAACCTTAAATACTTATAGTCGTCTGTATCCAAACAAACAAGCCGAAGTCGCACAACAACTTGAAAATCTTATCAACGGAACAACAGTCCCAGATACTATTATAAAAAAGGAAAAAGAGCTCCTTCGAGCTCTTTTGATTCAGTTCTGTAAACTTGAAGTTATCTTTTCCTAATGGCAATGCTATTAAATTTCCCAATAATGCAATAACAGCATATCCAACTACATAAACCCATGCACTTGAGTTATAAAATATAAATATAGATGGCGCAAACATTATTGCTACAATCAAAATATACCAGAAGTTAAAACCATTCCTAATCCCATAAAAAACAGAGGTTATTAAACATATTAGAGGAATAATTACTAACATAACAATCATTGCACTTCCTGTGTCTTTTATAAACCAAGGAACGATATAAAAATCTATCAGCAACAGTAGGTAGAAAACCATGTTCTTTTTTAATTTATCCATCATATCATCATCCTTTCAAATTCCGATTTACAGATGCAGGCGTTTTTCAAACTCTGCCAGCAGGCTGCGGCCCTTGAAGATGACCAGCCCCAAAAAGGTGATCATGCTGATGATCAGGCAGATGACCCAGGCCATTGGCGGGCGCACGCTGTGGCGCAGCGTTAAGCCGATATACGGCACCACGCCCACCACAATGTTCAGCAGCAGGTAAACCAGGCCGTTCTCGGTAAAGCGGCGGTTGACAAAGGCAAAAATGAAGTTCAGCACCAGGGTAACGCTGCACAAGATCGGCACAATGGCGTCAATGGCAATGCCGTTCCACCCGGCGTAATAATCCGCAAAGGTCACGATCAGCGAAGTGCCGATCAAAATCTGGAACAGCAGCTTCGGGGCGTTGCGGCCCTGGCGCAGCAGTGCGCGCAGCAGCATCAGCACCCCCACCGCGCCGATCAGCACCAGCAGGCTCCAGTGCATATGCCTGCCTTCGATCATGATGTAATCCACCACGCCGCAGATGACCGCCGCCCCCAGCAGCACAAAGGCAGCGATGCGGTAAAACAGCGATGTCTGCCGCGCAGGCGGCACCACCTTGGGGTAGCGGTCCGGTTCCGGCGTGCCGACAAGGGGGTTCTGGCACAGCGGGCAGTACTGTGCGCTGCCGCCAACCTGGATATGGCAATGGGGACAGGTTTTCATTCTCCATCCACCTCCGTTGCATACAGTGTAATATCCAACCCTTCGGCAGAAAGGCAGCGGTAAAAGTTTTCAGCATCTCGGTGCTGCGGAACGCCCAGGTGGTGCCCAAAACAAGATCATCCCCATAGGAACAGACCGTGGTGAACGCGGTAGGCGAACTGCAGAACGCCGTAAAGCCTTTGATATAGGGCTGCAGCTCTTTTTGCAGTGGGATGCGCCCCATGTTGGAGATGGTCAGGGTAACTTTTTCGGCTTCCAGCGTATTGAACAGGTTGACCACCGCGTTTTTGATAAAGAGCGGCACCAGTTTGATACCGGGCATCTGTTCCAACTTTTCAAAGCCGTCCATGCGGGCCTTGACCCGCTCGTCCTTCAGGGCTTCCCGCAGTTTGGCGTCAAAGCCTTTGGCCAGGGTTTCCAGCGTTTCGTCCCCCCGGAATACCCAGCTGATGCGGATGGAGTTGAAAAAGTTGCGGGCGGTCTCGGTTCCGTAATAGCTGCGCAGGTTGACCGGCAGGCTGACCGAGATGACCTTACCGCGTTCCAGCGCCGGCATTTCCTGATAAGCCGCCAGCATCTGGGCAGCGGCCAGGTAGCTGGTCATCGTTACCCCCATGGCGCGGGTCTTGGCCAGCACCTGGGCGGCAGAAAGGTGGGCTTCAAAAAACTGGGACTGGTCATACGGCAGTTTGCGGCCATGCAGGTGGAAAGACTTTTTGCGGTTCAGCGGGTCTTCCTCCGCCGCTTTGGACGCCGTATAGTACTTGCGGAACGCATCCTGGGCCGATTCGCCCTTGCTGGCGCGCTCTTCTCCGGGAACATTGGCCAGTTCGGGATTTTTCAGCTGCAAATAATTGTGCACCAGCGTTTTCAGGAACACCATCCCGCCGTTGCCGTCGCTGATGGCGTGGAACATTTCCACATTGATGCGCGCGCCGTAATAGCTGACGCGGTACAGCAGTTCGTTTTTGATCTGCGGGCCGTACAGCATGGCACAGGGGGCCAGCGTTTCCGGCACCGCCTGCGGTTTCAGGTTGGTGGATTCAAAATAATGCCAGAACAGCCCACGGTGCAGCGTGACCTGGAACTGCGGGTTTTCCCGTGCAGTCTGTTCCAGGGCCTGATTCAGGCGGTCGGGGTCCACATCCTCGTTCAGGGTGCAGCTGACGCGGAACACCCGCGGGTCCCGCCGGTTGATGGACGCCAGAAATACTTTGGCGACATTATCGACTTTATACCAGGTTTCGGGCAAATGGCAGCCCTCCTATCCGGCGGGGTTCCGCCGTTACAAAATTTTCTGCACAAAGCGGCCAACACTTTCCATGGCCTGTGCGGCATGGGGGATCGGCATCTGCTGGAACACATGCCAGCATTCGGGGTATACCTCCAGCACGGCGTATACTTCCTGTTCCGTCATGGCTTTGGCAAGGTTGATAGAATCGGATTTCAATATTTCGTTCGTTCCCACCTGGATCAAAGTGGGCGGCAGCCCCCTTAAATCCGCAAACAGCGGCGAAAGGCTGGGGTCCTCCCATTCCAGGGTGCTGTTTGCTCCGCGGTAAGCGGTGCGGCAGGAATCAATATAGTCGTGGGTCAGCATGGGGTCCAGCGCGGCACATTTCTGATAGGATGCCCCCTGCATCGTCATATCGGTCCAGGGGCTCATCAGCACCAGGGCACACGGCTGGCTGCGGCCTGAGCCTTTACGGCAAGGGCCAGTTCCAGCGCCAGGTTGCCGCCCGCCGAATCCCCGGCCATGATCACATCCCGCGCGCCGATGCCCATATACATCAGGTAGTCCCAGACGCGCAGGGCATCGTCAATGGCGGAAGGATACGGCGCTTCGGGGGCAAGGCGGTATTCAAAGCTGAGTACATCGCACCCGGTGGAAAGCGCCAGTTTGCTGGCCAGCACGCGGGCATAGCCCAGCTGGCCGCAGGTGTAGCCGCCGCCATGGCAGTATAGCACCACATGGCGGCGGTCATGCCCCTGGTTCATCCGCACCCACTCCGCCGAAACATTGTTGACGGTGATGGGCGTGGTGTTGATCAACAGGTTGGGGGTAACCAAACGGCCAAACAGCTCCTGGGCGGCACGCTGGCGTTCCAGGTCCTCCGGCTGGGTAGAGCCGGTGCTGGTCACGCTGTGCACCGCCTTGATGGCTTTCATCATGGGGGTCAGGTCATCGGTCTCCGCGGCCTGTTTGCGGGCGTTGCGCAGGCGGTGCAGACGTTTCAGGGGAATACGTTTTTTCTCCTGCATAGAGCGTTCCTTTCCTTGGGGGTCAGTGGGTGGATTCAAATGCCGATTTTGGCCCGCAGGCGCACCCACAGGCTGCGCAGCAGCGGCGGGCGGGCGGCAGGCAGGCAGCAGAGCCGCCACACGGTTTGGTTTTCCGGCATGCGGCCGCTGCGGGTATATTTGTGGTAGAGCACCGTCAGCTGGCGCATTTTCGCCTTGCCGGGCAGGTGCAGCACGCAGACGGGGTCGCAGCAGTAGTTAGTGGAAACATAATAAAAATGCCCGCCCAGCCAGTACCGGAACACATACGCGTTGGCGGCCCGCACGGGCTTGCCCGCCAGCTGGCTGCGGTAGGCCGCAGCATCCAAAATGGCTTCGTCGCCGTCCTGGCTGCGCACGCCGGTCTGCTGCATCCGGTCAAACACATTGCGGCATTCGGCCATAAAATCCTGCAGCAGGGCCGTGCTGCCCGCCACGAACTCGCCGCCAAAGTGGGTCAGCACATGGGGAGCGCCCTCCGGCCAAAGTTCATCATAGGTGTGGGAGATGCGGGCCGTCATGGGCTGGCTGGCTGCATGGGGCACCTGATACAGCAGCACGGCTTCCGCGGCTTCGCGCCAGATATCCTGATAGCCGCGCTGGGTAAAGGTATCGGAATCCAGCATCAGGTAGTTTTCGTAATGCTCGGTTTCGAGCAGATACTGCATGGCGCATAGCTTGTAATACGCCAGGGACCAGTCTAAATCCGCTTCAAAGCGGTAGTTGTCAAACGGACAGGCGATTACACGGATGCCCGCCCGGGACATCTGCGCAGCTAGGGTTCCGGCACAGCGGTGTTGGTCACAAGGGCTGCATCGCAATTCTGGTTTTTCTGTTTTGCGCTGACAAGGCTGACCACAATGCAGCGGTAGAATACCTCGCTGCCCAGGTTGGCATTGCTGCCCTCGCGGTAGCCCTCCAGTGTGGCAAAGGCTGTAAAGAATCAGGTTCATTCCATTCCCCACTTTTCCGGGAAGTTCCGGCCGCCTTACCGCATTCCCTTGTTGTCATCTTTTCCTATTATTTTATTATAGTCCTGTACGCAAGGCTTGTCTATTATTGTTGTACATTTGTTAAGCATTGGTCTACAAACTGGAAGTTATCAGTCCAAAATCAGGACTCCAGCGCAATCGGACATTTTCGTAAATGAAAGAGCCGGAAAATCTTTTCTCAGTTCCTCAATGACAAAGTAGATTTCATCATTATCCCATGTGTCTCCTGCCTTCAATTTCACTCTTCTAAGTCCTTTGTGTTAAAGGCAACATCGCCAGA
>ENA-OQCO01001037-OQCO01001037.1-human-gut-metagenome-genome-assembly--contig:-NODE-1037-length-12016-cov-3.670452_pt1 | contig 12016 bp, 14 predicted proteins | sample MGYA00242500_ERZ504582 | MGnify/ENA primary metagenome ERZ504582 (study PRJEB26092, sample SAMD00036346) | human gut metagenome | host: Homo sapiens | study: EMG produced TPA metagenomics assembly of...
TGTCGTAGCAGTCCAGATTGAACGTCAGATTGATGAGATCGTCGATGTCGCCGACCTCATCGCAACCAGCCTCCATAACGGCAACGAGCTTTCCTGATCGCTCAGGGAAAGCTCGTCAATCAAAGCGGCAAGGTAGTTGAGCTTATCAAGGCTCTCGTACTCGCCAAGCATCTTCTGACGCCATAGATCGGGCATTCGTAGTCGGTGATAAACCACTCTTCGTAGGGCTGACCGAACTCATCCTGCTTGCCGATCCCGATACGCTCAAAGACCTTCTGCATCTCTTCTTCGGTGGTGGGGAGCTTCACCCACTCACCGACCAGCATACCCTCATTGTACTTGCCAAGGTTCGTGACGAAGGCTTCAAAATCACCGTCTAATACGGGCATAGGCATCCTCCTTTCAGTCATCCACCATGCCGTCCGGCATGATATACAGTTCCTCAAACTCCGCGTCGGTCATGGCTTCGAGCTTCCGGACGGTCTTATACATCAGCTCCGCAATCTCACCGTCCATGTCGTTCAGGGTGACGCTCTTCATATCGTCGATCAGCCGCTTCCGGCTGGACGTGTTGAAGCAGCACATCAGGTTGAGTTCTTCTACGGTAAAGTTTTTCATATCAGAGTACCATATCCTTTCCTTTCGATTTCTGCGGTTTCGGCGTGTGGGTCGGCTGTGCCTTCTGTGCGGATTTCAGTTTGTCACGGATGGATTCACGGGCAGCGGGCTTCTTCGGGATGGTGTCGTAGATGGCAGTTCCGGCATCCTCCACATAGGCGCGGACATACTGGATGCTCTCAGAAAAGCGGATGGGGCGGTTCTTGTCCTCGATGTTGGTCAGCCGGACTTCATCAGCGGCAAAATCAACCGCGTCGATTCTGCACTTGATGCCGTCCACATTCAGCGTTGCGCCGACAGGAATGTATCTGCGGATTTGAGTTCCTTGAAGGTTTCGCCGTCCTTGCTGAGAAAGACATCTGCACCGGACTTCCAGAGCTTGTGAGAACCGGCTACCCACGCACTTTCACGGAAGCCAGTGACCGGCATGGAAGGCTTACCGCGCACCTTCTTTTCAAGGAGCTTTGTGCCGAGCAAGGGCGCGGCTTTTTCCGCGTCCTTGCCGTACAGCTCAAAATAGCCGTTCTGGGCAAAGCAAACCAGCGCGTCGGGATGCGCCTTTTTGACCGCTTCGTACTTGCGGAGTTCTGCAACGGGCAGAGAGGCAAGCCCCTCCGTCCTCTCCGCCTCCGGCAGTCTGTTACGACGAGTTTTCTGCTGGGACAGCACTTCCGCCAGAGCATCCGCGTCCTTCGGGAGCGTCCGGTGGGCTTGTACGCCGCCATGCTCACCGACCAGAGCCATTGCTGCATCGAAGCTGCTACGGCAGGGTGCGTCCAGCACAAAGCCATCTGCAAAGGTCAGCCGGTCGTGATCCGGCGCAACCGAGTTCTGCGCTACGTTTGCCGCCTGTTCCCGGTAGTTGATCTCAAAGACATCTCCGAAGACCTTGCCGCGCTTAACGGCTTTCGGGACAATGACACGAGCAATGCACTCGTCGTAGGTCTGTTCCGCATAAAAACGGAAGGTGTTGTGATCTCGCGTTCCCTGAATAAAGACCTGATTTTCATTGAGGCAGTGCGTCCCATGCGGACGGCAGAACCACATCAGCGTCCTGTCTTCGGGATTCTGGCTTTCGGCGGCGCGGCGGATGATGCGCTTGTCGATGTCGAAGTCTTCCTTGTAGCTGTCTACATGACTGTCCACGAGCTTCTGAAGCTCCGCGATAATGTCAACGTCTGTGTATTTCTTCATGCGTCTCCTTTCTCACAACTCCATGTCGTGTGTTTTGGATTTGACCGGGGATTTCTTCTCCGGCTGTGTTTTTGCGGCAGCTTTGAGCTGATCGCGGATGGAGGGCTTTTCCTGCTCCTGCTTGACATATTCCAGCGTCGGCACCAGCTCACGGTAACAGCCCTGTGTTTTCCGCGCCGCATGACGGCGATGGATTTTGAACAGCGGCTCACCGTTCTGCGTGACCGTGTTACCCTCGATTCTAACGCCGTTCCGCGCCAGCAGATTGAAGGAGTGATTGGAGGAGCGATAGGTTGCCCTCATGCCGTCGTTGTGATAGGCGATCTGCCCCTTGAGCGTGTCCATGACGGCGGCTTTGATCTCCTTCTCTTCGGCAGTCAGTCGGTGTGCCTTCGGTGCTTCCTCCGGCAAGGGGGCAAAGGGAGACTTGACCTCCACAGTTTTTACCTCAATAGAGGTAATCTCATCGTTCTCCCATGCAACGACCTCCGGGTCTCTTTCCGTTGCCTTCTCAGAAGTGACATCCTTTTGAGCTTCGGTCTGCTGACGAAACGCATCGACGAAAAGGGCGGTCAGTCCGGGATTGGGTTTATCCACAAGGAAGCGGGAGGCGTTTTCGGGGCAGACATCAACGCTCTTTGCCCACTCCTTGAGAGGATGCGGAATGCGCCCGTCAAAGTCTTTCTGCTGAATGGTGTTTGCGAGGACATACCGGACGCGCTCCGGAGAGAACTGCTCAAGGACACTTTTTACGGCAGTATCCGCATCCAGCCGGTTATCTCCGTAGTTGGAGCTGATCGCCGCTTCAATCGCTCTGCGGCATTCCTCGTTTGCAGCAAGGGAGGCACGATATGCTTCCATCTCACCGGCTTCATAGGCGTAATTTGCCGTCCCACGGTAAATGGGGACTTCCGACATCGGCTCTGCGGGCATTTCGGTATCTTTCTCTGCGGACTGCGCTTTCTCTGCCAGCAGCACCTTGAGCTTGGCATCAATGCCCTCGATCATTTCAGCCGCCGTCTTGCGGATGGTGTCCAGAGAGCTTTTCAGCTCCTTGGTTTCCTTGCCGGAAGACCAACCGGCGATATAACCGAAGGAGTAGTCCGAGGTTTCAATGCCGTACCGCTGACAGACAGTGTAGGCTACGCTTTCTGCCTCAACCTCCTTGGTGTGACGATCCTTCTTGTCTTCGGGGGCGGTTTTCTCGTCCGGATTAACGGCGTGGAGCTTTGCGTGAGCGATCTCGTGAATGGCGGTCTTGACCGTCTGGATTTCGCTCATGCCTTCCTGAATGGCAATGCGGCTTTCAACCGGAGAGAAGAATCCCTTTGCGCCGCCCGGAATATCCTCAAAGGAAACGGGGACGGGAGATTCCTGCTTGAGCGCATCGAAGAACGCCTCGTAGTTCTCGACGGTGCCTTTCAGTTCATCGACGATGATGTCCGGAAGCTCCTTGCCGTCCGTCTGTGAGACATCGAAGACACTCACCACCTTGAAGGCAGGACGCAGAACCTCAACCGTCTCTGTGACAGCCTTCCCATCTGCGCCGATCACCGGCTTCTGCGTCGCGGGGTCAATCTTCTCACGCTCTTCCTGCACCTTGTACGGCGCGGGTGCAAGAATCTTGATGCCCTTTTCGCCCTTCATGACCTGACGGTCAAAGTTGCGCTGCCACGAGGTATAACCGGCAACATAGGTTCCTCCGGCTTCTGCATCGCAATGAGCAGCGTGTTGTTGAAGGAATAGTTGTAGAACTTGGACATCGTGCGGAGATATTCCTTGAACCGCTCGGATTCAAACAGCTCCTTGATGCCCTGTTCCAGCTTGTCCGTGATTTCGCGGACTTGCTGTGCATTTTTGTTTTCAGCCATTTGCTACCTCCTTTACTTATCAAACTCCATCTTGAAGCTGACATATTTGCCGCCGCTGTCATCCAGCCGGATCACCGCATCGTAGAGCTGAGGCTTCTTCGGCGTGTAAAGCCCGGTCACTCGGCACCAGCCCTTGTCCAGCAGCTCCTTTGCAATCTTCTTGGTCAGCTTCTTTTTCTTGCTGGAAAAGAACTTGTTGTCTTCCCACAGGCAGAAGGAGCATTCCTTGTTCGAGCAGTAGAAGTTGCCCTTGCCGACATAGACCGGAGAGCAGCAGCGGGGGCATTTGCCGATTTCCTCCTTGCCCGTGCCGAAACGCTGGGCTTCGGCGTCGGAGAGGAACGGATAGGCTTTCACCAGATCACTGGTCATCTGGACGATGCCACTGAGGAAGGTGTCTGCATCTGCATTGCCGCGCTCAATCCCCATGAGCGTGTTTTCCCATTCCGCCGTCATCGCGGGAGACGTGATCTGTTCCGGCAGGACGCAGACAAGGTTGCAGCCGTCCTCGTGGGAATGAGGGATTTGCCTTTACGCTCTACAAAGCCGGATTTCACCAGCTTTTCAATGATACCGGCGCGGGTCGCGGGAGTGCCGAGACCTTTCTTCTCGGTGTCATCGTCGAACTGATCGTTTCCGGCAGTCTCCATCGCAGACAGGAGCGTGTCTTCCGTGTACTGCTTCGGGGGCGTCGTAAAGTGTTCGGTGACGCTGGCGGACACACCATCCAGAACATCGCCCTCATGGACTTCGGGCAGGGACTTCATGGGATCGTCCTTTTCCTTCGTCTTGAGGGAGGACTTGAACAGCTCTTCGATGGCTTTCCATCCGTTTTGAACGACGGTCTTCCCCTTGGTTTTGAACTCGTAGCCCTCGCAGGAGAGCGAGATCTGCGTTTCTGCGTAGGTGTGCTTCTCGCCGGTCGCACACAGAAGGCGCATCCCGATAAGATTGAGGATTTTCTGCTCCGACTGAGGAAACGCGAAAACATCCTGCTTTTCAAGCTGGACGGTTGGGAGAATGGCATGGTGATCTGTGACCTTGCTGTTGTCGGTTACGCGGGCAATGTCCGGAGTGACCGAAACGCCGGAGAAAAGCGGAAGCTGGCGGCAGACAATAGATATGACCTGACGGGCAGTGTCCTCCATATCGTCCGTGATGAACTGACTGTCCGTGCGCGGATAGGTCAGGAGCTTTTTTTCGTAGAGCGTCTGGACGAGATCGAGCGTCTGCTGGGCGGTGAAGCCGTAGTAGCGGTTAGCCTCGCGCTGCAAGGTGGTCAGATCATAGAGCTTCGGAGGATTGACGGTTTTCGTCTCCCGCTTGAGAGAAGAAACGACTGCTTGCTTTTTCTCGCAAGCCGCCGCAATTCTTTTTGCTTTCTCTTCGGTTTTGACCTTTTCCAGATCAGCGATCAGATCGCCCTTGCCGACGTGGACGTTGAAATACTTTTCCTTTTGGAACGTGGAGATTTTCCCGTCACGCTCCACCAGCATTGCAAGAGTCGGCGTCTGGACGCGCCCGACCACCAGCTTCTTGTGATAGAGCGTGGTGAAAAGGCGGGTGCCGTTGATACCGACAATCCAGTCTGCCTTCGAGCGGCTAAGTGCCGCTTCATAGAGACGGTCATATTCCTTGCCGTCCCGGAGATGGTTGAAGCCTTCGCGGATGGCGGAGTCCTCCAATGAGCTGATCCACAGACGCTTGAAGGGCTTGGTGCATCCGGCTTTGTCGTAGACCAGCCGAAAGATCAGCTCACCCTCGCGTCCTGCATCGGTTGCACAGACCAGCTCGGTGACGCGCTTGTCCTTCATGAGAGAAGACAGCACCTTGAACTGCTGGGCTTTGTCCTTCGTGACCTCGAACATCCAGTTTTCCGGAACAATGGGCAGATCATCGTACCGCCACTTGGCATACCGCTCATCGTAGGAGCTGGCGTCTGCCAGCTCCACCAGATGACCGAAGCACCACGAAACGATGTAATTGCCGCCCTCCATGTAGCCGTCCTTGCGGGATGTCGCGCCCAGCACCTTTGCGATGGACTGGGCAACGCTGGGCTTTTCAGCGATGACTAAGATCAATCCTCATCACCGTCCGTTTCCTCGTCTACCGCAATCTGCGGCTCTTCATCCTCGTTGATGTACGGCTCTTCCTCGTAGCCTTCATCATCAAAGAAGTCCATATCTTCATCCTTGGGCTTTCTGCCCTTGACGAACTTGATGTAGTAATAGGCTGCACCCGCAGCACCGGCAAGAACGAAGATGACGAGGATCATGCCGATGTTGGATTTCTTTTCGGGTTTAGGGGCGGGAGCATCGGTTTCCGCATCCTTGTCCGGCTCAGGCGTCACGGGGGCTGTGCCGGTGCATTCGCTCATGTTGGTCTTGCAGACCGGGCAGTCGGTGTTGACCTGACCGGCAGCGCATTTCTCCTTGCAGTTACAGGTGGTCAGAGCCGCCGCAGTATCTTCATCCAGCAGCGCAAGCAGATCGCTTTCATCGACCATGTTCAGGAAGTACGTCTGATACTGTTCCTCATCCTCATTGATGGGCGCATCGTAGTCGATGACAATGAAAAAGGTGTTGCCGTTCTTCGTCTGGACTGTGATGAACTGCTTGTTGGTTGCCCTGTCATAGAGCAAATCGCGGGTGTAGGCGTTGCCTTCATCGTCAATCGGCTCACCCTTCGGCTTTTCCGGCGCGGGTGTGACTGCGGGCTGCTGTTCCGGCTGGGTTGCCTCTGTGACCGGAAGGTTCTGATCGGTGTCATCGGCATAGGCAAACGCCGTCACCGAGAAGCAGGACAGAACCATGACGCAGACCGCAAGGACGGTCAAAAAATGAAACTTCTTACGCATTGTCGATTACCTCCGTATTTTCAGCGGGCTTGGTGCCGCCCTTCATGGAAGACAGGAACGCCATGATCTGATCCTTGTCCATCACCATAGAGCGCACGGTGTTGATGATTTCAAGGTTTTCCAGCTCTGTCTTCTTGTCGTACAGCTCCTTGAGCTGTCCTTCGATTTCGAACTTCTTCTTTTCAGCCTTCTCAATGTCGGAGAGGACTTTCTGATACTTGGGATTCATGCAAAACTCCTTTCTTTTAATAGGCGGGTCTTCCGAAGGCGTAGAAATGCTGCTGCCAATAGGAAGAGTTGATGGATGTGTACTGAATGGGATCGCCGCAGTGGATCATGACCCCATCACCGACGTAAATACCGACATGGGACACGCCGGGGGTGTCATACGTCCCGACGAAAAAGATGAGATCACCGGGCTGTGCATTCGCCTTTGAAACCGGCGTACAGACGTTGTAAAGCCCCTGTGCGCCGAGCCGCCCGGTATTCACAAGTCCGCTGTTCGTGAGAACATAGCTGACGAAGCCGGAGCAGTCAAAGGATGTGTCGGGATTGGAGCCGCCCCACACATACGGATAGCCGAGATACTTTTCCGCCTCGGTGATCAGTGTCGCAAACTTCTCGTCGTTCAAGTATTCCGGGTTGACATCGTAGTCAGCGGGAGGATTTGTGATGTACTTGTCCACATAGGGAGAGTCACCGAACAGATCCTCACGGTTGCCCAGCACCGACATATACGTTGCGTACATGGAAAGCTGTTCCTGAGACATGATGTAGACCGGGACGTGGGAGAGATTGAAGTTTTCGAGCTTCACGTTGCAGATGTAGTAGTCATACGGGACGCGGTAGGTTTCCGTGTGCGTGTTGCCGTCCGCGTCCGTCCATGTGTCGGTCTCCGTGCGGTATCTGGTTTCGACGATAACCTCTTCGGTGAGGATGTACTGCTTTTCAAACAGCATTTGAAGCGTTCCCTGCACCTCATCCAGCGTGAACTCGCCCTCGTGGAGAGCCGAGAGAATGGAGATCAGCACATAGGGATCATGCTCAATGTCATCCAGATCGAAATGGTATTCGTCGTAGTCGTGGGTGCTTTCGTAGGTGTCGAGGTAGCGCTGCAATTCCGTTTCCATGGCGCAATATTGCGCCTCCGCGCCGAGCATCGCGTCATCCTCGCTGAGATAGGAGGATGCAATGATGGCAGAGCCGGTCTGAGAGAAGATTGAGGAACAAGAGCTGATTCCTGCGGCAAGAAAAATAAGAACGGCAAGCCCGACGCCAAGCCAGATAAAGACCTTCTTGTTCTTCTCAAAGAACTCCTTGATCTTGTCGGACACCTTCTCACCGAGCTTCTTGCCGGTATTCTTCGTGGCAGTTCCGGCAGTCTGAGACCCGGCATTTCGTGCAGCGGCATATTCCTTCTTGATGTTCTGCTTATGGTAGTGCTTGTTCATGTTCTGCTTCCTCATCTCAGGATGCTCCTGCTGATTTCTCTCATATTGGAGCTTGGCGTCAGCGACATCCGCCTTGTGTTCCAGCTTGGAAACCTTCTCATAGGGCTTGTTGACGCTTTTTTCTCTGTGATGACTGAAATGCCTTGCGGCGGTCTCTGCGACAATCTCTGTTTTGTGCGCTGCCTCAACCGCCGAGTTTTCCTGCTCGACCTCATGGATTTTGCCGTGAATGCCGGAGGCGAGGGTGTCACCGACCTTGCGGACGGTTTTGTCCGCCTCGAATTGCAGCTTGCTTTTACTCTTCGGCGTTTTCAGCTCATCCCCAAAATGAAGGCGGGTTTTGCCCTTGCCGGTTTCCTCATCAAAGACGCGCTCTTTCTTGAGAACCTTGTGCATGGGCAGCTTCTCACGGGCGGCATCCAGCCGATCATGCGCCTTTTCGGACTTTCTTTCGAGCTTCTGCATCCGCTTCGTGGGTGGAATGGCATCGTCCGAGACTGGCTTTGCAGAGGCGGTTTTCGCTGCTTGTGAGAGAACGGCATCCGCGTCAACGGCTTCCACCGCAGAGGTCTTGCGCAGCTTGTGGGTGACAACCGTTTCGGCAATCACCGCGCCGGTATGAGAAGAAACGCCGTGCTGCTCCAAAACAGGGGGCTTGAACGGCGCCTCTGACACAGGCAGCGGTTCGGGTACATTCTGGGGTGGATTTTCTGCCTTTTTTTCGTCTGTGACGGACGCTTCCGAGGGCGGCTGTGTGTCGTTACCCTCGGCGTGTTCCACCTGAATCTGACGCTGTTGACGGCGCATCTGCACCTTTTTCTGTTCCTGTGCAGAAATAGCTTCGGAAGGCGCGGCGGTCTCAACCGGCTTCACAAGCTCTGCGTCTTCCAGCCGCTTTGACACACGCTGTTCGGTGCCAGCCGTCAGGTTTTCCTCGACCGCGCCGTCTCGCGTCATCCGCAGAACTACCTTGTCACGGGCTTTGAGTTCCGGTTCCTTGGACATCAGATTTCACCTCCAATCCGCTTGTAGGCAAGCTCGGTGTATTCAGGGTTCAGCTCTACGCCTACAAAATGCCGCCCCATCTGCGCGGCAACCATGCCGGTTGTGCCGCTTCCCATAAAGGGGTCAAGCACGATGCCGCCTTCTGGACAACCGGCGAGAAGACAGGTTTCAACCAGCTTCGGAGGGTAGGCGGCATAGTGACCGCCCTTAAAGGGGACGGTGTTGATCTTCCAGACATCGCGCTTGTTGCGGAGCGGATTGATGTCGGCGTCCTTGATTGCCCCGTGTTCACGCGGGGCGGTTGATGGACTGCGGCTGAGGCTGACCGGGAACGGGCTTTCCGTATTTGTTACCGCCCTTCATGCCGCGCTTGAGGCGTTCTGCCGTTGCAGGGGCAATCGGTTCGGAAATTGCCTTGTAGTCAAAGAAATACTTCTTGGACTTTGAGAACAGGAAAATATGCTCATAGCAGCGGGCGCAGCGGTCTTTCACGCTCTCCGGCATGGGGTTATCCTTCATCCAGATGATGTCGTTGCGCAGATACCAGCCGGTATCGCGGAGGGCAAAAGCAAGCATCCACGGAATGCCAATCATGTCCTTTGGCTTGCAGCCCTCAACCTTGTTGTTGAGAGCCACAGCCTGACCGTTTCTGCCGTTGGGGTTCTTCGGGTCAATGAAATCTCCCTGATTGCCCTTTCCGGCGTAGGTGTCCGAGATGTTCAGCCAGAGTGTTCCATCCGGACGCAAAACGCGCCTGACTTCGGTAAACACTTCCGTCAGGCGCGAGATATATTCCTTCGGCGTTGTCTCTCTGCCGATCTGAGCTTCCATGCCGTAATCGCGGAGCGCGTAATACGGAGGGGACGTCACACAGCAATGAACGCTGTCATCAGGCAGCGTTTTCAGGATTTCAAGACAATCGCCGGTATGAATGATGTCAAGTTGTATGGTGGTGTACCTCCTTGCTTGTTTCATTGAAATGTTGTCGGGTTTATTTGTAAACTTTTCAGCGAGACTGTTGATTTTTCTCTCGCGTTGGAGTATAATATCCATTGAAAAGTAGCATGATAATACCAGCAAGTTTTCAATGGGGGTTGGGTTATGGAAATAAAACGAGATCGCTATTTGAAGAAAATCATCTCCTTTATGTGGGATGGTCAGGTAAAGGTGATCACCGGTATTCGCAGATGCGGCAAGTCCTATCTGCTTCGCAATCTGTTCAAGAGCTATCTTCTCGGCGAGGGCGTTGCAGAAGATCACATTCTGTCCTTTGAACTGGACTTGACCCGTGATATTCGCTATCGCAATCCGCTGGAGCTTGCAGCTCATGTCCGTGAAATCGTGGAACACAGCGCAGATCAATACTATCTCTTTGTAGATGAGATTCAGATGTCTGATGAAGTTCCGAATCCCTACAATCCGGACGGCAAGAAAATTACCTTCTACGACGCGCTCAACGATTTGAAGTCATTGTCCAACTTGGACATTTATGTGACCGGAAGTAACTCCAAAATGCTGTCCTCGGACATCCTAACGGAGTTCCGAGGACGGAGCGATGAGATCCGTGTGCATCCGCTTTCCTTTGCCGAATACTACTCGGCTGTTGGCGGCGATAAGCAGGACGCCTTTGACGATTTTGCTTTCTACGGCGGTATGCCGCTGATTCTTTCCCGTCCCACGGATGCCGCGAAAATGGCTTATCTGAAATCGTTGTTTTCTGAGGTCTATCTGAAGGACATTGTAGAGCGGAAGAAGATCAAGCGTGAGGATGTGCTGTCCGCTATTCTTGATCTGCTGTGTTCGTCCATCGGCTCCCTAACCAATCCGACGAAGGTTGCAGCCACCATAAACACCGTGCAGAAGCGCAGTGGAGAAAACGTCGTTGCCTTGAACACCGTGAAAGCCTATATGGATCACTTGTCGGATTCCTTCCTCTTCACCGAATGCAAACGCTGGGATGTCAAGGGAAAGAGCTATTTTGACTATCCCAACAAATACTATTGCGAGGACATTGGACTGAGAAATGCCCGTATCGGCTTCCGTCAGCAGGAGATGACGCATATCATGGAGAACATCATTTTCAATGAGCTGATGATCCGTGAATGCTCCGTTGACATTGGCATCGTCTATGGCAATGAGAAAAATGCCAAAGGAAAGGTTACTCCGGTTGCGCGGGAAATCGACTTCATTGCAACCTCCGGCGGCAAGAAGACCTACATTCAGTCCGCCTACGCATTGGGAACAGAGGAAAAGGCAATCACCGAGAATAAGCCTTTCGCGCTGACCGGCGATTCTTTCCCGAAGATTATTGTGCGTCACGACATTCGCAAGCGTTGGTATGATGACAACGGCATTCTCAATATCAGCGTCATCGACTTCCTGCTTGATGACACGCTTGTCTGAATCCTCTCAAAACAAAACTGCTCACCGTGATCAGCTCATGGTGGGCAGTTTTTTAGTCGGAGAAGAACTCGTCCGGTTCGTAGTCCTCATCGAGATCGTCAATCTCGTCCGTCCAACGGTCGAAGATTTCCTCGGCTTCCTTCGCCGCCTCACGATAGAGGCTCAGGCGGTTCTTCTCAAAGGCGGCAAAGGCGGGGACGAACTTGCCGAACTCGCGGATTGCCTTCACATCCTGCGTGCGCATATCTGCGACGCACTGAATGATTTCGGACATCGTGAGCAGATCGTCGATCATCAGCTCATACTTGTCCTTGGGGATAGATACGGCTTCATCATCCGCCGCGTCAGCGAAAGGGGTATTTTCATCGCTGTTGCTGCACTTGGGAACATCAACCTTGAAGTAGAAACCGATCATATCCACAGATACCTTGGTCATAATCTGACGTGCCTCCTTGACCTTTTCGTCGATGTCCTCCCTCACATGGAGGTAGGCGCGGTGATGCTTCTTGAGGTCGCTTTCCAGTCGGATCAGATCGGTCAGCTCCCACAGAGCCTTAAACAGCGCGGAGGTGTTCTCTCCGTATTCGATAGCGTCCGCGTAGGGAATGGTAATCATC
>ENA-OQCO01001038-OQCO01001038.1-human-gut-metagenome-genome-assembly--contig:-NODE-1038-length-12004-cov-2.177570_pt1 | contig 12004 bp, 10 predicted proteins | sample MGYA00242500_ERZ504582 | MGnify/ENA primary metagenome ERZ504582 (study PRJEB26092, sample SAMD00036346) | human gut metagenome | host: Homo sapiens | study: EMG produced TPA metagenomics assembly of...
CCAGCTCCCCCCAGCACCACCCGTGCCGCCGGGGACCTCGACTGGCGATGGCCAGACCGATGCAGCCGGAGCCGGCGCACACGATCCAGCACCCGGCACTCCGGCAGGGGCCGCAGCCACGCTACCACGTGGTCCACCAGCGTCTCCGTGTCCGGACGGGGGATCAGCACGCTTTCGGAGATGTCCAGCGGCAGTCCATAGAACTCCCACTCCCCGATGAGGTAGGCCACCGGCTCCCCTGCCAGATGGCGGCGCACCAGATCCTTCGCCCGCTCCTCGATGGCCGGAGGGACATACAGCTGCCCATCCTGCACCAGCTGACTGCGGGTCTTGCCGGAGGCGAAACACATCAGCTCACGGGCCTCCAGCGTGGCGGCCTCGATGCCTGCCCGGCGGAGAGTCTGCCGGATATCCATATACAAATTGTTGTAAGTAGTTGCCATAATACGCTCCGTTGTCATATTTTGGGCTTTTCAGGGGAGAACGGCCGGGAATTTCTCACCAGCGGTCCTTGCCCTTCTCCTCCGGCAGCACCAGCTTCAAGGCCTCAATGGCCACCTCCAGCATGGAGTCGTCCGGCTCGTTGACGGTGAAATTCTGGAGCCACATACCGGGGGCAGACAGCACCCGTGTGAGGGCGTTGTCGTGCCGCCCCACCAGCCGGTTGAATTCATAGGTGATGCCCACCACCGGGATCAGCAGCAGCAGATGCATCCCGATACGGACCCAGATGTTCTGCCAGTTGACGTAGCTGAAAACGATGCTGCTGCACAGGATGGACACGATGATGACCACAAAGAGGAAGCTGGTGCCGCAGCGGGGATGATGCTTGGGCTGGATGCGGGCGTTTTCCACCGTCAGGGGCAGGCCCGCCTCATAGCAGAAAATGGTCTTGTGTTCGGCACCGTGGTAGCAGAATACCCGGCGCACATCCTTCTGCTTGGAGCAGAGGATCAGATAGGCCAGAAAGATAGCCACCTTGATGACGCCCTCAATGAGATTGTGGAGGGCGGCGTTCTGTGCGTGGAACAGCCCGGCCACGAAGGTGGGCAGCAGCATGAACAGCACCAGCGTCATACCCAGCGACAGCAGCACCGACACCCATACCAGCACGTTCTGGAGCTTTTCTGCCGGAACGTGCTTTTCCAGCCACAGGTCCAGCTTGGAGGGCTGGGCGGCCTTGTCGTCGGGGAAGTAGTCCGCCGAGAACATCAGGGCCTTGACGCCCCGGATCATGGAGTCCAGAAAGGTCACGGCCCCCCGCAGAATGGGAAGGCCCAGAATGGGGTATTTGTCCTTGATAAGTGTCAGCTCCTCCACCTTGGTCACAAGGCCCTCCGGGGAGCGCACCACAATGGCCTGCTTCTCCGGGCCACGCATGAGGATGCCCTCGATGAGGGCCTGTCCGCCGATGGAGGTGCGGAATGTACCGGGTTTGTGTTCCATAGACGATGTAAGTTCCTTTCCGTAAGTATAGCACTTGCTCGAATGAAATGCAACAACTGTTCTATTTCTATCGATGCTCCGTGTGGGGCGGAATGGGCAGGGTAATGGTCACCAGAGCGCCGCCGCCGTCGGCGTTGCCGATCTCGAAGGTGCCGCCGTGGCGGGTGATGATCTCATCGCACACCGCCAGACCGATGCCGCTGCCACGGGCCTTGGAGGAGCCCTTGTAGAATTTCTGCTTCACATAGGGCAGCTCCGCCGGGGGGATGCCGGGCCCGAAGTCCCGGATGCGGATGACATAGTTGTCCGCCTCCCGCCGCAGGGAGGCGATGATACGCTTGCCGGAGCCGCCGTGCTTGGCGGCGTTGTCCAGTACGTTGCACAGCACCTGCTTCAGCCGTTCCGGATCGCCGGGGATAGGATCGGTGTACAGTTCGCCGTCGTCGTCATACTCCAGACGGATGCCGTCCTGTCGGAACAGCTCCTGATAGGTGTAAACGGCGTCCTCGAACTCCGTCTGCAGGTCCACGTCCTCGATGCGGAGGGTAAAACGACCGTCCTGCATCTTGGAGAACTCCAGCAGTTCCTCCACCATGTTGGTGAGTCGGCGGGATTCCTTGAGGATAATGTGCAGGCCCCGGCGCAGCTGAGCGGGATCGTCGTCCTCCAGCAGTGTCTCGCTCCAACCATTGATGGCCGTCAGGGGGGTGCGGAGCTCGTGGGACACGGAGGAGATGAACTCCGTCTGGATTTTCTCACTCTGGCTGATTTTCAGGGACATATCGTTGATGTTGTCCACCAGCTCCCCCATCTCATCGGTGTAGGGGTTGGGCAGCTGGATGCCGTAGCTGCCGCCGGAGATGCGCTTGGCGGCGTCCGTCACCTCAGCCACCGGGGCCACCACGCTGTTGATGAACAGCAGACTGGAGATCAGCACCAGACAGATGACCCCGGCGATGATGGCGCTGATGATGAGGATGGTCAGAAGGATCTGATGGTCGATCTGCCGGGTGGCGGTGACGTAGCGCATAAAGGCCACCGTGGAGCCGTTGAACTTCAGGGGTGTAGTGACGGCCATCACCGACTCGCCGGTGACGGGGTCCTTACCGCTGAATACCTCGATGCTGCCGCTCTCCAGCGCCCGTGCGAGCTCCGGGGTCTGGGGAGCCGTGCCTGCGGCCACGCCCTGAGTGGAGTTATCCACCCGGCCGTAGAGATTCAGGAATTGCAGCTCGATGCGGGTGCTGTCGAAGCTGGCGGCGTACAGTGAGGCGTTGCGGTAGTACTCGCTGTAGCTGCTCATGCTGTAAGAGTTGAAGTAGTCGGCGCCGGCCTTGGCCTTGGCCTCCAGCGTGGAGCGGGCGGAGCCGTAGTAGTTGTTGGCCACGGTGGCCGAGGCCAGAATGGCCGCCAGCACCAGTATCAGGATCACAGGCCCCACGCTGTTGAGGATCCAGCGCTTTCGCAGGCCCTGTATTCGCAGACGCTCCTTCATGGACCGTCACCTCCTTGCTGCGGGGCCATCAGGCGTCCCACTTGTAGCCGTAGCCCCATACAGTGCTGATGAAAGTGGGGTTGGTGGCGTTGTCCTCGATCTTCAGCCGCAGGCGGCGGATGTTCACGTCCACGATCTTCAGCTCACCGAAGTAATCCCGGCCCCACACCAGATCCAGAATCTCCTCACGGGACAGGGCCTTGCCGGGATTCTCCATGAACATCCGCATGATGGAGTACTCCACCTGCGTCAGCTTCACGGGCTTGCCGTTCTTTTCCAGCGTGCGGTTGCGGGTGTTCAGCAGGAAGGGGGGCTGGCTGATCTCGCCGGAGTGCTCCTCCATGCTGCCGCCGCTGCGGCGCATGAGGGCGTCCACCCGTGCCGTCAGCTCGGCGGGGGAGAAGGGCTTAGTGACGTAGTCGTCGGCTCCGGTCATCAGGCCCGTGACCTTGTCCATCTCCTGTGAGCGGGCGGTGAGCATGATGATGCCGATGCGGGAGTTGGTGGCCCGGATGCGGCGGCATACCTCGAAGCCGTCGATGCCGGGGAGCATCACATCCAGCAGCGCCACACGGATATCGCTGTGCTGCTGCAGCATCTCCAGCGCCTCCTCGCCGGTGCCTGCCTCGATGACCTCATAACCGGCACGGCGCAGATTGATGACGATAAAGCTGCGGATGCTGGATTCATCCTCCAGAACCAGAACTTTTTTCATAAGCTACTCCTTCTATGTCGTTAGTTGGCGTCCCAAGAGTGGACGATCAGGTTGAAATTATGACGCAGCGCTTCCTCATCCAGCGAATAGATCTCACTGAGGGTCTCGGCGGCGTAAATGGTGCCGGTGCGGCGCCTGAGTACCACCCGATTGCCCCGGAGGGCCCGCCGCTCCCGGTTTTCGCCGGTAAGGGCGCAGATACTCAGGGCCTTCTCCCCCTGCACCGACAGCGTTACCTGCGTCTCACCGATACCGGCGTCCGAGGCGAGAGCGGTGACATCGCCCGTCCAATCCTCCGGCAGGATGAAGTACCAGCCGCCGGACAGGCAGTGATAGGTGCGCTCCACGGTGGCAAGGCCGTCGGGCCGGTACTGCTCCCAAAAGACCATGCCGTCGGCCTGCTTGGTGTCGGAGACAGAGCTGTCGGGCCGGGGAAGCTCCGTGATGCCGTCGCCGTTGATGTCCTGCGGCGTCAGCTGACGGTAGGGAGCCGTGGCGGTGGAGAGCCCCGTGCTGCGGTCCAGCGCAGCGTTGACGAGCCCGGCGTCCTCCTGCCAGACGAGGATATCCGTCACGGCGATGCCTTGGCTGTTGATGCCGGTGATGAACACCGCCGGGGTGTCCTGATCCAGCTTGCCGGTGACCACACTGCCCTGATTCAGCTCCGCCATGGTGCTGGATAGGGTGCAGCGGTGGGAGACGGACAGCGCCCCCTCCTGCCAGCTGCAAAACTCCGCCACCGGTTGGTTGTCGCTGTTGGTTCGCAGCAGCAGAAGGCTGGGGATGCCGTCGCCGTTGAGCTCCTGAAAGGACAGGCGGGTGTAGTTGCTCTGCATCAGCTGCACCGGGCCGGGCCGCATATCGTAGACGGTGACGGTCTGGACGTCGGAGCTGATCTTCCATCCTACGATCAGCTCCTTCCGACCGTCGCCGGTGAGATCCTCATAGTAGATGGAGTCGATGGCGGTGCCGCTGCTCTCGATGATGGAGGCCAGCTCATAGCTTTCCTCACGGGGGTGGAACACGTAAATTTTCAGGGGCTTTTCACCGTTGCTGAGACGGAAAAAGGCCAGCGCCTCGTCCTGCCCGTCGCCGTCAATGTCCACCATCTGGAGGGACTGGATGTTCCGTCCGGAGGTGGGAGCCATGTATTCGTAGCCCTCCGACAGCAGCTGATCCAGCTGGCGGGAGAGGGTGGTGTATTCCGTGGGCAGGCGGGGCAGGGTGAACAGCTCCTCCACGGTACTGTCCATCTGGCATCCGGCCAGCAGCAGGCAGGCCAGCAGCAACAGCCCCAACAGGGCCGGGCGTTTCAGATGTCGCATAGGTCCCCTCCTTATCAAACGACAATCATACTCTTATATCATAGCACAGTTCCTGTGAAAAGGGTAGTTTTTTTTGTTTTATCCGGGGAAAACTTCAAAAAGGCCGTTGACAACCGCCGCCGGGGGTGCTATATTCTGGGGTATAAAAAAGGCATAGACGAGGAGCTGTCCGCAGAAGGTCACAGAGAGGGTCCCCCCGTGGTGCAAGGGATCTGACGGGAAGCGGAACGGTACCCCCTCCGAGCCGCTCGCCGAACGGAAACCAGTAGGCCGGGCCGGGTTCTCCCGTTACAGAGATCACGAGCGACGGAAAAATTTCCGTAAGCAGGGTGGAACCGTGGAGTAAAGCTATTTTACCTCACCCCTGAACCGTATCAGGGGCGGGGTTTTTTGTTGCCCGCCCCGACCAAGTAAGGAGGAAGCTATCATGAGCGAAGAAAACAAGTACACGTTTGAAAACGAGGAGTATCGCAAGACCTATTGGCACACCTGCTCCCACGTGCTGGCTCAGGCCGTCAAGCGCCTGTGGCCGGAGGTGAAGCTGGCCATCGGCCCGTCCATCGACGGCGGTTTTTACTACGATCTGGACGCACCCTTTGCCTTCACACAGGAGAATCTGGCCCAGATCGAGGCGGAGATGCGGAAGATCTGCAAGGAGAAGCTGAAGCTGGAGCGCTTCGAGCTGCCCCGTGAGGAGGCATTGAAGTTCATGGAGGAGCGGGAGGAGCCCTACAAGGTGGAGCTCATCAACGACCTGCCCGCCGACGCCCACATCTCCTTTTATAAGCAGGGCGAGTTCACTGATCTGTGCGCCGGCCCCCATCTGGATTCCACCGGCCGCATCAAGGGCAACGGCATCAAGCTGACGGCCTGCAACGCCGCCTATTGGAGGGGCGACAGCAGCCGCCAGACCCTCCAGCGTATCTACGGCGTGGCCTTCCCCAAGAAGGAGGAGCTGGACGCCTACCTGAAGGAGCGGGAGGAGGCTCTGAAGCGGGATCACAACAAGCTGGGCCGTGAGCTGGAGTACTTCACCACCGTGGACTGCATCGGTCAGGGTCTGCCCATCCTGCTGCCCAAGGGCGCACGGGTCATCCAGCAGCTGCAGCGCTGGGTGGAGGACACCGAGGAGAAGGCCGGCTACCTGCTGACCAAGACCCCCCTGATGGCCAAGCGGGACCTGTATAAAATTTCCGGCCACTGGGATCACTATCTGGACGGTATGTTCGTGCTGGGCGACCCCTATGACGAGACGAAGGAGTGCTTTGCCCTGCGGCCCATGACCTGCCCCTTCCAGTATCAGGTGTATCTGAACCGCCAGCGCTCCTACCGTGACCTGCCCATGCGGCTGGGCGAGACGTCCACCCTGTTCCGCAACGAGGATTCCGGCGAGATGCACGGCCTGATCCGTGTGCGCCAGTTCACCATCTCCGAGGGCCATCTGGTGCTGCGTCCCGATCAGCTGGAGGAGGAGTTCAAGGGCTGCTTGGCGCTGGCCAAGTATTGCCTCGGCACCGTGGGACTGCTGGATAAGTGTACCTTCCGGTTCTCCCAGTGGGATCCCGCCAACCCCAACAACAAGTACGAGGGTACGGCGGAGCAGTGGGATCACGCCCAGAGCACCATGGAGAAGATTTTGAAGGATCTGGACGTTCACTACTCCATCGGCATCGACGAGGCCGCCTTCTATGGCCCCAAGCTGGATATCCAGTATAAGAACGTGTACGGCAAGGAGGATACGCTGGTCACCATCCAGATCGATATGCTGCTGGCCGAGCGCTTCGGGATGTACTACATCGACGAAAACGGCAACAAGGCCCTGCCGTATATCATCCACCGTACCTCTCTGGGCTGCTACGAGCGGACGCTGGCCTACCTTATCGAGGAGTACGCCGGTGCGCTGCCCACCTGGATGATGCCGGAGCAGGTGCGCCTGCTGCCCATTACCGATCGTGCCGCCGACTACTGCGCCCAGCAGGCCCAGCAGCTGCGGCAAGAGGGCTTCCGGGTGGAGGTGGACAGCCGCAACGAGAAGATCGGCAAGAAGATCCGTGAGGCCACACTGGAGAAGATCCCCTATATGCTGGTGGTGGGCGACCGGGATATGGAGGCGGGTACCGTCTCCGTCCGCACCCGTACCGGCGAGGATCTGGGTGCCATGACCGTAGCGGACTTCACCGCCATGCTCCACGAGGTGGTGGATCAGAAGCTGAAGAAGTAAGCCCCATCCGGGAATTTAGCGAAATGTGATAAAAAGAGCGGCGCGCCAGTGTGAAGTGCCCCCCAAAAGTTAGACAAAATAAGAATTAAGCGATCTGAACGGTCTGAATCCTGTACTGCACAGGCTCAGGCCGTTTAGTTTTCATTTGATTCTGTGGTTATTGTATTACGCAAAGGAATGTTCGCAGGTAACGGCATCGTTCATCTGCGGCAAATCTCTCCATTCGCATAACCTCCCGTTCCTTTCTGTAATCACAGCAGCAGGAGGAATAGCGGAAATCGAATGTGCGGATAGTAAAAAGCGCCGTCCCGGAATCACTTCCAAGACGGCGCTTTTCTGCTGCGGATCAGAGCGAACACTTTACGGCGAAACCGCCGCTGAAGAAATAGGTGTTCGTCCAATGCCTGTTTGATGGAGCAGGGGTCTCCAAGGATGAACACCCCTCTGATGCTCCGGTTTCACCTTCAAAGGCCATTTCGATAGGATAGGTGCTTGCTTGCCAGAGGCGATGCAATGGTGCGCAGAATGTGCCGGCTTACGATGTTTTTTTCTTCATCGTAGACACTTTCTAAAAATCTTGGGTCAGCCCTTATCGGCGGACAGTGCCTTGTCGATCTGGGCTTGCAGTGCCTCCGCCTGATTCTTTTCCGTAATAGCACCTACGATGGGGTCGCCCACGATATTGCCGTTGCGGTCGACCACATAGGTGGTGGGATAAGCAAAGATGTTGGCAGCAAACTTTCCCGCCTCGCCGTCGGAGTCAAAATACACATTCTGATAGGTGACGCCCTTCTTGGCCAGCACATCCTTCGCCTCAGAGATCGCTGCCTCGTCGCCGCCCAGCGTGAAGGTGTTGACACCGATGAGTGCGCCGCCCTTCTCCGCGAGTTCCTTATTCAGCGCATCCAGCTCGGCAAGCTCTCCCACGCAGGGATTGCAGGTGGTGAACCAGAAATTCACAACGGTGACGGCATTCTTGGAGAACAGGTCATCGCTCTTGACGGTGTTGCCGTCGAGGTCCTTGCCCTCGAAGGCGGGGAACTTCTGCGTCTTGTCGCTGTCGCCGGGTGTCGTGGGGCTGTCGGCAGGGATGCTGTCACCGTTGCCCGGGGCCTTGGGAGCCGCATCGGGGAACTTGGCCTCAATGGCGGCCAGGGTGCGCTCGATCTCCCGGATCTTCTCGCCGCCCTGGCGCAGGAGCTTCAGCTCGTCGGCGGTAAACTTGTCCTTGGCGGATTCAATGGTGTCCAGCAGGAAATCACCGTAGTTCTTGCCGTCCTCCTGCGTGGTCATGCCCTTGTCGGCGGACAGGAACACCTTCTCCCAAAGGGACTGGTTTTCCATCAGAATGGCATTCTCCTGATCCATCAGGTCCTTGTACATAGCGGCCGCCTCCTGGGCGTTCTTGGGCTCGCCGTCGGGCTTTGTCATGTCGTCGCTGCCCTGTTTGCCGCAGGCGGCCAGGGACAGCACCAGCAGTGCTGCCAGCAGCAGTGTGATGATTTTCTTTACGTTCATTTTGTTTCCTCCGTTTTTAATTTATCTGCAGGTTTTACAGGTTCTTTTTTGCCGTCTCCAAAGCCGTAGCGGAAGCTGACGGCGTTGGTGGGACAGGTGCGGATGCACATCCCGCAGCGGATGCACTCGGTGTGGTTGGGCGTTTTTGTCACGTCCACATCCATTTTGCAGGCCTTGGCGCATTTCCCGCAGGAGACGCATTTGTTCCGGTCCACCTTCATCTGGAAGAGGGACACCCGGTTGAACAGTGCGTAAAACGCTCCCAGCGGACAGAGCCACTTGCAGAAGGGACGGTAGAACAGTACGCTCAGCACGATCACCGACAGCAGGATGCTGAATTTCCATGTAAACAGCTTGCCCAGCGCCGCCCGGATGCCGGAATTGGCAAGGGACAGCGGGATGGCTCCCTCCAGCACGCCTTGGGGGCAGAGGTATTTGCAGAAGAACGGGTCTCCCATGCCCACGTCGTTCACCAGAAGCGCCGGCAGCAGGAAGACCATCACCAGCAGGACGGCGTATTTCAGATATGTCAGCGGCTTCAGCCTCTTTGTGGAAAGCTTCTTCGTGGGAATTTTATGCAGCAGTTCCTGAAACCACCCGAAGGGACACAGAAAACCGCAGATAAAGCGTCCAAGCAGGACTCCCAGCAAAATGAGAAAGCCTGTGATATAATAGGAAAAGCTGAACTTGGAAGAACCCACTACCGCCTGAAACGCCCCGATAGGACAAGCACCGGAGGCTGCCGGGCAGGAGTAGCAATTCAGCCCGGGTACACATACGGTTTTCCCTGCGCCTTGATACAGTTTGCCCTTGAGAAAGTTCGGCAGATGCAGGTTGGTCAATAAAGTTGCCCCCGCCTGTATCCAGCCACGGAAGCGGGACAGTACCTGAGATACGCCGCGTTTTTTCTTACCCAATGCCCACACACTCCAGACACAATTTGATCGCTTTGCTCAGCACCGTCGCCGCCTCGCCCCGCCAGACACCGAAGCACAGCATGGCGATACCCACAACCAGCAACATGGCCTGCGCCGCCTTTTTTACACAGCTCAAATTTATCACCCCTTCACTTTTTCTGCCCCTATCATAGCGCAGGGGAGTTAAAGTCCCTGTTAAGAAGAAAAATTTAACACAAACCTTATCTGTTTTTGCTATAATTAAGAACAACGTGAACATGAAGAAATGTAAAAGGAGGGCTCTCATGCACCTTTTGGTTATTGAAGACGAACGCGCCTTGTGTGAAACCATCGTCCGCAGCCTGCGGCGGCTGGCCTACAGCGTGGACTACTGCTACGACGGGGAGAAGGCTCTGGAGTTTTTGGGCGTGGAGCGCTACGATCTGGTACTTCTTGATCTGAATCTGCCGAAAAAGGACGGCATGACGGTGCTGCGCACCCTGCGGCAGACCGACCGGGAGACAAAGGTGCTGATCCTCTCCGCCCGCAGCGAAGTGGAGGACAAGGTGCAGGGGCTGGATGCCGGGGCGAACGACTATCTGGCGAAGCCCTTCCACTTAGCTGAATTGGAGGCCCGCATCCGCAGCCTGACATTGCGGCAGTTCACCCAGCAGGATGTGCTGCTAAGCTGCGGAGGCCTGACCTTTGACACCCGCTCCCGTACCGCCACCGTCAACGGGCAGACACTGACGCTCACCCGGAAGGAAACGGGAATCCTGGAATACCTGATGGTGCATCAAGGAAGGCCGGTAAGTCAGGAGGAGCTGATGGATCACGTTTGGGACAATAGCGTGGACAGCTTCAGCAATTCCATTCGTGTCCACATCTCCGCCTTGCGCAAAAAGCTCCGCACCGTGCTGGGCTATGACCCCATCCGCAACCGCATCGGCGAGGGCTATCTGATGGGAGGCGAGGAGGCATGAAGCGGCTTTCCCTGCAGTGGCGCATCACGCTGATGTCCGTCCTGCTCATCGGCATCACCTGCGTGACCATGAATTTGCTGCTGTGTTCCTCCGGTGTGTACTATATGGACACCATTGCGGACAGTTTACAAGGCGGCGGCACGGCGATCCTGAATGATGGCGGAGCGGAGAGCTTTGACCCGCAGCTCATAGCGCCCAACGAGGAGTTGACCATCGTCGTCAATGGGGCGCAGGGGCGCTTCCGCACCACCAACTGGTACATCACGGCGGCGGTAACGCTGCTCAGCGGCATCCTCGCCTATTTCGTCAGCGGACGCGCTCTCAAGCCCCTGCGCAGCTTTACCTCGCAGGTGGAGCAGGTGCAGCTGAACAATCTTGCCGATATGAGGATCGATGAAGATGCTATTTCGGAGTTCCGGCAGCTGAGCCGCTCGTTCAACCAGATGCTGGAGCGGCTGAACAACGCCTTTGCCGCCCAGCGGCAGTTCACCGGCAACGCCGCCCACGAGCTGCGCACGCCACTGGCACTAATGCAGGCGCAGTTGGAGCTGTTTTCCGCGGAGCATCCTGATGTGCGGCCGGAGACGGCGGAGTTCCTCACGCTTTTGCGTGAGCAGACGGAACGGCTGATACAGATGACCAGGACACTGCTGGAGATGAGCAATCTGCGGCAGGTAGCGCGAAACGAGCGGATCCAGCTCGCTCCCATGATCGAGGAGATCTTCACAGATCTTGCGCCGCTCTCAGATAAGCTCGGCGTCACGCTGACGACGGAGGGCGACGGCATTATGACCGGAAGCGATGCACTGATCTACCGGCTGATCTTCAACCTGACGGAGAATGCTGTCAAGTACAACCGGCCGGGCGGCTCGGTACGGGTTTCTGTCACTCAGGAGTTGGAAAAGCTTCTGCTCCGCGTCTCCGACACCGGCTGCGGCATCCCGGAGGAGTATCAGCGCAGTATCTTCCAGCCCTTCTTCCGGGTGGACAAGTCTCGCAGCCGGGAATACGGTGGCGCAGGCTGGGGCTCTCACTGGTATGGGAGATCGCCGACCTCCACGGCGGCTCCGTTTGGGTAGAGAAAAGTTCGGAGAAGGGCACTACCATTGCGGTGGAGCTGCCAACGCAACAATCAACGAAGCCCTAAAACCCTTTTATTCGTTTTTCGGCGCTTCGCTTGCCGCCCTGCGGCGTTCCTCGCTGTATGGGGAAGGCAATGAAAAAGCGCAACCGTTTTTTGTCGATTGCGCTTTGGTGGGTGGGAATTGTTCTATGAACTTTTTTACAAAATCACTCCTGCTGGAAATGCCGCAAGAAAACCTCATTCGCCGCTTGCAGGGATTTGTGATACTCGCGGTAAGCGGGGCTAAGCCTCTGCATTGCGGGGATGAATACATCGTTATAG
>ENA-OQCO01001039-OQCO01001039.1-human-gut-metagenome-genome-assembly--contig:-NODE-1039-length-12002-cov-5.830568_pt1 | contig 12002 bp, 15 predicted proteins | sample MGYA00242500_ERZ504582 | MGnify/ENA primary metagenome ERZ504582 (study PRJEB26092, sample SAMD00036346) | human gut metagenome | host: Homo sapiens | study: EMG produced TPA metagenomics assembly of...
AAAAGAGAATTTTATCATGGAATTCTTCTGGGGCTTCTTGGTTATAAGTCTAATTGGCTGATCAAATCCAATGCGGAGTCCGGAATTGGATACAGTGACATTCTGGTGGAGGTGCCGGATAACCGTACCGGAATAGTGATTGAGCTGAAATATGCCGAGAACGGAAATATGGATACCGCCTGCGAGGAAGCACTGAAGCAGATCGAGGACAGGGATTACACTGCCAGACTCCGGGACGATGGCATGCGTAATATTATTAAATATGGAATTGCCTGTTACAAAAAGAATTGCAAGGTGGTATTGGGATAATCATTTGAAGACATCACAGTCGGACAGGAGGAATTTTCATGAGTAGATTAAACAATCTTTGCAGCATGATGATTGAGTTTTACAGAGATGACCCGGCGAGAATCCAGCACTTTATAAAGGTGCACAGCTTTGCTAAGCTGATCGGGGAAGAAGAGCATCTGGATGAGAAGCTGCTCTATATTCTGGAAGCGGCAGCTTATGTACATGATATTGGAATCCGCCCGGCGGAGGCTAAATTTGGCAGATGTGACGGCAAACTGCAGGAGCAGGAAGGTCCGGCAGAGGCAGAGAAAATGCTGAAGAACCTTGGGTTTGATCAGGATGTGATCGACAGGGTATCCTATCTTGTTGGACACCATCATACATACACGGGTATTGAAGGAATGGATTATCAGATTCTTGTGGAGGCTGATTTTCTGGTGAATTATTTTGAAGATCACCTGGAGACGGAATCGATTAAAAAGAGTGTGAAGAAAATCTTTAAGACGGAGACCGGAATCCGGATTGCAACGGAAATGTTCTTCCCGGAAGAATTCCAGATATCAGATACCTGGGCACAGGATGGTCTCCAGGAATTGGATGATTTTATCGAATCTCAGGGAATTTATATTCGTCAGTGAATAAGTGGCATAGTCGGGGGATTTGACCCGACATCATATAAAATGATCCTAAGGCATTGTAGTTGGAACTCTCCGGTATCCGGGGAGTTTTTCTATTAGTAGTTTATTTCTCTGATAAGTTCTTCGTTGCTTAAACGCAAATTTTTTGTTTGTTCCATTATAATATAAAAAATAATAGAATGTGAAAAGGATTTTTTATGAATGGAATATCAACAGCAAATTCATATAGGCCCCGGCCTGGAAAGCATCTGCAGAATCCCCCAGAAGACAAATGCAGATACAGCAGATACCGAGAAAGCATCTGCAACTCAAAATAAAAGCAAGATAGGATACACCAAATACCGGGAAAGCATCTGCAAAACAAAAGAAAAGCAAGATAGGATACACCAGATACCCGGAAAGCATCTGCAACTCAAAATAAAAGCAAGATAGGATACACCAGATACCGGGAAAGTATCTGCAAAACAAAAGAAAAGCAAGTGGAGATGCAAATTTATATGTCCCCCGGTCTGGAAAGCATCTGCGGAAGTCAAAGAAGACAAATGCAGATACCCCAAATGCCGGGAAAGCATCTGCAAAATTCCCCAGAAATCAAATGCAGATACATCGGTACTTCAGAAAGTATCCCCAGCCCTTCTATCCCACAAGTGCAGATGCATTCTACTGTCTAAAACAAATTCGTATTGTATAATTCAGGGAATTATTCTATAATATATTAGCATTAGTGGGAGATTGTACTCAATAGAATTCAAGGAGAGGACTTATTATTATGAGAGCTGAAGTTGTGGCTATGACGGGTGAAAACCTGGATATGGATGCCATAAAAAAGGCAGGAGACATTTTGAAAGCGGGTGGACTGGTCGCGTTTCCTACCGAGACTGTATATGGACTTGGTGGAAATGCACTGGATCCGCAGGCTTCCATGAAAATATACGCAGCGAAAGGAAGACCGTCAGACAATCCGCTGATCGTACACATCGCAGAGCTGGAGCAGTTAGAGAAGATTACGACAGAGATACCTGAGGGAGCAAAGATCCTTGCCGAGAAATACTGGCCGGGACCGCTTACCATGATTCTCCCGAAAGCGGATATCGTGCCACGGGAGACTACCGGTGGTCTGGACAGTGTTGCGGTTCGGTTCCCAAGTGACAGGATTGCACAGGAACTGATAAAGGCCGGTGGTGGTTTTGTGGCAGCACCGAGTGCCAATACGTCAGGCAGACCAAGTCCGACGATGGCAGAACATGTGAAGAAGATCTTGGCGATGCCATTGATATGATCATTGATGGTGGACAGGTGGGAATCGGGTTGGAATCCACAATCGTTGACTTCACGGAGGAGGTTCCAGTCGTTCTGCGTCCGGGCTATATTTCACTGGAAATGCTTCAGGAGACACTCGGAGATGTACGGATGGATAAGGGACTTCTGATCACAGACAGCAGTGTACATCCGAAAGCACCGGGAATGAAATATCGTCATTATGCGCCTAAAGCAGATCTTTCTATTATAGAAGGAAATGAAGAGGACGTTGTTGCATGCATCAATCACCTGACGGACGAAGCAGTTGCAAAAGGCCTTAAGGTCGGTGTCATTGCAACAGATGAAACGAAGGCGCGTTATGCGCATGCGGATGTTCTTAGCATCGGCAGCAGAGAAGAAGAGGAAACGATCGCTCATCATCTGTACGAGGTTTTACGAGACTTCGATGATGACAGAGTGGATGTTATTTATTCAGAAGCGTTTTACACGCCAAAGATGGGCCAGGCGATTATGAATCGTCTTTTAAAGGCGGCCGGACATAAAATCATAAATGCACAGGAGGAAAATAAATGATAGCATTAGGATGTGACCATGGCGGTTATGAACTGAAACAGGAGATTATTAAATATTTAGAGGAAAACAATATCGAATATAAAGATTTCGGATGTGACAGTACAGATTCTACGGATTATCCGATCTATGCCAAAAGAGTAGCCATTGCGATTCAGAATGGTGACTGTGAAAAAGGTATTCTGATCTGTGGAACAGGCATCGGTATTTCTATCACAGCAAATAAATTCAAAGGTATTCGTGCAGCTCTTTGTTCCGACTGCTTCAGTGCAGAGGCAACAAGACTTCATAACAATGCCAATATTCTTGCAATGGGCGGCAGAGTAGTCGGACCTGGACTGGCAGTCAAGATCGTGGATACATTCCTGAATACACCGTTCTCAGAGGAAGAACGTCATATCCGCAGAATCAAACAGATCGAAGAGGATACAGATATCACAGACGCTTATCCGGAAATCTAAAAACAGGGGAGGTTTTTACGGTGGCTGTACATATCAAAAAACGTGAGGATTATATTTCCTGGGACGAGTATTTCATGGGAGTGGCAATGCTCTCCGGAATGCGTTCCAAGGATCCGAATTCACAGGTGGGTGCCTGTATTGTCAGCAATGATAACAAGATTCTTTCCATGGGATACAATGGCTTTCCGAAGGGCTGTTCCGATGATGAGTTTCCGTGGGCACGGGAAGGGGATCCGCTGGATACGAAATATCTGTATGTGACGCACAGCGAACTGAATGCAATCCTGAATTATCGTGGTGGCAGTCTGGAAGGAGCAAAGCTTTATGTTTCTCTGTTTCCGTGCAACGAGTGTGCCAAGGCGATCATCCAGGCCGGGATCAAAACGGTTGTGTATGACTGTGACAAATACGAGCACACACCGTCTGTCATTGCATCCAAAAGGATGCTGGATGCAGCGGGGGTAAGATATTACAAATATAATCGGACAGGAAGGGAAATCAAACTTTCTGTGTAAAATGCAGGAAAAAGGTGGAATTCTTTGTGATGAGAGGGGTTGACACCTGGAGAGATTTTATTTAAAATAAAGAAAGTTCGGATATTTTTTTATATCTGCACAATCTTAAATAAGAATATGAGCGATGAAGAGAATAGTACATGAGGAGCAATCTCAGAGAGGAATCCATATGGTGTGAGGATTCTGTGCGTGAATCATGGAACCGGCCTCTGAGCTCCATGTGATTGAAGCATGGCGTGTTTCCTGCGTTAAAGGATCTAGAGAGAACGATTCCATATGGGATTGTTAATTAGGGTGGTACCGCCGAAGTCCTTCGGTCCCTTTACCGGGATCAGGAGGGCTTTTTTATTTTCTTTTGGCCCGGCGCAAGATCATTTCAAAAACAGATCATATTAAAAAAGGAGAAAAGAACGATGGCAAAGAAATTAGTTGAAGCGATCACTTCCATGGAAGACGATTTTGCACAGTGGTATACAGACGTTGTCAAAAAAGCGGAACTGTGCGGCTACACAAGTGTAAAAGGATGCATGGCAATCAAACCGGCAGGTTATGCGATCTGGGAAAATATCCAGCATGAACTGGACCGCAGATTCAAAGAAACAGGTGTGCAGAATGTGTACATGCCGATGTTTATTCCGGAATCTCTTCTGCAGAAAGAAAAAGATCACGTAGAAGGATTTGCACCGGAAGTAGCGTGGGTAACACATGGTGGACTGAATGAACTGCAGGAGCGTCTCTGCGTTCGTCCGACTTCTGAGACTCTGTTCTGCGATTTTTATCAGAAAGACATCCAGTCCCACAGAGATCTGCCGAAGGTCTATAATCAGTGGTGTTCTGTAGTACGTTGGGAAAAGACAACCCGTCCGTTCCTTCGTTCCAGAGAATTCCTGTGGCAGGAGGGACATACTGCTCACGCAACAGCAGAAGAAGCAGAAGAAAGAACGATCCAGATGCTGAATCTGTATGCTGATTTCTGCGAAGAAGTTCTGGCAATTCCGGTAATCAAAGGTCAGAAAACAGACAAAGAAAAATTTGCAGGTGCAGTAGCAACTTACACAATTGAATCTCTGATGCACGATGGAAAAGCACTTCAGTCCGGTACCAGCCATAACTTTGGTGACGGATTTGCAAAAGCATTCGGCATCCAGTACACAGACAAAGATAACACACTGAAATATGTGCATCAGACATCCTGGGGTATGACAACACGTATGATCGGTGCGATCATCATGGTTCATGGTGATAACAGCGGACTTGTTCTGCCTCCGAGAATTGCTCCGACACAGGCTGTTATCATTCCGATTCAGCAGCGTAAAGAGGGTGTTCTGGAAAAGGCAGATGAACTGTTTGCAGCACTCAAGGCAGCTGGCATCCGTGTTAAAGTTGATGACACAGACAGAAGCCCGGGATTCAAATTTGCTGAGCAGGAAATGAGAGGAATTCCGGTTCGTATCGAATGTGGCCCGAAAGATATCGAGAACGGACAGGCTGTTATCTGTCGTCGTGATACAAGAGAAAAATATGTGGTTTCTTTCGAAGAGCTTGCTACCAAAGTACAGGAAGTTCTGGATACCATGCAGAAAGATATGCTGGAGCGCGCACGTGCACATCGTGATGCACACACATATGTTGCAACGAATTATGAAGAATTCAAAGATACCATCAACAACAAACCTGGCTTTGTAAAAGCTATGTGGTGCGGAAACCGTGAATGCGAAGACAAGATCAAAGAAGATGTTCAGGCAACATCCAGATGTATGCCGTTTGAACAGGAACACTTGAGCGATGTCTGCGTATGCTGCGGAAAACCGGCTAAGAAGATGGTTTACTGGGGAAGAGCATACTAATATGAAATTAACGATTCCTTCCAATGCGGAAAAAATACTGCACATTTTAGAGGAAAACGGTTATGAGGCTTATGTTGTCGGTGGATGCGTCAGAGATTCTATTCTGGGACGCAACCCCAACGACTGGGATATCACCACATCTGCTTCTCCGCAGCAGGTGAAGGAACTGTTCCAGCGCACGGTGGACACCGGATTGCAGCATGGAACAGTGACCGTATTAATGGATAAAGAAGGCTATGAAGTAACGACGTATCGTGTGGATGGAGATTACGAAGATGGACGCCATCCAAAGCAGGTCATGTTTACTTCGAGTCTGGAAGAAGATCTGAAACGAAGAGATTTTACGATCAATGCAATGGCATATCATCCGGAAAGAGGTCTTGTAGATCTTTTTCATGGAATGGAAGATATGGAGCATAAAATCGTACGCTGTGTCGGTGATCCGATGGAGCGTTTTCATGAAGATGCACTTCGGATCCTGCGTGCAGTGCGCTTTTCCGCACAGTTGGGATTTACAATTGAAGAAAAAACGAAGGCTGGTATTCAGGCACTGGCACCGAATCTGAAATGTGTCAGTGCAGAGCGAATCCAGACAGAGCTGGTGAAGCTCCTGGTGTCACCACATCCGGATTATCTCCGAGTGGCTTATGAAACCGGAATTACCAGAGAATTTCTACCGGAGTTTGATGCATGTATGGAGACTGAACAGAATACGCCGCATCATTGTTATACAGTAGGAGAACATATTCTTCACGGTCTGCTTCTGGTGCGGCCGGACAAAGTCCTTCGGCTGACGATGCTACTTCATGATATTGCGAAGCCAGTGATGCGAAAGACCGATGAAAATGGGCGTGATCATTTCAAGATGCATGCACCGGAAGGCGAAAAAATGGCAAAAAGCATTCTTCGCCGGCTGAAATTTGACAACGATACGATCAGTAAAGTCTCTAGACTGATCAAATATCATGACGACCGCCCGATGCCGGAAATGCGTTCGGTAAGACGTGCGGTGAACCGGATCGGAGAAGATCTGTTTCCGATGTATCTCGAAGTACAGGAGGCGGATATGCTTGCCCAGAGTGAGTATCGCCGAGAGGAAAAATCTGCCCGACTGAAAGGGGTGGCAGAGTGTTATCATAAGGTGGTAGAGGAGAAACAATGCGTTTCGTTAAAGACACTTGCCGTGACAGGAAGAGATTTGATCCAGGCCGGATATAAGCCAGGACCGGAACTCGGAGAGGTGTTGAAGGAGATGCTGGAACATGTGCTCGAAGAACCTTCCGATAATACAAAAGAGAAGTTAATGGAATTTATAAATAAAGAAAAATATTAAAAATTTAGACAGTACATTTGTATGTCGAAATTCCTGCAAGGAAAGAGAATATTAATTAATGGACCATACATTTGTATATCGGATTTTCAACAGGCTTCGGAATGGGAGTTATCTAAGATACAACCTGACTGCGAAAAGCATTCATAAAAATTGCAAACTCGCCTGAAGGCTCAGACAGAGCAATTTTTATTCATAAGGCAGCCAGAACATATCTAAGAAAACTCGACATTCCTGCAGAAAGTTGAAAATCCTGATATACAAATCGTATGGTCTTTTTTTAAATTTGCATTTCAATCTATGTTGGAATAGCGGGACTGATATACGAATGTACGGTCGTTTATTACGTATTATCTTAGCAAATTTAGTGCCGATTGTTCTTCCTTCCGTTAATATTTGATAACGAATCTCCTTTATAACAGAATCTATTACTTCCCAATACATTTTCTGGATTCCCCCTACATAAGATAGAAGGTATAAAATCAAGAGGGGGATTTTTATTTGTATGATTATGGACTCAGCACACTGGAGCAGTATGGCCTCACCGCCGAATCTACAGCCCGGACACGTGGCGGACTTCTGTGCCATACAGAAAAGGACTTGTCATCGTAAAAGAATTCAAAGGAACAGAAAAAAAACTACAGAAACAACAGGAATTGCTTCTGCAGATCCAGAGTCAGGGCGGCAAGGTGGACTGCTATATTCCAAATCAGGAAGAAAACCTGGTCAGCCGCGACCGTGACGGCATTCCATATACAATGCAGCACTGGTATGAGGGCAGAGAATGCGATACACGTTCCAAAGAAGACATTTTCAAAAGTATTCGCACCATGGCAGAACTGCATCAGCGCATGCATATACCGACTGTAGAATATTATATAGAACCGTCATTGGAAAATGGATATCTGCGGCATAATCAGGAATTAAAAAAAATCCGCAGTTTTATCAGAAAACGGGGAGCATCCAGTCCTTTTGAAAAAATATATCTGGCAACAGTAGAAGATTTCCTGAGAGACGGAGAAGAGGCGTATGCGGCATTAAGAGAGTCCGGTTATCAGGAGCTGCGCCAGAAAGCAGAAACGGAGGGTGAAGTCTGCCACGGAGAATATAACCAGCATAATGTTTTGATCTTAAAAAGTGGAACTGCAGTTACAAACTTTGAACATTGGGGATTTGATACGCAGATGGCTGATCTGTATCGCTTTATGAGAAAAATTCTCGAGAAATATAACTGGGATGTCCGCTTTGGAAAAGAAATGCTGAAAGCATATCATGAGATAAAACCCGTGAGCAAAGAAGAATGGAAAAATCTTAAGATTCGATTCAGTTATCCTGAAAAATACTGGAAACTTGCAAATTATTATTATACGCATCGCAAAACCTGGATTTCTGTGAAAAATACAGAAAAACTGCAAAATCTGATACGACAGCGGGAGGCGTGGAAACGATATTGTGCTTCCTTTTTCTTCTGAAGAGGTGTATAATATAGAACTATCAAAGACAGTAGTGAAACTGTCGGAAATACATTGTACAGGGAGGTATTTTAGTATGGATTACAAAGAGGTTTATGAGCAGTGGATTGCAAACCCATACTTCGACGAAGCAACAAAAGAGGAATTGAAAAGTATTGCAGAGGATGAAAATGAGATAAAAGAACGTTTTTATATGGATCTGGAGTTTGGTACAGCTGGTCTTCGTGGAATCATTGGAGCCGGAACCAATCGTATGAACATCTATGTTGTCAGAAGAGCAACACAGGGGCTTGCAAATTATATCGCAAAAGTAGACAAGAAATCCCAGGGTGTTGCAATCGCATATGATTCCCGCCATATGTCACCGGAATTTGCACAGGAAGCAGCTCTTTGTCTTGCAGCAAACGGAATTAAAGCGTATATCTTTGAGACATTAAGACCTACACCGGAGCTTTCTTTCGCGGTACGTCATCTGGGATGTGTTGCCGGTATCAATGTAACTGCAAGCCATAACCCACCGGAATACAATGGATACAAAGTATACTGGGAGGACGGTGCACAGATCACACCGCCACATGACAGCGGAATCATGGGAGAAGTTAAGGCAATTTCCGATTGGAATACTGTTAAGACTATGGACAAGGCTGAAGCCGAAAAAGCAGGCCTTTTCGAGGTGATCGGCAAAGAAGTGGACGATGCATACATGGCAGAACTGAAGAAACAGGTTATTCATATGGATGCTATCCAGGCAGAAGGAAAGAATCTGAAGATCGTGTACACACCACTTCATGGAACTGGTAACATTCCTGCAAGAAGAATCCTCAAAGAACTTGGATTTGAGAACGTTTATGTTGTCAAAGAACAGGAACTTCCGGATGGAGATTTCCCAACAGTAAGTTATCCGAATCCGGAAGCAGCAGAAGCTTTTGAACTTGGTCTGAAACTTGCAAAAGAAGTAGATGCAGATCTTGTTCTTGCAACAGATCCGGATGCAGACCGTCTTGGCGTTCGTGTCAAAGATAAAAACGGAGAATATCATGACCTGACAGGAAACATGTCCGGATGCCTTCTTGCAAACTATGAGATCAGCCAGCGCAAAGCCGTAAACGGAAGCCTTCCGGAGGATGGTGCACTGATCAAGACAATTGTTACAACCAATCTTGCAGATGCAATCGCCAAGGGTTATGGTGTAAAACTGATCGAGGTCCTTACAGGATTTAAGTTTATCGGACAGCAGATCCTTGGATTTGAAAAGAGCGGAAAAGGATCTTATCTCTTTGGATTTGAAGAGAGCTATGGCTGCCTGATCGGTACATATGCACGAGATAAGGATGCAATCGTTGCAACAATGGCACTTTGCGAAGCGGCAGCATATTATAAGACGCAGGGTAAGACTCTGTGGGATGCAATGATCGAGATGTATGAACAGTTTGGATATTACAAAGACGATATCAAAGCTGTAACTATGAAAGGTATTGAAGGCCTGCAGAAGATTCAGGATATCATGAATTCACTTCGCCAGAATCCGCCGGCAGAATTTGCAGGACACAAAGTGGTTGCTGTAAGAGATTACAAAGCAGACACGATCAAAAATCTGGAAACAGGCGAAGTTACACCGACAGGACTTCCGAATTCCAATGTCCTTTATTATGAACTGACAAATGATGCCTGGGTATGTGTTCGTCCGTCTGGTACAGAACCAAAAGTTAAGTTCTACTACGGAGTAAAAGGTACATCTCTGGCAGATGCGGATGAAAAATCAGCAGTCATGGGCAAAGCTGTTCTGGATATGGTTGACTCCATGATGTAAACTTGCATATGCGGGAATTTGATGATTTTATGGAAATTGTCAGGAAAATACGCCGAAATTGTCCGTGGGACAGTGTACAGACGCATGAAAGCCTGAAAAAATATCTGCTGGAAGAAAGCAATGAGGTACTGGAAGGAATCGACCGTCTTTCAAAAGAAAATGACAGCACAAATCTTTGTGAGGAACTGGGAGATGTGCTGTTTCAGGTGGCTCTTCACAGTGTGATCGCGGAAGAAGAGGGACTTTTTACCGTTGAGGATGTGATCCGAGACGTTTCATCTAAAATGAAATTCCGGCATCCGAAGATCTTTTCACCGGAGGATAAACAGCTGGCCGGGCTTTCGTGGGAAGAGTGAAACAATTGGAAAAAGCGACAGAAGAAGAGCCTGAAAAAGCCGAAAAGCCTTGACAATTTGACATAAAAGGTTTATATATAGTAAATAGCGTGCATATGCCAAGGAAGCATTACGCAATAAATAAGAATGAGGTTATTTAGAGGAGGAACACCATGAATAAAACAGAATTAGTAGCAGCAATGGCGAAAGAAACAAACCTTTCCAAAAAAGATGTAGAGGCTGTATTAAAATCTTTCACTGATGTTGTAGCATCCGAATTAAAAAAAGGTGGAAAAATCCAGTTAGTTGGTTTTGGTACATTTGAAGTAAGTGAAAGAGCAGCAAGAGAAGGAAGAAATCCTCAGACTGGTGAAACAATGAAGATCGCAGCTTCCAAAGCTCCGAAATTCAAAGCTGGTAAAGCTCTGAAAGATATGGTAAACGAATAAGTAAATCGTGCTTTTAGGGGGGACAGATATGTTCCCCCTTTTGTTTTTCCGGAGGTATATATGAGACTTGATAAATATTTAAAAATCTCACGTCTGATCAAGAGAAGAACGGTTGCGAACGAGGCATGTGATGCCGGACGAGTGCTGGTCAATGACCGCCCCGCCAAGGCGTCAGCACAGGTAAAAGCCGGTGATACGATTGAAATCCAGTTTGGAAGCAAAAACGTAAAGATTGAGGTGCTGGATATCAAAGAAACGGTTCGTAAAGAAGACGCAGAGAATCTTTTTCGCTATCTTTGATCGTTTTTGTGTCTATTGGACAGGGATCTCACATAGATTAACAGTAAATGCAGGATGGGAGCTGTGGGGTTGGAAGAAAAAAAGACAGGCAAGGTGCACGGTCTGACGATAAAAGAGCGTAAATATGGAAAACTGACAGGTGTTCAGGATATTCATTCGTTTAATGAAAATGAGATATTGCTTCAGACTGAGGCCGGGAAAGTGCAGATCAAAGGAGAGCAGCTTCATGTAAAAAGCCTTGACCTCGAAAAGGGAGAGGCTGAGATTGAAGGAAAAGTAAACAGTGTTTCTTATCTGACAAAGAATGCGCAGAAAAAAGAAGAACCTTTGCTGAAAAGGATGTTCCGGTAAGATGAGCAGTTATATCAGATTGGAAATACTGCTTTTTTTTCGCGCTTTCGAAACAGGAGTAGGGATGCTTGTTGTTTACAGGCTGACCGATATGCTGAAAAGACGTTTGTTCTGCGACAGAATGTGGAACAGTACAGTGGATATTTTGTACTGGTTATTGGCTGGTTTGCTGCTTTTTACCGCTTTATATCAGTGCAATTATGGCAGAATCCGCTTTTTTATGCTGGCAGGTGTTGCTTTTGGTGGAATTTTTGCAAATTTTGTGTTAAATAGGTTGCTATTTCTGGTAAAAAGATGTAGAATTTCATCATATAGGCATACGAAAAGACGTTTATGGTGTAATAGAAGGGGCAGACGCTTTGAAAAAGTCAAA
>ENA-OQCO01001040-OQCO01001040.1-human-gut-metagenome-genome-assembly--contig:-NODE-1040-length-11997-cov-1.953075_pt1 | contig 11997 bp, 11 predicted proteins | sample MGYA00242500_ERZ504582 | MGnify/ENA primary metagenome ERZ504582 (study PRJEB26092, sample SAMD00036346) | human gut metagenome | host: Homo sapiens | study: EMG produced TPA metagenomics assembly of...
GGAACTCAACGACCGGCCACGCAAAACCCTCGGGTTCATGAAACCAAGCGAGAAGATCATCGAACTGCTCGACGCCGCGTGATAACCTCAACAACCGACAACGTGACCATGGAAGGCCGCTCAAACCTCAGGTGTTGCAACCACCACTAGAATCTGCCGGCTGCTGGGCCGTCCGGTCTTATGAGAAGCCATGTCCTTTAATATCATAATTGTTTCCCTTTCGTCTCTCCGCCTCTTTCCGACATTCCCCTCAAAAGGGGTCGTGCCCGAAAGTATGTGCAAATGTGATCTCGCCCGTCCATGGCGTGGTGATCAGTTCACTCCAACAACCAGCTCATGACAGGATAAGATTCAACTTACCCTTAAATTTGGAAAACCACCATTGCAGACCGGCAGCGACTGTAGAAAGATAGGTAGACTTAATTTTTTTCATCACATACACAGGCCAATACCAATTGTTATATGCAAGCTGTGGAAGCATTTGTCCCAATACCAAGCCCCAAGTTCCCAATTTGAAGTAGGCGCAAAGAATACAGCTCAAAACCAATCCCGCCAACGTTGAGATGAGATATGCCTTAAAGTAGGGGATTTCATTCATGTTAACAATGACATTGCAGAAAAGTGAATGCTGATTCAGCAAGAACATATATATAGACAAACCTAAATAGAGAACTGGATCACAGATAAAATCGGATTTAAAAAAGACCAGAAATGGAAGAAATATCGTAACGAATGCAGTGCCCAATGCAAACATCGCTATATAGCAAGACAACCCTCGAGCAATAATCGAACGTTGCACAGTAAGATCCCCCTTGACATAAGCAGACTGGAATGAGGGAAAAAACGAACGCATGTAGGCACTTGAGACATTATATATACCGCTAGTAAGCTGAATCATAACTGAGTATGTCCCAGCTTCTGAAAGTCCGAGAAAAGCGGAACACAATAGGGTCATTGCCTGTGTAGCACCGTACCATGCAACAGACACAAGACCATCACGAGACGCAACAAAGGAAACTGTTCTCAAAGTTTCTTTCACTTCATCTTTTGATATTTTTTTGATGTCTGACGAAATGCCATGTCTAATATCAATATGTTTATTGAAGGCTCTTGAGGCAAACAAACGCAACAATAGGCCATACATAAAATATCCAATAGCCGCAGCAAGAATTTGTAGACCTGCAATGAGAAGAATAGCAGTAATTAAGAACTGACCTAACCGAGCAATCGTCTTCGATCTATTCTCTCCTGCAACATCACCAATACCACGCAAAAAAGTCAAGCAATAAAGAAAATAGAGATTAGTAAAAATTGAAGCTACAAAGATAATCCAAGAAAGAAAAGAGTGTTCGATCGAGAAATCATTTGTAACAGATGCTATATAAACAGTTCCAAATGTAGCTGATAGGAAAAGCCCAAGAACACCGATTACTGAATAAATAATCCTTGATGTCTTAAGTACTACATTGAACAAATGCCAGTCGGTTTCTCTTGAACCGCTGTCAGAAGCAAGGCCAGTTTTAACCAGTGCATGCTTTCCACTTAATGAATATAAAATATTACGAGAAAGTGTTGAAGTAAAACCAAACTCAAGAAGTTGAGCAAAGCCAGCTATGGCCACAAAAACGTACCACAAACCAATCTGCTCGCTGGACAAGAAAATAAGTAATAATGGAATAAAAATAAAATTACTTGATATAGAAACAATAGTTCCTATATAGTTCCATATTACATCTTTTTTTGTTGTATTTATTTTATATTCGACCATAAAACGCCTCTACTATAATTTAGATACAAGAAGTAGAACTCTAACGAAAATCAATTACTATTATGATTATTATAAAAAAAGCATAATTTTTTTGCAATTTCATTAATGTCAAATCCAGCATCACGCACTTGCTCAATACGATCTGATCGATGCCCAATGGATTCCCGATATGCCCTAAGCGATTCATCTGCCCATTTTTCCGCATCAGCAGACAAGGAAATAAACTCAGCAAGATCAGTACATGCAGCTAGAGATGGAACTTCATCTGACATCAACGTGGGTAGACCACATGCTTGAGCCTCCACAGCAGCCATGCCTAATCCCTCATATAGAGAAGGGAATAGAAAAACATCAAACGCCTTAAGATAATCCGGAACATTAGGAACCGAACCAGCGAAATGGACATGCTGTGAAATTCCAAGGTCTTTCGCCTTCCGCTCCAGCGTAGTTCGCAAATCACCTTTACCGACAATAATTAATATGGAAGAAGGTTCACGACGCAGGATAGCCGCAAAGACATCAAGTAGAAATGTATGATTCTTCTGAGAAAGCAAGCGACCAACAGTACCGAACACAGGACCGTCTACATCCAGAGATAGTTTCTTACGCGCGGTATTATGTTCGATTTCATTAACACAATACCGAGCAAGATCAATACCATTGTAGAATATTTCACAATTACAAGACGAAGCAATTTTTTTACCAAATGCGAATTCGGCAGCTTGCTTGGAACATGCATAAAAATGGTCAGGATAACGTCGAACTATATGATGACAAATCTGAAGCATCTGTCGTTTGAGTCTTCCACCGTGATCGTTAGTATTATGTGAGTGTGCAATAAGATATCGTCCACTTTTCTTTGCCTCACGCATATACACCAAAGAAGCCGAGTCTAGATTATGCGCATGGATGACAGTATACTCAGGATGATTCCGGAAAAAATCCTCAATATATGTTTGATAGTCATGCGGATTCTGACTGAAACTAGGTGCCTTATAAATCTGACCGCCCATCGAAAGTATCTCAGACTCATATTCGTATGAATAATCTTGGTCGTAAGGATGGGTTAGGAAATCGAATTGAATAGATTCACGATTTATTTTACGATAAATATTCATCAGCAGTGTTTCCACACCGCCTCTGTCCATGATATTTACAACTTGCAGAACTCGTTGCATCTTACGCCTTCCCATCCGAAAGAGTGTAAACAGCTGGGTCACTATTAAGCCATTCAATCAGATTAAATCCATGATGGAATCGATCCGTATCATTGAGAATCTCATCATCGGAAGGACTTGGGAACGGAATGCCGCATTGTACATCTTCCATTGGATGAGTAATAAAACATAGTTTATTGGGGAAATCTAAGGCATCAAAAGCACGAATATCTTGATCAGAACATTCATTCATCTGACTAAATTTAATAAACAAATTATTCCAATTAATTCTAGCACACCTACGTTTCCATTTTTTCGCTGCTTCTTCGGGGAGTTGGATAGTGCAAAAAAAACAATTTCGATATCATCAAGTTTTGCAACTACTTTATCTGACTCATTTCGACGAGATAACACATCTGCATGAGCAGAACCGACCGCAGGAACAAATTCCAGTTCTGAATTGACATAATGTTGTAAATTTGAAACAAACTTTATATAGTCAGAGGCAAAAAAATATAATCCAGCAGTCGGTGATAAATATGGAAGGCCAAAATATCTATATACTGACCCAGCCCAACAATTATTAGATATAATAGTAAAATCAGCACGATTAAGTTTCATCCGTCTTACAGAGGCGAACCAAGGATTTGTATATTCACGTAATTTACGTTCTGCAACTCCCCAATAATCTGTTTTCATTTTCCCCATTCCTCCATAATACTCTCAGATATTATTAACGAAAAAATATATAAGTTTTTTAGCTATTTGTTGTTATTTGGTAATTTACTATATAGACTAAAGAAAGGTTCAGCCAAAGCAACAAGACAGAAATTCACGCAAACCCAAAATGCCCCAGATTCGCTAAAGGCAACAAAAGCAAATATTATCAACCCAAACAACTCTGGAGTTAACTCACCGTACCCTATCAGGCCTCTCAGTAGAACATATTCATAAGCAAGGAATAAAAGAGCGGCAACTACAATACCGGATTCCAGAACAACGTGCGCGAAAGCATTATCACAAATAAATGTGTCATAATATCCACGATAATTTTCTTGCATCTTGGAAAAATCAAAACCAAACATATGGACCCCATATGTTTCAAAGTAATGATGCATTAAATCAAGACGTCCAGTCATCATAGAATTCAAGTTGCTCATCCAAGAAATCGACGGTTTGAAATAAACCATAAGCCATATAGAAAATAGACTTAAACCCAGAAAAGCCAATGAACCTAAGACAAGGATTAATTTATCCCAACGGCCATGCTTGTCAATAGTAACGAACAACGACAAGAATACAATCAGTAAGATTGAAATGGCTGAAGTTCGCGAATAAGCTAATTCATAGCATGCATAAAATGCAACACCATAAATTAATAAATCCTTCCATCCGAATTTGCGATATTGTAAAACAGCATAAGCGCAACAAGCCGTTACAACAGCTAAACCGAATAGATTAGGATGAGTAAAGCCAAAAGCTTGCCGCTCCGGCATTCCATTCCCCGCAATAAATGTTGTTTTTTTTATAATTCCATTATTCGCGCAAATAACTGTCAAAAAAATAACCGCAACATTGGTACAAAGAACACAAATGGCGATTTTACGTAAATTAACTTCACGACCAGCAATAAGAAATAACAATAGGAGAAGAATATTCCAACTTCCTGATATAAAAGTTGATGCTAGCACGCAACTTCCCACCACAAGACAGAGAGCATACTGCTTAGCCTGAAATCTCTGCACAAGAATTCTGACCCCGAGCACTAATGTGCTCACTATGCGAATCAAAAGGTACAGTTGGCCAATGTTCATCCATGACAATTCTTGAAAAGATGTAAATTTCAAAAGATTCAATGCACAGTAAATAGTAAACAAAACATAATAAATCGGCATAAAACGAAGGGGTTGGCTGAACGCATGCCTCACCGGTAGCCGTTTCTTGTTTCGGGATACACTAATTACATCTTGATGAATATTATTTGACCGTGTGCTCATAGGACGTCATTTACTTTCCATCAATCGTTCATAGTGCTGCATGAGAAGCTCAGCATTGGCTTTTGCGGAATATCCTCGTTGCTCTAGCAATGCTGGATTGTCTGTCAGCCTTCCTCTATTGAAAGCGTTTTCCAAGGTTTTAGTCCATTTATCAATATCAGCATCAAGAGAAAGGAAAGTACCTGTACCTGTGATATCAGTCTCCCTTGGTACATTATCTGAGTACATGCATGGCAAACCTGCCGCTTGCGCTTCTACGGCAGAAACCGGCAAACCCTCATATAACGATGGCATAAAGAAAACATCCATCACCGAATAAAGTTTATTGATATCCTCACGGACACCGGCTAGTATCACCACATTTGAAAGATGCTCGGATGAGATTATTCCCTCAAGCTCTTCTCGATCATCACCATCACCGAGAATCAGCATCTTAGCGTCAGGAAAAGCTTCATGAAACTTGGCAAATACATGAACGGCAAAAGGATAATTCTTTTGCTTAACGAGCCTGCCCACACAGCCCACAACTGGATCTGTTTCTTTGATTCCTAATTCAGAACGAAGCAGCTTCCTTGATTCTGAATCATAGGCGAATTGTTCTAGTGGAATGCCGTTATTAATCACAGTAAATGGTCGCGAGCCGAACAGGAATCGACCGGCATCATCAGAACAGGCAATACAGTCAGTGGCATAATGCTTGCCGATAGCATTAAGCGGAGCATTACGTAGCCGATGCAAAAACTTGTCAGAAGAGTTGTTCAAATGACTATGCAACACACGATGCTCTATACCGACCAGTTCAGCTTCTCGAAGGACACAGAACGCAGAGTTCGGCATATGGCAATGTACAATGTCATAATTAGAACCAATTTTTTCGAACACCTCATGTACCTCATGCATGAAACGTCTAAGATCATCGCCAGCATAATTCACAGGGTAAACAGAACATCCCCGTACTTTTAGTTCTTCGTCATAACGTTTCTCATGCATGTACACGCCATCTCGGATAGCATGATGCATAAAGTCATAGTGCACCCGATTTTCGTCATGATAATGTTCCATATTGTATACAAATCGAGCCACTCCAGCTGCACGGCTCAAAGACGGCACTACCTGTAGTACCCTTAATCGCTCGACAGACATATCACAAACTTTCTATCAAAATAGCAAATGGAAAAACTTCGCCAACAGTTATATGGACAGGTGCCTGTCCAGCTGCAAGTACAAAACGAGCGGCTTTTTTCAGAGCATTATTGAGATTCATGTTGCATACGTCTTAATCAGACTACTTCAGCTTGACACCTAAGGAGCCGGCGATTTTAAGAGCGGTTTCCTTACCAATCGTATTTTTGACGAATTCTTTGCCCTTACGCTTAACTTCAGAAGCTAAATCACGTGGTCGACTCAAATCATAAAAATCATAAATCGCCTGTGCATCAGTACTCATCTCAGTAAAAACTTCAAATAGAATCGGTCCTTCAGCATCTAGATTCATAAACTGATTAACAGCAGAGTCATACGACCGCTTATCGGAAGCAGTCAAATATGTAAATCCGCAAGACTTTGCCCAACCTTCTGCCTTAGTATTATGACGCGCAGTCGTGTGCAAATCACTGGCCTCGTTGCGCCACATACCGTTGTAATAGAACTCTTCTCCGCCATGGTTATTTAGTAAAAGAATTCGCACATTCTTACCAATGTGACGAGAACGCAATACATTCATGCCGTAAAAGAAGGACAAATCTCCGATGACCAGGAAGCTTGGCGTATCAGAATCTGCGACAGCTTGGCCAAGGAATGAGGGAAGACAACCGTCAATACCGTGAGTACCGATATTGGCATATACTTTCACATGTGGTTGAAGTTTGAAAAAATTAGTGATGCGAATTGCATTATTTATGCTCAGATGCAATAACGAGCCTGAAGGAATACGCGTAGCAACATTCTTAATGGCATAAATATTAGACCATCCGAAGTCAGGATATTTTACAGAATCAGCATAGTCAACAAGCTTATTATGATATTTCATATCATTGGCTATACCGTTTTCGACATGCTCATTAAAATACGTAAAGAAGTACTCAGGGGTACAGGCAAAAATAGTGGTCAGGCTCTTGAACAAATCGCAAACCTCGCCATCTTCTTGAACCAGCCAATGCTCATATTCGCCATGATAACGCAATAGCATGGCTTTCAGCCCAGAAAATACCATACCACCGAACGAAATCACAATGTCAGGCAACAGCTCTTCGAATTTCTTGTCACTCACGTAACGAGTATCCATGCAGACAGAAGGATTAAATGTACCCTCACATTCGATATTCGACATGTAGTCCACAGCAATCGCACTGTTGAACTTATGGAAGAACTCAGTCATCTGCCGCTGTTGCTCATCAGAAACGTAGCTTTCCTGACCGCATACCACGAGAATACGTTTAGCCGCGGCGAGCTGAGCAACTTTTTCTTGCCATTTATCTTGAGAAGAATGGCAATCCACTCGATGAATAGCCTGTATCTCTGGCAGCGAATGTAACGGGAATGTCGTACTGTAATATTTCATTGGAACATTGATGTGCACAGGGCCAGTACCATTATGGTCAAGTTCCAGCAAAGCTTCATTTACCAAACGCCGACAATAAATATAATCATCGTCATCGCGAACAATCGGAAGATTCACTGACTTACGAACATGACGATCGAACATGCCAACCTGGTCAATCATCTGATCTTCCCATTGTCCCAACATCTCATAATCACGATCGCCAGTCAACACAATTAGCGGTACATGCTGATAGTAAGCCTCTGCCACAGGCGGCCAATAGTTACACGTCGCCGTAGAAGAGGTACAAGAAATAACAACCGGTTCATGAATACGTTGCGAAAGACCTAAGGCGAAATAACCAGCACTGCGCTCGTCAGTGATTGAATAACACTTAAAAAAAGAATCTTCTTCAATCGAATGGACGAAAGGCACGTTCCGTGAACCTGCCGAAAGAACACAATGACGAATGCCACGTTCCTTAAGCAACTGAATAATGATCTGATATGGCTTGATCTCGGTGTACATCTTTTTTCCTTCAGTATTCCTAATGTTCACTCATTGATGGCTTTGTCCAAGAACGTTTGAGCTTCAGTTCGCTTTGTCTCCAAAACCTGTGCCACATGTGTATGGTCGATTGGCTGGTCAGCGATATCAAGGTTGCGCCAATCATCAAGATAATGGCTTGTTTCTCCGGTCATTTCAAGCAAATTCATAATGCGACCAGAAAAACGTCCTGGACTGATTGCAACGAATTTACGCTCCAGATTCATAGAGAACGCAGTGCCATGGAACGAATCAGTAATAACGTATTCGGCATTCATGAACAGACTGACAAATCCCCCAACCGTAGGACAGATAATCGCGTGTTCACCTTTACGCTTTTCATGGACACCATAGGCAATACGGTAAACAGGCAATCCGGTCTTGTCCGCAAATCGTTGAACGTATTGGTCAAATTCATGGTTCTTGTTAAGTTGATAAACCAGAATATAAGGTTCAGCGGGCAAAACGCTATCATCACGAAGCACGCTCCAATCATCACGATTGAGCATCAGTGTGGGATCAATAACAGGCACTGCTCCATGCACACCAATAGAATTCAGCAATTCAGCAGCTTCAGCTTCACGCACAGAAATATGAGAGTACCGATTCAAGCATCACGCATTAACGGCTTCTCCCAATCTTCCAACGAAGATTTGCCTAGCTGGCTGCATATGCAATACGTTTGGCTCCTTCAGGCGCAAAAGATAGATAAAACGCCTTGTTAAAGCCCTCATTCCATGTACTATTCCACACTTGATCGGAACCAGTGCAGTAAATATCTGCCTGAGGAGGATTTTGTTCCAAAGCCTCCACCGAATAGTATTTACGGTCTGTGAGGGCAAGCTTAGACTGACGAAAATCATTCAATGGCTTAGCGCGACGAGCTACAATCCGACTAACTGGAATACGCGCCAGTGATTTAACACCAGGAATTCTGAAAATCGGCATCTTCTTAGCCAGTTGGCCATTAAGGGCTCGTTCGGTTTCATTTTCCGGAATGGCATCATGACGGTAATAATCCACGATTGACGGCGTAGCCCCAATGCGTGAGAGCACCGTTTGCGTCGCATAAGTCTGGAGACATGAACCATAATTCGGAGAATTATGTAACGTGACCACGGCAATGGTGGGTTTAGTATCCTTTACATTGTCAGTCATTATTAGTTCCTTTCCGCAGAAGATGCGTATAGATGAAAGAGCGCACAGAATTGGGGACAAGACAGACCAATACGTGCGGAATGGTCGTTCCTAGGAACTGGAAGAATGTGAAATATCCTCGTCGTAATTGTTCAGCTTTAAATTTCCAAACATGAGGAATATATGCGGGTCCACCGCGACGAGCATAGAAATCTGGGCTTACGCGCATTGCAACCAATGGCTCGTTAATATTCGCGGCCTTGCATCCGGAAGCTAGCATTCGGCTGAATAAATCCCAATCTTCGAAATACAAATAATCGGCGCTATAGTTTCCAGCTTCCAAAACACGCGATTTACGAAACACCATGGAAGGGTGACGGAATGGATTGCGCTTTTTTGAATATGAGACAATCGACTGTTGATCAATCGGAAGATCAGATTCGGCAACAGGATGGTACGGATCCTTTATAAACTCCACAATCTGTGAGCCCACCATATCCAAGTTATGATCAGACATCACAGCCAACTCTTTCTCCATTCGAGTCGAAAAAGAGTAATCGTCAGAGTCCATGCGAGCGATGATTTCATTCCTGCATTCTGGGACTCCATGAGCAAGGGCACTGCCCAGACCTTCATTCTTGGGCAAAACCACCAAATCGAGAAGTCCGGCATGCTGCTCATGAAACACATTGATTGCATTGTCCAATTCATGGGTCAATGGACCGTCCTCAACGAGGACAATCTGCTCGGGTGGAACTGTCTGAGCAAGCATGCTATGTAATGCTTCTACAAGATATTCGGGAGATTCCTTCGCATAGACGCTCATAAGAACGCTATACGGCAACTCCTTACTTTCTTTTAAAGAAGCATTCGCACTAGCATCATATTGTGTTTGATCACCTACTGACATCTGCCCTCTTCATTCATCTCCCTTGTAAATCAGCTGCAAACAAGTAATCAAAAAACTGCCACTAGAAACTCTAGTATGCACCATTGGGGTGCAGAACCGTGCCGATAGTACGGAGAATATACACAATGTCCCCCAACACCGACCAATTCTGCACATAGGAAACATCAATCTGCTGGCTTTCTTCCTCACTCAGGTCGTTACGGCCAGACACCTGCCAAGGGCAGGTAATACCAGGCTTTACCAGCAAACGAGTGGCATACACCTGGTCATATTCGTCCACCTCAAACTGACGTTGCGGACGCGGCCCGACCACACTCATCGTTCCGATCAAGGAGTCGAAGAACTGTGGCAACTCATCAATACTGGCCTTACGGATGAAATGGCCGACCTTGGTGATACGCGGATCATTCTTGATCTTCACACATGCACCCATCTTCTGACCATTCGCGGCGGCCACTTCGGCAAGTTTGGCATCCGCATTCACATACATTGAACGGAACTTATGAATCTTAAATGGCTTGCCACGCAGACCAACACGTTCCTGCCTATAGAACACCGGCCCCTTGTCTTCAAGCTTGATAGCAATAGCCGTGATAATCATAAATGGAGACGAAAGCACAATGGCGATCAAAGAAACCGCTATATCGAATACACGCTTCTTAAACATATCCCATGGCGAATACTGCGGCAAGCTGATCGTCATCACCGTCGTACCCTGAATCACACGGATATTAGTCTCATGGCCACTCACGTCCACTGCGGAAGTGACCACCGCAATCTCCAGATTCATAGTTTCCATGTTCAGCACAAACGTGTTGAAATTATCCGAGAAGCGCTGCATAACATCCGTGACCATCACCGTCTGCGCACCCATCGAAGCGGTACGTTCGGCGAAGTTCCTGCAATACGACAGCATGGAAATGTCCCTACCGCTGATCTTACGGATTCGTTCCTTGAAATCGGCAGGTGCGACAACGGCCTCCACGAGCCCAGTCCGCTCGTTCACCCCAATCGGGCACACCGCAATAGCATGATAATTCAGCTGGCGCTTCTGGCTCAGGAACGCCAACGCATGCGCAATGCCCTCAGGGGAACCAACCACCACGGTGCCATACGAATATGCGCCCTTTTCACGACTAGACAGCACAAACTGGCGGATGATCAAACGCCCCAGCATGGTAATCAGGAATGCGCACAGTAACACCAAGCCGGTATGCAGCAAAGGTATATAAACGTTGAGAATAGAATTAATTGCACAAATCATCAATCCCGCAAAAAACGTGCCTTTGACCAGTAGCGCGTTCAACTGGTAACCGTCACCCATCACATGACGGTGGTACACGCCAACACTATGCAGGCAGTAAATCCAAATCAACGAGCAAGCAAGCGCATACAGCCACAAACCAATATAGAAATGGAAACGGGAAGAATACAACGCTTCCCCGCCTTGCCACACATATATGATTGCCGAAGCGGCAATAAATGAAGCCATGTCGCACAGAATCAAAAGAGCATTGACGAAAAAAGCCAATAAGCGACGCTAAGCACCCGTTTACAGGAGGTCTCACTCAGATTCGTTTCAGTACTACTGCTTTGGGACATTCTTCTCTCCACAACTGCCTCCGGTATTTCAAGGGGCAATGGCGAGTTCTAGTGATTGTTGCAATACCTGGCCTACCGCAAGGAGGGTCAGGTGGCCAGGAGCCGCCGAAACGAGGACCGTGGCGGGGAACGCCGTTGGACGTTCGACGGCGTCGAATATCCGACGAGGAAGCCGGTGTGCGCGGCGAGGCGCGAGGAGGGCGTGCGTCTGCCGGTGTGTTTTAGCAAGTTGGCGTCCGCTTTGTGAGCGGTGTTTTTCCGCAGTGTAGGCAGCGGGTTTTCCGCAGGGTGTGCGGTATCGGCCGCTGCCTGTCTGCGTTGTGTTGGTTATTTGGTCATGA
>ENA-OQCO01001041-OQCO01001041.1-human-gut-metagenome-genome-assembly--contig:-NODE-1041-length-11996-cov-1.692055_pt1 | contig 11996 bp, 12 predicted proteins | sample MGYA00242500_ERZ504582 | MGnify/ENA primary metagenome ERZ504582 (study PRJEB26092, sample SAMD00036346) | human gut metagenome | host: Homo sapiens | study: EMG produced TPA metagenomics assembly of...
TTTCGCGTCGGGGAGGCAATGAGGCCCCCTCCAGAGGGGGCTGTCACCGCAAGGTGACTGGGGGAGTTATCGGCAGACCGGGGGCACCACCTTCTGCCGGAACAGACTTCATGCAAAGGAGTTTTGACATGAACACCGCAGGGTTTGTCTGCGGAGGCGCCGGAAACCACCCGTTTGATGGGCGAAGTCCGGCTCTTTCGTAACGATAGAAAAAAGAGCAAGAGCGTATCGACTTGTCAAACTGGAGGTAACAAGATGCAGAATTACACCACACAGATGGACGCGGCCCGCAAGGGCATCGTGACCAAGGAAATGGAGATCGTCGCCCAGAAGGAGTACCGCACCACGGAGGAGATCCGTCAGCTGGTGGCCGAGGGCAAAGTCGCCATCCCGGCCAACAAGCACCACACCTGCCTGAACCCGGAGGGCATCGGCAGCATGCTGCGCACCAAGATCAACGTCAATCTGGGCGTCTCCCGCGACTGCAAGGATTACAACATCGAGATGCAGAAGGTGATGAGCGCCGTGAACATGGGCGCAGAGGCCATTATGGATCTGTCCAGCCACGGCAACACCCAGCCCTTCCGCCAGAAGCTGACCCACGAGTGCCCGGTCATGATCGGCACCGTGCCGGTGTATGACTCGGTCATCCACTACCAGCGCGACCTCGCCACCCTGACGGCGCAGGACTTCGTTGATGTGGTCCGCCTGCACGCAGAGGACGGCGTGGACTTCGTCACCCTGCACTGCGGCATCACCCGCAAGACCATTGAGCAGATCCGCACCCACAAGCGGAAGATGAACATCGTCAGCCGCGGCGGCTCGCTGGTCTTTGCCTGGATGTGCATGACCGGCAACGAGAACCCGTTCTACGAGCACTTCGATGAGATCCTGGACATCTGCGAGGAGCACGATGTGACCGTCTCGCTGGGCGACGCCTGCCGCCCCGGCTGCCTGGCCGATGCCACCGACGTCTGCCAGATCGAGGAGCTGGTCCGTCTGGGCGAGCTGACCAAGCGCGCCTGGGCCCACAACGTGCAGGTCATGGTCGAAGGCCCCGGCCATGTGCCCCTGAATCAGGTCGCCGCCAACATGGAAGTCCAGAAGAGCATCTGCATGGGTGCCCCCTTCTATGTGCTGGGACCCCTCGTCACCGACATCGCCCCCGGTTACGACCACATCACGGCCGCCATCGGCGGCGCAGTGGCAGCGGCCAGCGGTGCGGCCTTCCTGTGCTATGTGACCCCCGCCGAGCATCTGGCACTGCCCAATGTGGACGATGTGAAGCAGGGCATCGTGGCTTCCAAGATCGCCGCCCATGCCGCTGACATCGCCAAGGGCATCCCCCATGCCCGCGACATCGACGACAAGATGGGCGATGCCCGCCGTGTGCTGGACTGGGATGCACAGTTTGCCTGTGCCATCGACCCGGAGACCGCCAAGGCCATCCGCGACGCCCGCCTGCCCGAAGACGACCACAGCGACACTTGCTCCATGTGCGGCAAGTTCTGCGCCGTCCGCAGCATGAACAAGGCTCTGGCCGGTGAATACATCGACATCCTGTAAGTTCTTCCTCTTTCGATAGAAAACACGAAGCCCCCTGCACGCGGTATGTGCAGGGGGCTTCGCTGTTGGCTGGCGGTCAGCCTTCGAGCTGCGGTGCAGAAGAAGGCTTCTGGATGAGGTTCGTCATGCTCCGGAGGCTGATGCCGATGGTGGACAGGTTGTGCAGCATGGCCGAAGCGGCGGGCTGCAGGATGCCCAGAGCCCCCAGCGCGATGAGGGTGGAGTTGAAGCTGAGCACGAAGCGGTAGTTCGAGCTGACACGGTGCTGCAGCGCATTGGCGATGGTCTTGAGGGTGACCAGCTCCTCCAGGCTGTCGGCCTTGATGGTGACATCCGCGATCTCGCGGGCGATGGCAGCGCCGGAGTTGATGGCGATGCCGATGTCCGCAGCCGAAAGGGCGGGGGGAGTCGTTGATGCCGTCGCCGATCATGACAACGGTGTGGCCCTCGGCTTTGGCCTTCTGGACGAAGTTGGCCTTGTCTTCGGGCAGGACTTCCGCGAAGAACTGGTCCACGCCCACCTGCCGGGCAATGGCCTCGGCGGTGCGGTAGCTGTCGCCGGTCATCATCACGGCGTTCCGGATGCCCAGCTTGTGCAGCTGGCGCAGCACGGAAGCGGCTTCGGGGCGGAGGGGGTCTGCGATGCAGATGACGCCCACCAGCTGGCCGGAAGCAGCCATGTACAGGTGCGAATACTCGGCGGGCATCTGGTCGAACTTTTCCTGCTCGTCGGCGGGAACGATGCAGTGCTCGTCCTCAAAGACGAAGTGGTAGCTGCCGATGACCACCCGCTCGCCGCCGACCCGGCTGGCAATGCCGTGGGCCACGATGTATTCCACTTCAGAGTGCATCTCTTCGTGGGACAGACCCCGCTCTCTGGCGGCGCGGACCACCGCGTTGGCCATGGAGTGGGGAAAATGCTCTTCCAGACAGGCGGCCAGACGGAGCACATCGTCCTTCTCGCTGTTGCTGAAGGGGATGATGTCCACCACCTGCGGGGTGGCGCGGGTCAGGGTGCCGGTCTTATCAAAGACGATGGTGTCGGCCTTGGCCAGCGCTTCCAGATACTTGCCGCCCTTGACCGTGATGTGGGCCGTGCCGCACTCCCGCATGGCGGAGAGGACCGCCAGCGGCATCGAGAGCTTGAGCGCACAGGAGAAGTCCACCATCAGGATGGAGATGGCGCGGGTGACGTTGCGGGTGAGCGCATAGGTGACGACCGTGCCGGCCAGACACCAGGGCACCAGCTTGTCGGCCAGCTCCAGTGCGCGGTTCTCGGTGCTGGATTTGAGCTTTTCAGATTCCTCGATCATGGCCACGATCTTGTCGTAGCGGTTGGCGCCGCCTGCGGCCTTGGCGAGGAAGACGCATTCGCCCTCCTCCACGACGGTGCCTGCGTAAACGGTGGCACCTTTTGCCTTGCGCACCGGCATGGATTCGCCGGTCAGAGCGGCCTGGTTGACCATGGCCTCGCCCTCGATGACGGTGCCGTCCAGCGGCACCATGTTGCCGGAGCGGACCACGATCTCATCGCCGGGCTGAACTTTGGTCAGGGGCAGGAGCACCTCGGTGCCCTGGCTGCGCACCCAGACTTTGTCCACATTCAGGGCCATGCTGCGGGCCAGGTCGTCCAGACTCTTCTTGCGGGTCCACTCTTCCAACAGAGAACCAAGGTTCAGCAGGAACATGACGGAACCGGCGGTGCTGAAGTCGCCGCGCAGGACGGAAACGCCGATGCTCAGAGCGTCCAGCACCTCGATTTCCAGCCTGCGGCGGAGCAGGCACCGGACCCCTTTCCAGACAAACGCGATGGAGCGCCAGACCGTGTAGGCGGCGCGGATGGGTGCGGGCAGGAACAGCTTGCGGAAGAAGTGGCCTGCCACGAGGTCGCACATCTTCTCCTGATACTCCTGATTGAGCTTCCGGCTGTCGGCGGTGGTGACAAGGGCGTCCAGCTCCGGCTGGTCGAATTTGTAGCGGCTCAGCGCCTGGACGGCATCGGCGCGTCTGCCGCGGTAATACAGGACCACATCGCCGGTCCGCTCGTAGACGGTGGCCTTCTCGATGGCATCGTGGTGGTTGAGATAGGCTTCCAGCACATCGGCGCGGTGCAGGGTCATCCGCACGTTGCAGACATGCACGCGCATCCGGCCCCGGCCCTCATGTAAAATGGTGCATTTCATGGTTACGTTATACCTTCCTCAATAGAAAGAGCCGCCCGCAGGCGGCTCAAGCGCTCAAAAATTATTCAGCGTCCTCGGCGGCAGCAGCCTCTGCGGCTTCGTCCTCGATGACGGCGGCCTCTGCCTTGGCGGCGCGGGCCTCGTTGATGGCCTTTGCGTCGGCCAGGATGTCACCGGCCTGCTCCTGGACCTTGTTGACGGTCTCCATGGTGGAGTCCTTCATGCGCAGGACGGCTGCGGTGGTCTGGGTGTAGACCTTCTTGGCATCGCTGCTGGACAGGAGCTTGAAGCCTGCCGAACCAAACACAACGCCGCCGACGAACAGTGCGATCTTTTTCACATCTACCATAATCGTTTCCCTACCTTTATCCATGTTATTGTAAGCCCCGGATGGGGCGGAAAAACCGAACAGCCTTGCTGTTTCTGCGGATATTGTAGCACGGATTTTGGAATTTTCAAGGGATTTTCAAAATGTTAATCGGTGTAAACTTTTTACGTACCGTAGTTCGAAATGCCTATCCCTAGGTGGGTTTTTCGTCAGACTACAGTTAGTAATCAGAAACAAACCGGCAAGCGCCGCCCAGCGGCCCCAGAAGCAAAAAGGCCCCGGCTCCACAAAGGGCCGCAAAGGGCCGGAAGCGGGGCAGGGCCAGCATCAGGCAGTAGGTGAAAGCAAACAGGATCAGAGCAAGCGTCATGCGTTCTCCTCGTGGTCGGCGGGGGCGTCCGGGCCGTCGTGGTCGGCATCGATCATCCGATAGCCTACGCCGAGTTCGTTCATGATGTAGTTGTTGTGGCCGGGGCGGCTGCCCAGCTTGCGGCGGATGTTGGCCATGTTGACCTGCAGCTTTTTGGTGCTGCCGCAGTCGGTATCGCCCCAGATGGCCCGGACGATGGCGGGGTAGGTCATCACCCGGCCCGCGTGTTCGGAGAGGAAGGCTACGATGTTGTATTCGGTCTGGGTCAGCTTGATCTCCTCCCCGCCTACATAGACCTTGCGCCGCTCGTACTGGATGAGCAGGTCCTGCGCCTGAAAGACGCCGGTGGGGTTGGAGCTGAAGCGGTTGAGCCGCAGCGCGGCCCGCACCCGCGCCAGCAGCTCGCCGGTGCTGAAGGGCTTGGTGATGTAGTCGTTCGCACCAAGGTCCAGCGCTTCGATCTTGTCCGCCTCGGTGGTGCGGGCCGACAGCACGATGATGGGCGTCATGAACTTCTGGCGCACATAGTGGATGAGCTCGCGGCCGTCACGGTCGGGCAGGCCCAGGTCCAGGATGATGAGGTCGGGCAGATAGGAAGTGAAGATGGATTTGCCCAGCTCACAGGTGGGGGCCACATAGGTCTTGTAGCCGTTGGTGTCCAGCAGGGTATAGATGAAGCTGCAGATGGTGGGTTCGTCTTCAACGATGAGGATCTTGAATTTGTTGTTGCTCATTTCAGATATTTTCCTCCAGATCAGTGGATTCGTCCGTGGATTCGGTCTCCAGCCAGAAGCGGATGGTGGTGCCTTCGCCGGGGCGGCTCTCGGCCTTGATCTCGCCGCCGTGGGCCTTGACGATGGCCGCGCACACCGCAAGGCCGATGCCCATGCCGTGCTTGCCGGGGCTGGCCGTGTCGTCGGCGGGCAGCACCCGGGTGAACAGCCCTTTCAGCCGCTCTTTGGGGATGCCGCAGCCGTCATCCGAGACTTCAAAGATGGCGTGGTCGCCCAGCGTAAAGACCCGGAGGGTCAGCCTGGTCATTCCCTCGGCGTGGAGCACGGCGTTTTCCAGCAGGTTCATCAACACCTGCGAGATGAGCATCGAGTCCATCGGAATGACCACGAAGCTGTCGGGCAGGTCTACCGTGACGTTCACGTCCGGGTAGTGCTTCTGGAACCGCACCAGCACGGTGTCGATCAGCTCTTCCAGCACGGTGGGGGTCTTCTGCACCGAGACGGTGCCGGTGTCGAACCGGGTGACTGACAGCAGGTTCTCCACCATCCGGTTGAGCCACTGGGCGTCCGAACAGACTTCGCCGAGAAGTTTTAATTTCTGCTCTTTGGCCAGCGAGTCATAATTTTCAATGACCGTGGAGCAGGCACCGTAGATGGAGGTGAGGGGCGTGCGCAGGTCGTGGGAGACCGCGCGCAGAAGGTTGGCGCGCATCTTCTCGGTCTCGCTCTCCATCCGGAGCTGCTCCTGCAGCTTGATGCGGGTGGTAAGGGTGCTGGTCATGATGGAGACGACCAGCATCACCAGCGCGGAGAACAGGTTCTCCGGCAGGGTGAAGTTGAAGGCAAAGTAGGGCGAGCGAAAGGCAAAGTTGACCGCCAGCACACACAGCAGCGAGGCGGCCAGACCCCACAGATAACCATCGGTATACATCGAGATGAGAAAGACGGCCAGCACGAAGACCATGGAGGCTACGCCGTCGATCCGTCCGCTGAGCACCTGGATGCCGGACACCACCAGAAAGGCCGACGTGATGCCGGACAGCATCACCAGTGCATCGTGCCTGCGGGTGGAAGATCTCATAGAAATGTCTCCTTTCGGATGGATATTCGTTCGGTGTTCAAAGTATACCACACCGGCGGCTAAGAAACAGCAAAGGAGTCGGGAACAGGCGCCGAATGCCGCAGAGCCTGCCCCAATCATAGCACAAAAAGCGGAACGGTGCGAGCGCGGGCCGGGTTTTGCTGTTTGACATTTCCGCTGCAAAAGCATATCATAAAGTTACCTATTATAGAGAGGATGCAGAACACGATGTTTTACTTTGAGAACGACTACTGCGAGGGAGCCCATCCGGCCATCCTGCAAAAGCTGATGGAGACCAACTTTGAAAAGGTGTCCGGCTACGGCACCGACCCCTACTGTGCCAGCGCGAGGGAGAAGATCCGCGCCGCCTGTGCCTGCCCGGAAGCGGATGTGACCTTCATCTCCGGCGGCACCCAGACCAACGCCATCGTCATCGCGTCGATGCTGCACCGGTGGGAAGGGGTCGTGGCCGCCTCCACGGGCCATGTCAACGGCCACGAGGCCGGGGCCATCGAGTACACTGGCCACAAGGTGCTGGGCCTGCCCCACAAGAACGGCAAGCTGGACGCTGCCGACGTCCGCGACTTCTGCGCCACCTTCTACGCAGACGGCAACCACGACCACATGGTCTTCCCCCGGCATGGTGTACATCTCCCACCCCACCGAGTACGGCACCCTTTACACCAAAGCCGAGCTGCAGGCGCTGCACGATGTCTGCCAGACGTACCCACATGCCCCTCTTTGTGGACGGTGCCCGCCTGGGCTACGGTCTGGCGGCGGAGGGCACGGACGTCACCCTGCCCGACCTGGCCCGGCTGGCGGATGTCTTCTACATCGGCGGCACCAAGGTGGGCGCTCTCTGCGGTGAGGCCGTTGTCTTCCCTCATGGGGCGCCGGCGCATTTCATGACCATGGTGAAGCAGCAGGGCGCTCTGCTGGCAAAGGGCCGCCTGCTGGGGCTTCAGTTCGATGTCCTCTTCACGGATGACCTGTACCAGACCATCAGCCGGAACGCCATCGCCACGGCCAACGCCCTGAAGCAGGGGCTGGCCGCCAAGGGCTACCGCTTCTTCCTGGATTCGCCCACCAACCAGATCTTCATCGTTTTCTCCAACGAGCAGCTGGCGGCGCTGGAGGGCAAGGCCAAATTCGGCTTCTGGGAGAAGTTCGATGACACCCATACCGTCATGCGCATCGCCACCAGCTGGGCCACCCGGATGGAGGAGATCGACGGCCTGCTGGCCCTGCTGTAAGTGTCAAACATCGGTCCGTCTCTTTGTGCAGGATGCGGATTGCAATTTCCGGCACAGTATGATATCTTTATTCAGATGAAGGTCGCGCTGTGTGCAGCGCAGAAAGAAGGGTAATGATATGGGCTTTTTTGATAAGCTGTTCGGCGGCAAGGGTGCAGCCGAGACGAAATTCAAGGGCGAAAAGAAGACGGTGATGATGCCGCTGGCAGGCAAGGTCATCCCGCTGGAGGAGCTGCCGGACGAAACGTTCGCATCGGCCATTCTGGGCGGCGGCTGCGGCATCGAACCCACCGGAGATACCGTTTATGCACCGTTTGACGGCACCGTCACTCAGGTGCCCGAAAGCCTGCACGCGGTGGGCCTGATGAGCGATGACGGCATTGAGCTGCTCATCCATGTGGGCATGGATACCGTGGAGATGAAGGGTAACGGCTTCACCTCTCTGACGAAGGAAGGCTCCAAGGTCAAGGCGGGCACCCCGCTGCTCAAGGTCGACCTCGACGCCATACCGCGCCGCCGGTCATCCCACGGCAACGGCCATCATCGTGACCAACGGCGACGACCTGTCCGAAATGTCGGTCGTGGCCTCCGGCGACACCGCCATCGGTGTGCCGCTGCTCAAGTTCAAGGCATAAGTGTTCCCACCCGGAAGAGCTTCTTCCGGGTGTTTTTTTGCGGTCAGCGCCTTAAAAGTATGACTATTGAAAGAAACTGCCGCATTTGGTCTATTTTTTTCTTGAAGCGGGGAACGGCTTATGATAAGATAGACAAAGTGCGGGCCTGGGCCCGGTATCACCAAGGATTGTGAGGAAAGGTATTATGGAAACGAAAAAACCTGGTATGTCTTTAGCAAAACGAATGGCCATTTCGCTGGTCTGCGGCCTGGCGGCGGGCCTCGCCTTCATGTTCCTGCGCGAGAGCCTCATCTCCGGCGGGAAGAGTGAGATCTGGACCACGATCAACGATCTCCTGTTCCAGGACATCACCGCAGAGGGCGCAGAGCGCTCCTTCGGCATCTTCTATATCATCGGCCAGCTCTTTATTAAGGCACTGCAGCTGGTCATCATCCCGATGGTGTTCACTTCCATCGCGCTGGCCATCGGCAGCATTGCCGACACCCGCACCATGGGGCGCATCTCGGCCAAGACCCTGTTCTGGTTCCTGCTGTGCTCTTTCCTGGCTTTGCTGCTGGCCAGCAGCGTGGGCTACATCACCTTCTCGATGGGGCTGTTCAACACCCACATCGAGGGCCTGACCGAGGCCACCGGCTCCACCGGCTCCAACCCGCTGAACGTGGTGCTGAACATCATCCCCTCCAACATCATCACGGCCTTTGGCAGCAATGGCGCAGTTTTGAGCGCCGTCTTCCTGGCAGTGGCCACCGGCCTGAGCATGAATGCGCTGGGCGAGAGCCGCACCGCCACCCTGCGCCGCCTGCTGGGCGAGATGAATGACGTGGTGGTCGTCTTCCTGAACTTTATCGTCGGCAAATTTGCTCCCTTTGCCGTCTTCGTGCTGCTCACCCGCACCTTTGCCATCTACGGCATCAACTACCTCAAGCCGGCACTGGTCTATGTGGTGGTCACGGTGATCCTGCTGCTGGTCTTCCTGGTGGTGGCCTACCCGCTGGTGATCGCTCTGGGTGCCAAGCTGAACCCCATCACCTTCATCCGCAAGATCGCCAATGTGGCCGTGTTCGGTTTCTCGACCTCGTCCAGTGCTGCCACCCTGCCCCTGAACATCAAGGTCTGCGAGGAGGAGTTCGGCGTGGATGAGAGCATCGCTTCCTTCGTGCTGCCTCTGGGCATGACCATCAACATGGACGGCACCGCCATCATGCAGGTCATCGCCACCGTCTTCATCGCGGGCTGCGCCGGTTATACAGTCACTCCCGGCCAGCTGGTGGTCGTGGCCCTGCTGGCTCTGCTGGCCTCGGTGGGCACCCCGGCTGCTCCCGGTGCAGGTGCCGTCATCCTCTTTACCATCCTGTCCGGCGTGGGCTTCGTCAACGACGGCGCTCTGCTGGCCTACTCCCTCATTCTGGCCATCAACCGCCCCATCGAGATGCTCGTCACCTCGCTGAATGTCGTCGGCGATGCCGTCGCCAGCATTTGTGTCGCCAGGAGCGAGGGCCTGCTGAAGGAAGAGGTCTACAACAAGTAATGGGATGAGGCTGCGCCCCATCTGAAATCGAAAAAAGCTCCGTCCCCCTCGCTGCCTCAGCGAAACGGGACGGGGCTTTTCTTGTGGGGCGGTTACTGCACGCCGGTCAGTTCAGCGAGCTTGTGATAGATTTCGGTGTTGTCGAAGACGCCGCGGAAGTTCTCTGCGCCGACGCCCTTGGCATAGAGGTTGACCATCTGGGAACGGCTTTATTCTACTGTTTTATCCCCGCCGCCCGAAACCATGGCCGGGAAAAGAGTGGGTAAAACCTTTGGGGCGGAACCGCCGGAAAGGTAAAGAAGAGGCTTGCTTTGTAAGTTTCTTGTGTTTTGTCAAAATCTGTGCTATTCTGTACTTGCCGCTCCACTCCGGCCCATTTTTATGGATGGGAGGTGATTTCCTTGGAGACGTTAACTACCTTTTTACTGTCCGTCGCAGCAAGCATAGCCGCTTACTATGTTTGCAAGTGGCTTGACGAACAGTTTTTTGTGAACGGCAAGCACTGATCCCATAGCGACAGGAAGCCCCTCGGTATTGCGACTACCGAGGGGCTTCTTGCTTGCTTTGGGATTTCCGTTGGACTCGAAATAACTACCTTTGTACTTTCATTATACGCACCTGTGGCAAAATGTCAAGTATTTGCATTCTTTACGGCTTGTTTCTTCAAAATTGAAATATTTTACGGTTTTATCACGAAATCGTCCTCATGGTCTGGCCGAAAAAATGGTATCATGAATGCAGACAAAAAACTTGAGAAAAGGAGAATTTCCCATGGCACAATTCGTGAACCTGAACCCCGGCTCCCTGCGCGAGCTGCACATTGGCAACGAGCGGCTGGTCTCCTACAACGTCGAGATGACCGAAGTCACCGGCGGCACCTTCTGGAAGGCCTACACCCCCGCTCAGATCGCGGGCACAGAGCCGTTCGTCCTCAAGGGCGGCTTCCTCGGCAACGCGACCGCAAGCACCGACCTGATGCAGTATTATGATCCCATCGATCTCTCCGACAAGAAGCTGCGCAAGCTGGCCAAAGAGATCGGCCCGGCCTGGGTGCGCGTGTCCGGCACCTGGTCCACCAAGACCTATTACGACTTCGACGGCCATACGAACGGCGTCATCCCGGAGGGCTACAACGCTATCCTGACCCGCGAGCAGTGGCTCGGTGTGCTGGATTTCTGCAAGGACATCGGCGCAAAGCTCCTGATCTCGGTGGCGGACTGTGAGGGTCTGCACCACGCCGACGAGCCCTGGAACCCCAGCCAGGCAGAGCAGATCTTTGCCCTGAGCAAGGAGTACGGCAAGGCCATCGACGCGGCCGAGTTCGTCAACGAGCCCAACCTGCTGGCCATGTCCGGCTGCCCCAAGGGCTACACTGCCGAGCAGTATGTCCGCGACCAGGATATCTTCATCCGCTGGCTGCATGAGAACTACCCCGACTGCCCCTTTGTCGGCCCCTGCTCCACCGAAGGTGTGCTGAAAAAGCACGGTGAGAAGGCACAGGGCGGCGGAGTCGGCGATATCCTGCCCCAGTGCTCGACCGACGACCTGATGAAGGGCGCCCAGGAGAAGCTGGACGTTTACAGCTACCACTATTACAATGGCGTGTCCGAGCGTCTGGAGCCTGTGATGCCGTTTGCCCACTGGAAAGCCGACAAGGCACACACCGAAGAGTATCTGGCGGTCGCCTCCAATATGGCAAAGTTCCACGCCGAAAAGCGGGACATCTACTGCCCCGGCGGCGAGATGTGGGTCACCGAGGCAGGCGACGCGGGCGGCGGCGGCGACACTTGGGCTTCTACCTATCTGGATGTCTTCCGCACCCTGAACGAGCTGGGCAGCTTCTCGGTCGTGACCAGAGGCATCATCTTCCACAACACCCTGGCCTCCAGTGACTACGGCTATCTGAAGCCCGAAGTCTTTGACCCGCGCCCCAACTACTTCGCGGTGCTGCTCTGGAACCGTCTGATGGGCACCACCGTCTATGACGCCGCAGAGCCTATCCGTGAGGGTGCGCACGTCTATGCCCACTCCCGTGCGGACGGCAAGCCGGGCAAGGCATATCTGGTCATCAACAACAGCCTGACGGAGACCACCACCGTCACCCTGCCGAAGGAAGCGGAGGTCTACCAGCTCTCCGCCGAGACCCTGCGCTCCCAGACCATGCTCTGCAACGGCAAGGCGCTGGTCCTGGGCGAAGGCAATGCGCTACCGGAGATCGCCCCGGCAGCAGCTCCGGCGGGCGAACTCGTTCTGCCTGCTGCGACCTGCACGTTTATTGTGCTGTGATCCTTACATTGTAAAATAGGATGAACGAAGCC
>ENA-OQCO01001042-OQCO01001042.1-human-gut-metagenome-genome-assembly--contig:-NODE-1042-length-11991-cov-1.328641_pt1 | contig 11991 bp, 9 predicted proteins | sample MGYA00242500_ERZ504582 | MGnify/ENA primary metagenome ERZ504582 (study PRJEB26092, sample SAMD00036346) | human gut metagenome | host: Homo sapiens | study: EMG produced TPA metagenomics assembly of...
CTTCCTCGGCGTGAGGCTCCGGCTCCGGCTCGGAGAGCGCCGGACGCTCCACCGGCTTCACCAGCAGCTTCCACGCCGCAAACGCGCTTCCGGCGACTGCCAGCACGATCACCGCCGCGATCAGCGCCGTGCGTGTACCGCGCGGCAGCGCGGACTTTTTTGTATGCGCCGCACGGCGGCGATTGCCAAATAGCTTCATTCAGGATTCCTTTCGGGTTTGGATGAGCCAGTCTCTGGCCGCAAGGGGAATCGGCGCAGGCGGGCTGACCCTTTTGGGCAAGCTGCTCCAGCGTCATATCGATGCCGAGCAGCACGCCCTCGTCCAGATCGCGCCAGACAGCCTCCCGCAGGCGGTCAACGCCCGGAAAATCGCGGTTCGGCTCCATATAATCCGCAATGTAGATGATTTTTTCCAGCGGGGTCATATGCGCTCTGCCGGTCGTATGATAGTCGATGGCGGAGACGACAGCGGCGTTTTCGCCGAAAATGCGCTCAGCAGCGGCTGCACCGGTCTTGGCGTGGAGCAGCTTCGTCTGCGCGTATTCGAACGGCGATACCGGCAGCTTCCAATGATCGACCAGCTTTTGCTGCTGCGCAGGAGAGAGCGCCTTGGTAATATCGTGCAGGATCCCGGCACGGGCAGCGTCCGTCTCATCCGCGCCGTATTTTTTTGCCAGCAGCACGGCGGTATCGGACACGCCCTGCGCGTGGGCGCGGCGCTTTTCCTTGTGCAGAGAAAGGCTGACGCGGCGCAGATCCGCAAACGGCAGCGCGTGATATGCGCCGCCCACGCCGTAGAGCCTCTCCCGTTCGATCATGGCCAGCACGTCCGGGTGCAGGACCTCGTCCGCAATGCCGAAAAACAGGAGCCGACGGGCCTCGGTCGACGAAATTTCCAGACAGTCGTTCTGCAGAACGTGGGCCGGACGCCGAATACGGCCTCCATTTTTCCTGCTGGGCCAGCAGCTGCGCAGAAAGCGCTGCATCGGCACGCACGCGGGCCATGCAGACGGGCACGGCCAGCGCTGCAATGGCCTCCGGCTCGCGCCACTGGAAAAAGGACAGGAACATATCGGTTCCCATCAGCAGATACAGCTCATCCTGCGGATAGCTTTCCCGCAGTTCGCGCAGCGTATCCACGGTATAGCTCGGGCCGGGCCGGTCAAGCTCGATACGGCTGACCTCCATGCCGGTTTCTCCAGCTATGGCAAGCTGCGTGAGCGCGAAGCGCGTTTCGCCGTCTGGCGAGCCTTCGGCCACGGCCTTGTGCGGCGGGATGGCTGCGGGGATCAAGAGATTTTTGTCCAGTCCCAGCAGCTGCCGCGCCTTGCGCGCGGCAAAAATATGCCCCAGATGCGGCGGATTGAAGCTGCCGCCGTAAATGCCGATCCTTGCCATGCTGCGCCCCTCCCCTGTCGGTGTTCTTTTTTACTGCTCTTCCTTCTGCTGGCGGCTGCGCTCGATGGCGGCGGAGACTGCCTTATCGTGGAGTACTGCTTGCGCTGCTTCCGCTGCTGCTCGGCTGCCTGCTTGCGGGCGCGAAGCCCGGCCTTGACGGGGTTATAGTTGCCGGAGACTTTTTTGGCCGGCTTTTTCGCGGCGGCCTTTTTCTTCTCCTGCTCCACCTTTTCGGACTTGCGCCAGATCACGAATTTCGTGCCGACGCAGGCGACGCCCTCGGCGCCAAGCGCCCTGGCAGATGGCGTCAGAGGCTTCGCGGGCCGTGAGTCCGGAGGTTTCGAGCACGCGGCCCTTGACCAGCTCGTGGCTGTCAAGCAGGACGACAGCCTCGTCCAGCAGCGTGTCGGAAATACCGCCCTTGCCGACGATGAGCGTCACGTCCAGCGGATTGGCCTGCGCGCGAAGCTCGGCGCGTTCCTTACTTGTCATCATGTTCAAATTCCTCCCGATAGATTCTGCAAATGCCTGAAGCGCCCGCGCACGGTGGGAAATGGCGTTTTTCTCCTCAGGCGCAAGCTCGGCATAGGTCTTTTCAAGCTCCGGCAGGTAAAATACCGGGTCGTAGCCGAAGCCGCCCGTGCCCTTGGGCGCGAACAGAATTTGTCCGGGGCATTCGCCGCGCGCGACGATCCTCCGGCCGTCCGGCCAGCGGCAGGTAATGACGCAGACGAATTTCGCCGTGCGCCGCTCCGCCGGAACGTCCTTCAGATTTTCAAGCAGATAGGCAATGCGCTCCGCGTCGGAGCTTTTATGGCCGTAGCGGGCGGAGTACACGCCCGGCGCGCGTCCAGCGCGTCCACCATGAGGCCGGAATCATCGGCCAGAACGGGCATACCGCTGGCCTTCATGACGGCCTCCGCCTTCAAAAGCGAGTTTTCTTCAAACGTCGTGCCCGTCTCATCGACGTCCACGTGCAGCCCGTATTCCGATTCCAGCGCGATCTCAAAGCCGAGCTGGGACAAAATCGCGGAAAGCTCGACCAGCTTGTGCTGGTTCTGGCTGGCTAAGATCACCTTCATATCAGCGCCTCCGCAAAACTCTTCGCGTCGAAGGGCATCAGATCGTCGATCTGCTCGCCGACGCCGATGAACTTGACCGGGATATGCAGCGCCTGCGCGACCGCAATGACCACGCCGCCCTTGGCCGTGCCGTCCAGCTTCGTGAGAACCATGCCGGTAACGCCCGCGCACTCCTGGAACTGCCTGGCCTGAAGCAGGCCGTTCTGGCCGGTCGTGCCGTCGAGGACGAGCAGGACCTCCTGCTGGCGCCGGGAAGCTCACGGTCAAGAATGCGGGAGATCTTATTTAATTCGTTCATGAGGTTCTGCTTGTTGTGCAGGCGGCCTGCGGTATCGCAGATGATGACGTCGCTGCCGCGCGCTCTTGCCGCCGCGATGGCGTCAAAAACGACGGAGGCGGGGTCCGCGCCCTCGTGCTGGCGGATGATGTCGCAGTGCGCACGCTCCGACCAGATCTCAAGCTGATCGGCTGCCGCGGCGCGGAACGTGTCGCCCGCGCACAGCAGGACCTTCTTGCCCTGATCGTGCAGCTGGTGGGCAAGCTTGCCGATGGTGGTCGTCTTGCCGACGCCGTTGACGCCGATGACGAGAATGACCGACGGCTTTGTATCCAGCTTCAGGGCCGGATCGCCGACGTTCAGCATATCGGCGAGAATGCCGCGCAGGGCAAGCTTGGCCTCGTCGACGGTCTTGATGCGCTGCTCCTTCGCGGTCTGGCGCAGACGATCCATAACGGCCTCCGTCGTGTCCATACCGAGGTCAGAGACAATGAGGCTTTCCTCAAGATCGTCATAGAACTCGTCGTCCAGCTCACTGGCGGTAAAGACGCTGCTGATGGAACTGGCCGTCTTGCTCAGTCCCTGCTTGAGTTTTTCAAAAAATCCCATGTATTTGATATCCTTTCTGGATGATATTCCGGGTATTTGCGCAGTACCCTGTAGGGGCCGATGCCCACATCGGCCCGCTGGAAAGCTACAAATCTGCTGCGTTTTTATCAGTTCGTAACCCCCAGCTGTTTTGCAAGCTCGTCGAGGCTCAGGCGGAGGATTTTGGACACGCCCTGCTCCTGCATGGTGACGCCGTAGAGTACGTCGGCGGCCTCCATGGTGCCGCGGCGGTGGGTGATGACGATGAACTGCGTCCTGTCGCTGAGCGTGTGCAGATAATTTGCAAAACGCTCGACGTTGCGGTCGTCCAGTGCGGCGTCGATCTCGTCGAGCATACAGAACGGTGTGGGGCGTACCTTTAAGATGGCAAAATAGAGTGCGATGGCCACAAACGCCTTTTCGCCGCCGGAGAGAAGCGTGATGGTCTTGACCTGCTTTCCGGGCGGCTGGACGCGGATCTCAATGCCGCATTCGAGCGGCGCGGACTTGTCCTCCAGTATGAGCGAGGCTTTTCCTCCGCCAAACATTTCTTCGAACGTTTTGCCGAAATATTCATCAATACGGGCAAATTCCCGGACAAAAATTTCGGTCATTTCCGTCGTGATGGAGGCGACGATGTTTTCAAGCTCGGACTTCGCGTGCTGCACGTCGTCGCGCTGGGCGGCCAGATATTCATAGCGCTCGGACACGCGGGCGTATTCGTCGATCGCGCCGAGATTCGGCGTGCCGAGGGCAGAAATTTTCCGGCGCACCTCGGTAATGCGCTTGTTGGCTGCCGTGAGATTTTCAATCTCGACAGTTTCCTTTTCTGCCGTGCCGGGGGTCAGCTCATAGGAATCCCAGAGCTTATCGACGATCTGCTTTTCCTCAAGCTCGCTCGTAGCCTTTTTCTGTTCGAGACGGGCCGTTTCGCGTTCGAGCTGCAAAATGGACTGGTTTTTCTCCTGCGCCTGCTTTTCGGTCTGGCTGCGGCGGGCCTCGAGCTGGGCACGCTCGTCAACGGCCTCCTTCAGTGTCTGCCGGGCCAAATCAAGCTGTGTGCCGGAGGCCGTCAGGCCGTCCTCCTTCTCCTGAATCTGCCCTTCGAGTGCTGAGATCTGTAATTCGTATTCGTGGATCAGCCCTGTTTTCTGCGTCACGTCGCCCTGCATGGCCTCGCTGAGCGCCTGCAGCTGGGCGATGGTGTTCTCGGAGGCTGCGCGCGCCGTCTCGATGGAGGCCGCGTCCATGCGCAGGGCGGTGATCTGGTCCGTGAGCTGCTGCTGCTGCTCGGTCAGGGCGGTCTGCCTGCCGGTCAGCTCCGTCTCCCGCGCGTGCAGCGCGTCCTGCGCGGCAGTCTGCTGCTGCAGCTGGGCCTTGAGCGCCTGCAGCTTTCCCTCCTCGCCGCCGGTGCGGCTGGTCAGGTGGGCAAGCTCCTTTTCGATGTTTTCCAGATTTTCCGTGACCGCAGCAGCCAGAAGCTGCACCTGCTTGTGCTCCTCCGTGCGGCGCAGCACCTCGTCTTCCGCCTCGCGGAGCTGGCTGCGGACGGCAGTAAGCTCAAATTCGGTCTTCGCAGCGGAGGAAGCGGCCTCGGCCGTCTGCGCCTTGAGCGATTCAAGGCTTTGCGCGAGTGCGTTCCGTTCCTCGGCCAGCTTTGCAAGCGTGTTCGCGCGCGTCAGAACGCCCGCGCTCTTTGCGGCAGAGCCGCCGGTCATACTGCCGCCCGCGTTCATGACCTGCCCGTCGAGCGTGACAATGCGCACGCGGTTCGCGCAGGCACGCGCCAGTGCGGCACGGCGTTATCCGCGTGTCGCAGATCACGGTGCGGCCAAGGGCGTTTTCAATCACTGCGCGGTACCGCTCGTCGCATGAGACGAGGCCGGAGGCGACGGAGATAAAGCCCGGCTGCCGCTGGCAGACGGTATCCTGCAGGCTTTGCGGCTTGATCGCGGTGAGCGGAAGGAAGGTCGCGCGGCCGCCGTCGCGGCGCTTGAGCATCTGGATGGCGGTCTTGCCGTCCTCCTCGGATGAGACGACAATGTTCTGCATGGCGGCGCCGAGCGCCGTCTCGATGGCGGTGGTATAGCGGTCTTCCACGCGGATGAGCTTGGAAACCGGGCCGTGGATGCCGCGAAGCTTTCCGGCTGCCGCGTCCTGCATGACAAGGCGGACGGCCTTGGAAAAGCCCTCGTATTCGCGCTCCATCTCACGGAGCATACGGATCTTCGAATCAAGCGTATCGAGCTGGACGCCGGCGGCGTTCAGCTGCCTTTGCAGGCCGTCGCGCTTGTCCTGACGCGCTTTCAGGCGAAGCTCATAGCCCGCGATGGTATTTTTCGCGCTCTGCGCGTCGTCCTGCGCCTGTTCAAGACTTTTTTTGCAGGCGAGCTGCTGCGCCGCGATCTGCTCCTGCCGGGTCTTTGCGGCAGTCCGGTCCTCCTCCAGCGTCTGTCTGCGGGCAAGGACCTCCTCCATGGAGGCCTCCATGGACGCGATCTGCGCAGTCACGGAGGCGCTCTGCGACTGCAAAAGCGCCTGCTGGGCACGGAGGGAAACGAGCTGCTGTCCGGCTTCGCCGGTCTGCTCTGCGAGAGCCTGCGCCTCCTGCTGAACGGCAGCAAGGGAGTCATTTGCAGCGGCCAGCGCGCGGGTATTTTCTTCGATCTTCTGCCGCTCGGCCTCGATCTGGCCCGCAATGCCGCCGCTTCGCGTCTGCTGATCCTGCAGTTCCTGCCGGATGCGGTCGATGTTCGTCTGGTGGTGCTGGATCTCCGCGCGCAGGAGCGTAATTTCGTTCTGTGCCTGCTGGCGTTCGGCCTCCATCTGGCTGATGTGCTCGCGCTGCTGGTCGAGCTGAAGCGTCTGGTGGTTGTATTGCAGGCTGAGCTGCTCGGCCTTGCTGTAGAGCGCGGTCAGCTCGTCGTGCGCCTGTTCGAGGATGAAAGCGGCGGAGGCGTAATCCGTCTCGGCCTTGCGGGCGCTTTCGGCGATTTTTTTGAGATTTTCCAGCCAGACCGTGACCTCAAGACCCTTGAGCTCGGTGCGGAAGGTCAGATATTTCTGTGCTTTCTCCGCCTGCTCCCGCAGCGGGCCGACTTGAAGCTCCAGCTCGGAGATCTTATCGCCGATGCGCAGCAGATTGTCCTCGGTGTTGGCTAGACGGCGCTCTGTTTCCTCCTTGCGGTGGCGGAATTTGGAGATGCCTGCGGCCTCTTCAAAAATTTCACGCCGGTCGGTCGACTTGAGCGCAAGGATCTCGTCAATGCGGCCCTGTCCGATGTTGGAATAGCCCTCGCGGCCAAGGCCGGTGTCCATGAACAGCTCGTTGATGTCCTTGAGGCGGGCAAGCTGCTTATTTATATAGTATTCGCTCTCACCGGAGCGGAAATAGCGGCGGGTGATCATGACCTCGGGCGTCTCAATGCGAAGGCTGGCGTCGGAATTGTCAAGCACGAGCGTCGCCTCGGCGTAGCCGACGGCGGGGCGCTTGGCCGTGCCGCCGAAGATCACGTCCTCCATCTTCGCGCCGCGCAGCGCGCGGGTGCTCTGCTCGCCAAGCACCCAGCTGATGGCGTCGGAAATATTCGATTTTCCGCTGCCGTTCGGCCCGACGATGGCGGTGCAGTCGCTGCCGAACTGCAAAAGCGTCCTGTCCGGGAAGGACTTGAAGCCCTGGATCTCCAATGATTTCAGATACACGCGGATACCTCTCCAATTTATTCTATCTTGGTATTTTACCATTTTTCCATAGGAAATGCAATCCCGGAATCGCTTTTTGGCAAACAGCGCGGATCTGTACGCACCTGAGCGTCCCTTTGTGTCAAAGGGACGCCTTGGGCGCCGGTGTATCAAAGAAAAACCGGCAGCGCCGTTACAGGCGCTGCCGGGGGATCGTTTGCGGTTATGAGAACAGATAATGCTTGACCAGCTCCTGAAGCAGCTCGTCACGGTCGAGCTTGCAGATCAGGCTGCGGGCATTGTTGTAGTTGGTAATGTAGGTAGGATCCTCGGACAGGAGATAACCGACTATCTGATTGATGGGGTTATACCCTTTTTCGCTGAGGGCGCCATATACGGCGGTCAGAATGCTCTTCATTTCCTCACTACTGTCTTCCGGTACCACAAACTTGATGGTATTGTCATTCACGACGGTCAGCCTCCTTCTCTTGAGCTTGTGCCACTATCATAATATATTGTGCCCGGTTTGTAAATGCGTCCAACATTTCATTTGTGTTACATTTTGCCCGAAAGCACAAGATTTAGACAAAAAGCGGCAAACCGCGCAATTGGAGGCAGACGGCGCTTATTCGTAGATCGGATGCTTTCTGACAAGCTCCGCCACGGCGGCAAGCACGGCTTCGCGGTTGGCTTCATAGTCCGTCGCGATCTTGTCGATGCAGTCGGCCACGACCGGCATATCCTCCGGCGTAAAGCCGCGCGTGGTGCACGCGGGCGTACCGATGCGCACGCCGCTGGTGACGCCGGGCTTCTGCGGGTCGTTCGGGATGGCGTTTTTGTTGACGGTGATGTGCACCTCGTCAAGCTTTGTCTGCAGCTCCTTGCCAGTGATGTTCTTTTTCCGCAGATCGGCAAGCATCAGATGGTTGTCTGTGCCGCCGGTCACGAGATCGAAGCCATGTGCCAGCAGCGCTTCTGCCAGCGCCTTTGCGTTTTTACAACGTTTTCCGCATAGGCTCTGAATTCCGGCTGCGCCGCCTCGCGCAGGCAGATGGCCTTGCCCGCGATCACGTGCATCAGCGGCCCGCCCTGCGTGCCGGGGAAGACGGCGCTGTTGAGCTTTTTGGCGAATTCCTCGTCGCGCGAGAGGATCATGCCGCCGCGCGGGCCGCGCAGCGTCTTATGCGTGGTGGTCGTGACGACGTCGGCATAGGGAACGGGGCTCATATGCTGCCCGCCTGCGACAAGACCCGCGATATGCGCCATGTCGACCATGAGCAGCGCGCCGTTTTTGTGCGCGATCTCGGCAAATGCCTTAAAATCAATGGCTCTGGGATAGGCGGACGCACCGGCCACAAGCAGCTTCGGCCGGTACCGGCGAACCATGTCCTCGACCTGATCATAGTCGATGCGGCCCGTCTCCGGGTCCACGCCGTAGCTGATGCTGTGATAGTATTTGCCGGAGAGATTGACGCGGGCGCCGTGCGTCAGATGGCCGCCGCTGGCAAGATCCATGCCCATGAGGCGTATCGCCCGGCTGCAAGAGCGCGGCATAGACCTCCAGATTGGCCTGCGCGCCGGAGTGCGGCTGTACATTGGCATGGCCGCGCCGAACAGCTTTTTCGCGCGCTCGATCGCGATCGTCTCCAGCACATCCACATAATCGCAGCCGCCGTAATAGCGCTTGCCGGGGTAGCCCTCGGCGTATTTGTTCGTCAGAACGGAGCCCATGGCCGCGATGACGGCGGGAGAGGCGATGTTCTCCGACGCGATCAATTCAATGTTCTGCTTCTGGCGCTGAAATTCGTTTTCGATGCAGGCCGCGACCTCGGGGTCCTGCGTCTGCAGATAGCTCATGCCGGTTTCGAGTACGTTTGCCATGACGATGTATCTCCTTATACAACGATAAAAATGAGCAGGCCGTCCCCGGTCTGCTCATTGTGGTGCCGTATTACAAAAGCTGTAGCTGCGGCTCTGTCCTTTTGCCTGAGAGATTCGGCTTGCGCCTTGCACCTTCGGCACTCAATTCAATGAGTTCTCCAGAGATTCCTTCTGTTCTCAGTCCGCATACGCGTTCTGAGGACGATCAACGGATGTCCTGTATTTGATTGACGGCGTTATTATACACACCTCGCATACAAATGTCAACAGGGTGTACGCAGAAATTTCATTCCGACACCTTCGGCAGCTTTGCGATGCTTGCGGCAAGCTGCTCGTCGGTCGGGATAATATCGGTCATTTCATGATCGTTGAACTTCTGATACGCAACGAGATCGAAGTAGCCAGTGCCGGTCAGTCCGAAGACAATGGTCTTCTTCTCCCCTGTTTCCTTGCACTTAAGCGCTTCGTCGATGGCGGCGCGGATGGCGTGGCTGGATTCCGGCGCGGGGAGAATGCCCTCGGTGCGGGCGAAATACTCCGCTGCTTCAAATACACTCGTCTGCTCGACGCTGCGGGCCTCCATCAAGCCGTCGTGGTACAGCTGCGAGAGGATCGGGCTCATGCCGTGGTAGCGCAGGCCGCCCGCGTGGTTGGCCGACGGGATAAAGCCGCTGCCGAGCGTGTACATTTTTGCCAGCGGGCAGACCATGCCGGTGTCGCAGAAGTCATAGGCGAACACGCCGCGCGGTAAAGCTGGGGCAGGAGGCGGGCTCGACGGCGATGAAGCGGTAATCCTTTTCGCCGCGCAGCTTTTCGCCCATAAACGGAGCGATCAGACCGCCGAGGTTCGAGCCGCCGCCGGCGCAGCCGATGATGATATCGGGCGTAATGCCGTATTTATCGAGCGCGATCTTCGTTTCCAGACCGATGACCGACTGATGGAGCAGGACCTGATTCAGGACGCTGCCGAGCACATAGCGGTAGCCGGGCGTGGTCGTGGCGACCTCGACGGCCTCGCTGATAGCGCAGCCGAGAGAACCGGTCGTGTCGGGGTCCTTCGCGAGAATGGCGCGGCCGACATTCGTGGTGTTCGATGGGCTGGGCGTGACGCTTGCGCCATAGGTGCGCATGATCTCGCGGCGGAAGGGCTTCTGCTCATACGAGCACTTGACCATGAAGACCTTCAGGTCAAGCCCCAGATACGCGCAGGCCATGGAAAGGGCCGTGCCCCACTGACCGGCGCCCGTCTCGGTCGTAACGCCCTTGAGTCCCTGCTTTTTGGCGTAATACGCCTGCGCGATGGCAGAGTTCAGCTTGTGGCTGCCGGAGGTATTGTTGCCCTCGAATTTGTAATAGATCTTCGCCGGGGTTCCGAGCCTTTCCTCGAGGCAGTACGCGCGCACCAGCGGCGACGGACGGTACATCTTGTAGAAATCGCGGATCTCCTGCGGGATGGGGATATACGGCGTGTCGTTGTCCAGCTCCTGCTCGATCAGCTCGTCACAGAAAACGGGGCGCAGATCGTCAAAGCCCATGGGCTTGCCGGTGCCGGGGTTCACGAGAGGCGCGGGCTTGTTTTTCATGTCCGCGCGGACATTGTACCAATTCTGGGGCATCTCAGACTCAGACAGATAGATCTTGTAAGGAATGTTTTCGGTTTTCATAGTTGTTTCTCCTTTCGCGTTTTGGCTTTCTCCGGGAAAAGGGAAACAAAAAAGACCTTCATCCACAGAGAAAACCGGTTATCGGTTTGGATCTCTTGGGACAAAAGTCTGAAAAACTTCTGCGGTGCCACCCAAATTGACAATTGCTTGTCCGCTCATGACGCGCCTGCACGCATCCTCCCCTGTACGGTGGGACTCCGTCAGCGCCTACTTGCCTTCGCGTTCAGCCTGCCCTCCGCAGTCCATTCGGCAAACGTCCTTCTGCTGCACTCGCACCACCCGGCAGCTCTCTGGGAGAAATCCTGTCTGCTTACTCGTCTGCATCAACGGTTTCATCTTGCCACGGAGTATACGCCTGAAATTCGCGTTTGTCAAGTTTTTTTCGGTAAAGCGAAAAAAATTTTCGGGCCGCAGGACGCTTGCAAAGACCGTGCGGATGTGATATAAAGGCGGTAAACTACAGATTTCGAGGTAATTCCCATGCAAAGCTCCTGCCGCCGGACGATCCTTGGCTGCTATGTCGGCTATATCGTGCAGGCCATCGTCAATAACTTTGTTCCGCTGCTGTTCGTCATGTTCGAGCGGACGTACCAGATCCCGCTTTCGAAGATCACGCTGCTCATCACGATCAATTTCTGCATTCAGCTCGGCATTGATCTGCTTTCTGCGTGGTTTCTGGATCGCATCGGTTACCGCGCGGCCATTTTGCTGTCGCATATTGCTTCGGCTGCAGGACTTGTCTTGCTGACCATTCTTCCGGATGCGCTGCCGGATGCGTTTACGGGGCTTCTGATCGCCGTCGTGATCTACGCCGTCGGCGGCGGGCTGCTTGAAGTCATTGTCAGCCCGGTGATGGAATCCTGCCCCACGCAGAATAAGGAACAGCACATGAGCCTGCTCCATTCGTTCTATTGCTGGGGACATATGGGCGTCGTGCTGCTGTCGACGGCATTTTTCGCGCTGTTCGGAATTGGAAACTGGAAGCTCCTTGCGCTTTTATGGGCGCTTGTTCCAGTCGTAAACGCGGTCTTCTTCGGGGGCGCGCCGCTCTATCCGATGCAGGCCGAGGGTGCGCAGGCGCTATCGCTGCGCACGCTCGTCAAAAGCCGTGTATTCTGGCTCTTTATGGTGATGATGCTCTGCGCAGGCGCGTCGGAGCAGGCCGTAAGCCAGTGGTCGTCCGCCTTTGCCGAGCAGGGACTGGGCGTATCGAAGACTGTGGGCGATCTGGCAGGGCCGATGGCGTTCGCAGCTATGATGGGCGTTTCCCGGCTGATTTTCGGGAAATACGGCGAAAAACTGAACTTAAACCGCTATATGGCTGTCTGCGCGGCGCTGTGCGTCGGGGCGTATCTGTGCATCGTGTTCGTGCCGTCTCCGGTTCGTGAGCCTGCTTGCTGCGCCGTGTGCGGCTTCTCGG
>ENA-OQCO01001043-OQCO01001043.1-human-gut-metagenome-genome-assembly--contig:-NODE-1043-length-11990-cov-1.897749_pt1 | contig 11990 bp, 7 predicted proteins | sample MGYA00242500_ERZ504582 | MGnify/ENA primary metagenome ERZ504582 (study PRJEB26092, sample SAMD00036346) | human gut metagenome | host: Homo sapiens | study: EMG produced TPA metagenomics assembly of...
CGTCGTTGTAGTCGATCTTGCCGACGGAGAACATGGACGGCAGCATGCCGTGGGAGTCCATGCCGTTCTCCGGGTTGGCGCCCGGAGCGTACGGGGTGCCCTTGGCGTGGCCGGACGGGAAGGAACCGGTGTTCTTGCCGTACTCGACGTTGGAGGTGATCGTCAGGATGGACTGGGTCGGGACGGCGCCGCGGTAGACCGGGAGCCTCTTGACCTGGCCCATGACCGTGGAGACGACCCACTTGGCGATGTCGTCGGCGCGGTCGTCGTCGTTGCCGTAGACCGGGAACTCGCCCTCGGTGCGGTAGCCGACGATCAGGTCGTCGTCGGCGCCCTCAACGTACTCGTACTCGTGGCCTTCCAGGGTCTTCGCGTCCTTGTTGTAGATCGGGTAGACCTTGGCGTACTTGACGGCGGCGAGGGAGTCGGCGGCGATGGACAGACCGGACATGCCGCAGCCGAGGGTGCGGTACACTTCCTTGTCGTGCAGGGCCATCTCGATGGACTCGTACGCGTACTTATCGTGCATGTAGTGGATGATGTTCAGGGCCATGACGTAGGTCTCGGACAGCCATTCGAGGGCCTTCTCGTAGTTGTTCTTGACCTTCTCGTAATCGAGGGTGCCGTCGGCCTCCGGGGTAATCGGCTCGATCACGCCCTTGTCGATGACCTGCATGCCGGTCATCTCGTCGCGGCCGCCGTTGATGGCGTACAGCAGGGCCTTGGCGGAGTTCACGCGGGCGGCGAAGAACTGCATCTGCTTGCCGACACGCATCGGGGACACGCAGCAGGCGATAGCCGCGTCGTCGCCCCAGTGGCTACGAATCTCCTTGTCGGACTCGTACTGGATGGCCGAGGTGTCGATGGAGATCTTGGCGCAGAAGCGCTTGTAGGCCTCAGGCAGCTTCGGATCCCAGAAGATGGTGATGTTCGGCTCGGGGCCAGGTCCGAGGTGCTCGAGGGTCAGGGTGTTGAGCAGACGGAACGAGGTCTTGGTGACCATCGAACGGCCGTCATCGCCGAAGCCGGCGTCGGACCAGGTCGCCCAGTACGGGTCGCCGGAGAAGATCGAATCGTAGTCCTTGGTACGCAGGAAGCGCACGATACGCAGCTTCATGACGATGTTGTCGATGAGCTCCTGGGCGTCGGTCTCGGTGATCTTGCCGGCCTGGAGGTCGCGCTCGATGTAGCAGTCGAGGAAGGCGGAGTTGCGGCCGAAGGACATGGCGGCGCCGTCCTGGGACTTGATGGAGGCCAGGTAGCCCATGTAGGTCCACTGCACGGCTTCCTGCGCGGTCTGGGCCGGGCGGGACAGGTCGAGGCCGTACTCGTTGCCGAGGTTGATGAGCTTCTTCAGGGCCTTGATCTGCTCGTCGTGCTCCTCACGGAAGCGGATCCAGTGCTCGATCTCCGGCTCGGTGAAGTCGTTGCGGTACGGCACGGAGTCCTTGTCGCGCTTCTTGAAGGCGATGAGCTTGTTCACGCCGTACAGGGCGACGCGGCGGTAGTCGCCGATGATGCGGCCACGGCCGTAGGCGTCCGGCAGACCGGTGAGGATCTTGTTGTGGCGGGCGACCTTGATCTGCTTGGTGTACACGCCGAAGACGCCGTCGTTGTGGGTCTTGCGGTACTTGGTGAAGATCTTCTTGATCTCCGGATCCGGTTCCTTGCCGGCTTCCTTGATGGCCTGCTCGACCATGCGCCAGCCACCGTTCGGCATCATCGCGCGCTTGCAGGGAACGTCGGTCTGGAGGCCAACGACCACGTTATCGACTTCCGGGGAGTCGATGTAGCCGGCCGGGAAGGCGTCGACGTCGGCCGGGGTATGGGTGTCCACGTCGTAGACGCGCTGCTTGCGCTCCACGGCCAGGTAGTTGTCGTCGAGGTACTTCCACAGGTGCTTGGTCTTCTCGGTGGCAGGAGCCAGGAATGTCTCGTCGCCCTCGTACGGGGTGTAGTTCTTCTGGATGAAGTCGCGGACGTCAATATCCTTCTGCCAGTTGCCCTCGGTGAAGCCGGCCCACGCCTTGGCGTCGAGCTCCTCCTGGGAGACAGCTGCATTTTCCACTGCGGTCATGTCACTCCTTAAATGGGGTTGTAGGTTTCGCATCTTCACGGAACCCTTGGTTCAACAGTGTAGTTGGCACTTGCTTGAGAAAAGCTGAAATTGGGAGTGAGCTATCTCACATTGTTTTTGTGAACGCTACCATTCCAATGGCTTCTAGGTTATTGATGGGACTATTGCACGTCTCCAGATATGGGAAACCGCTCATACTGTGATGTTCGTATGAGCGGTTTGATGAGCGGTTCGGTCTTGAGATTGACAGCAGAACCGTATCAGTCAGTTTTCGACCGTCAATCCTCGGGGTGAGCCTGTGCGGGTTTCACGCCGTAGTTCTTCCAGCGCCGGTTCTCCTCCTCCCATCTGGCATTGCGGTCCACCACGATGTCCCACGCATGTTCGGCGTCTTCCTTGGTCTTGTACGGACCCATGCGCTGTTCGATCGGTGAGATCATGCCCAGCTCGGCCTGCTTCTTGACGGTGTTGAAATACCACTGCTTCTTGTTATCGTCTGTCATTGGTACCTCCTCAACGGTATTACTTGCTCCCGCTGGCGGGAGCAATATATGTTTATTCCCTGAATGCGTTGGTGACGGGCAGGCGGCGGTCGCGGCCGAACGCGAGGGCCGTGACCTTGGGACCCAGCGGGTATTGGCGGCGCTTCCATTCGGCGCGGTCCACCAATCGCATCACGGTGTCTACGGTGACCTGGTCGAAGCCGTCGGCTAACAGGTCGGCGCGGCCGTGCGCGTGCTCGATGTATGCGGCGAGCACCTTGTCGAGCAGCGCGTATTCGGGCAGGGAGTCGGAGTCCTTCTGCCCGGGGCGCAACTCGGCCGAGGGTGCCTTCTCGATGGAGGAGACCGGAATCATCACGCCGTCCTTCAACGGGATGCCGGTGTTGCCGTCCTCGTTGCCCACGATCTTGAGACCGCCGATGCCGACGCCTGCGGCCGCGGCCTTGTTACGCCAACGGCTGATCTCCCAGACACGGGTCTTGAGCAGGTCCTTGATGGGTGCGTAGCCGCCTACCGCATCGCCGTAGATGGTCGAGTAGCCGCAGGCGAGCTCTGACTTGTTGCCGGTGGCCACGGCGAGCAGACCGCGCGAATTGGAGCTGGCCATCACGATCACACCGCGGATGCGGGCCTGCAGGTTCTCGGCGGAGACGCCATCAAGGTCAAGTTGCTGTTGGTAGGCGTTGAACAATGGCTCAATGGGCTGGACCTCGTAATGGGCGCCAATGTTGGAGGCCAAATCGGCGGCGTCGTCTTTGGAACCGTCGGAGGAGTACATGGAGGGCATGGAGATGCCCCAGACGTTCTCGCCGCCGCATGCGTCGGCCGCCATGGCGGCTACCAGTGCGGAGTCGATGCCTCCTGAGAGGCCCAGCGTCACGCCGGTGAAGTGGTTCTTGGCCATGTAGTCCTTGAGGCCGAGCACGCAGGCGGTGTATACCTCTTCGTCCGGGTCGAGTTCCGGAACGATCTCGGCCTTGGCCTGATGTTCGGCGGCGGAATCGAAGTCCCAGAACGTCAGGTTTTCCATGAACATCGGGCTGCGTTCGATAAGCGTGCCGTCGGCGTCGACCACGAAGCTGCCGCCGTCGAAGACGAGGTCGTCTTGACCGCCGACCTGATTCAGGTAGATGACCGGGGCGTTAACCTCGGCGGCACGACGCTGGGCGAGCTCGAAACGGGTGTTGGTCTTGCCTTCCTCATACGGCGAGCCGTTGATGGTGAGCAGCAGGTCGATGTTCTTGGTGGCCAGGTCGGCCACCGGGCCGCCGTCCTGCCAGATGTCCTCGCAGATGGCCACGCCAATGGTGGCGCCGTCCACGTCGAGGGTCACGGAGCGGTCGCCGGCGGAGAAGATGCGGAATTCGTCGAACACGCCGTAGTTGGGCAGGAAGTGCTTGTCGTAGCCAGCCCAGACCACGCCTTGGTGCAAGACCACCAGTCGGTTGCGCGGCTTGGAGGTCTTGCGGTCGGTGCCCACGGTGCCGACCACCACGAACAGATCGCCGAGGCCGTCGTCGTTGAGCTGGGTGGCGAGTTCGTTGGCCTTGTCCCATGCGGCTTGGCGGAAGGTGCGGCGCAGGGCCAGATCCTCGATGGGGTATCCGGTGAGGGTCATTTCCGGGAAAACAACCACTTGGGCGTTTCCTGCGGCGGCTTTACGGGAGTAGTCGAGCACCTTGGCGGCGTTGGCGTCAAGCGCGCCGACGCAGGTGTCGATCTGGGCGAGTGCGAAGCGAAGCTGTGTCATAGATTCTTAGTGTAGCCGCGTATGACGTCGGATTGCCTGTTCTTCCGGCTTGGCGTCATTCATTAGGTCGTTTTTGCGTTCATTAGGTCACTGCAATGCGATATCAGTCGTTGCAATGGCGCGATTCCAACAACCAGTATCGCCGTTCACCGACCTAATGGACGATGAATCGACCTAATGAACGAATGCCACTCCCCTCAGTCAGCTTCGCTGATAGCTCGTCCTGCACTTATGGACGGGCGAGGCCCGCGCATATCTGGTTCGGCTGTCGCCTCACCTTCGGCTACAGACAGCCCACTGGGCTGTCTGCCTAACGCCTCAGCTCCGAGGCGAGCCAGAAAAGGATTTACTTCAGCTCGTTGAGCACGCGCAGAGCGGTGTTGACGTAGAAGTTGACGAAGGTGGGAATGGATTCGTCGAGACCCACGAAATGCGGGCTATGCCAGTCGGCGCAACCTTCCTGGCCGTTTGACCCGACGAACGCGAACACCGGCAACGTCACCTTGGCGAATTCGCAGAAGTCCTCCCCCGCCATCGACTGACGTATCGGTTCGAGCTGCGCGTAGTCGTTGACATCCGCCGCCACGGCCTTGGCGAGACCTGGATCGGAGACCAGCGGGTCTTGAAAGTCATCCCAGACCACGTCGGCGCTGATGCCGTATGCCTCGGCGGTGTGTTCCACCACTTCCTTGAATCGGCGGCCGACCAGATTGCCATCCGACTTGTGGAAATAGCGCACAGTCCCTTGGAATCCGGCTTCGGCGGGCACCACGTTCCACACATGGCCGCCGTGCACTTCGGTAACGGACAGCACCAGCGGGTGGAAGGGCGTGACGTTGCGGCTCACGATGGTCTGCAGGCTCAGAATAATACTGGCGAGCGCTTCGATGGGCCCGGTGCCCTTGTACGGGTAACCGGCGTGGGTGCCTTGGGCGTGGAGGGTCACGCGGAATTTCACGCAGCCGGCCATCATCGGCTCAACGCCGATGGCCAGCTGGCCGGGCGCATAGTTGGGGTTGTTGTGCGTGCCGATAATGGCTTCGACGTCATCCACGAGTCCGGCGTCGATCATGGCGCGAGCGCCTTGGCCGGTCTCCTCACTCGGCTGGAACAGAATCTTGATCGAGCCGGCGAACTTGTCACGGTGCTCGGCGAGCCAGAAGGCGGCACCGAGCAGACCGGTCATGTGCAGGTCGTGGCCGCAGCCGTGCATCACGCCTTCATTGACGGAGCTGAACTCCAGTCCGGAGTCTTCCACGATGGGCAGGCCGTCGATGTCAGCGCGCAGCCCGATACGCGGCCCGGGACCGGCCTCGCCCTGAATGAGCCCCACAACACCAGTCTCCAGCGGGTTGTGCAGGATCTCGATGCCGTGCGCCTTGAGCTGGTCGGTCAGATAGATGCTGGTGCCGAATTCACGGAAACTACGCTCCGGATGGGCGTGCAGGTAGTGGCGGATAGTGATGAGTTCGTGGTCGATGTCGATATGTTCACTCATGGTTCCCGATTCTAGTAGCGCGAAGAATATATTGCGGCCCTCGCTCCATATTGGCGAGGGCCGCGATCTATGGGGTCAGTATGCCTTGTTATTGCTGGCGTTTGAGCAGTCGTTTGGCGATGGCGTTGGCGATGCCCTGCACCACCTGGACCAGTACGATCATGATGATCACGGCCGTCCAGGTGACGGTCTGGTCGAACTTCTGGTAGCCGTAGGCGATGGCGAAGTTACCGAGACCGCCACCGCCGATGTAGCCGGCCATGGCAGACATGTCGAGCACGCCAATGAACAGGAAGGCGTAGGCCAGGATCAGCGGTGCCAGGGCTTCGGGGATGAGCACGGTGCGGATGATGGTGAGCTTGCCGGCACCCATCGAACGCGCGGCCTCGATTACTCCCGGGTCGACCGGCACGAGATTCTGTTCGACCAGACGCGAGGTGGCGAAGGTGCACATCACCACCATCGGGAAGATGGCGGCCACGGTGCCGATGGACGTGCCGACCACGACGATGGTGAGCGGCTGCATGGCTGCCAGGAAGATGATGAACGGAATCGGGCGCACGATGTTGACGATGATGTCAAGGATGCGGTAGACGACCGCGTTCTCGAACAGGTTGCCGGGGCGGGTGCCATAGAGCACCACGCCGAGGATCAGGCCGAGGAATCCGCCGATGACGAGGGTGACGAGCACCATGGTCAGGGTCTGGCCAATGGATTCGAACAGTAGTGGACGCAGCACGTTCCAGTCGCTACGCGGGTTGGCGAGGATGATCATGCGTTGGCTCCTTCATGTGCGGCGGCGGACGCGGCGGGCGCGGTGGCAGTATCGGCCGCCAGTGGGTCATGGGCGCGGTCTTCGGCGTAGGAGGCATGTCCGGCGACTGCGTCGGCGTAGGCCACAGGCTTTGCGGCGGTGCCGAAGTCGATGACGTCGCTATTGGCGGCGAGCTCGCGCAGGAATTCGTCCACATGCCAGCCGGGCCCGTTGAATTCGTAGGTGATGGCACCGATGGCGGTCCCCTTGACCGTGTCGATGCCGCCGTAGAGCAGGCTGGATTCGACGCCGTATTTGGCGATGAGTTCGGAGATATTCTGTCCGGATGCCTTGAGTTCATGGCCTTGGGTGCCGGAAACGTCCTTTTGGCGGATAAGCACGGTGACAATGCGGCCCGACCATTCGTGATGCAATCGCTCGACCCGGTCTTCCTCGGGCAGGCCAGACAATGCGGTGGCAATGAATCGCTTGGTCACCGGCTGCTGGGGTGCAGCGAACACATCGTATACGTCGCCGGATTCGACCACGCGTCCGGCGCTCATTACGGCCACGCGGCCGGCAATCTGCTGGACCACGTTCATCTGATGGGTGATAAGCACAATGGTGATGCCGAATTCCTCGTTCACACGCTTGAGCAAGGCCAGCACTTCGGTGGTGGTTTCCGGGTCGAGCGCGCTGGTGGCTTCGTCGGCGAGCAGAATCTCCGGATTAGTGGCCAGTGCGCGGGCGATGCCGACGCGCTGCTTCTGGCCGCCGGACAGCTGCGAAGGGTATTTGTTTGCGTGCTCACTGAGGCCCACGAATTCAAGGAGTTCGTTGACACGACGATCCTGATAGTCCTTGCGCCAGTGATCGAGTTGCAGTGGGTAGGCGATGTTCTGGGCCACGGTTTTGGTGGAGAACAGGTTGAACTGCTGGAAAATCATGCCGATTTTCTGGCGGATGGGCCGCAGCTTGGTCTCACTCAGAGAGGTGATATCAGTACCAAGCACGGTCACAGTGCCGGAGGTGGGTCGTTCGAGCGCGTTGATAAGCCGGACCAGTGTGGATTTGCCTGCACCGGAATAGCCGATGATGCCGAAGATGTCACCGCGATCGATGGTCAGGCTGACGTCATCCACGGCTCGTGCGATGTTCGCGCCGCGTCCGCGTGTTTTGAATTCCTTCACGACATGGTCGAAGGTGATGATGGGGTCGCTCATAGTGCTCCCTGATGCTGGTTGTTGGTGTCCGGTCACGGAAGCGGAGCGAATCCCGATTGTTGGCTCGGGTACTCGCTCCGCTTGGTGGTAATGGCTATGGACAGGCTAGTCGTGCGCTCGTATCAGCGCGGCTCACTGCTGGGCCTTGGCATCCTTCTCAATGTCGGACAGGAAGCCTTGCAGCTCGCTGGCGCTGAACTTGTCGGCGAACACCGCGGTACCGCCGGAGTTCTCCTGCAGGGCGTCGAGCACATCCTTCTGCTGGTAGATGGAAACGAGCTTCTTGTAGGTCTCGTTGTTCACGTCCGCCTTGCGGGCCACCCACACGTTGATGTAGGGGCGAGCCTCTTCGGATTCGGCGTCATCCTGGTAGATGGCGTCCTTCGGGTCGAGACCGGCATCGGCCACGTAGTCGTTGTTGATCACACCAGCGGCGATGGTCGGGTCCTTCAGGGTGGTGGCCACCTGTTCGGCCTTGAGCGGGGTGACCTTGACCTTGCTCTTGGCTTCGTCGATGTAGGCCGGGGTGGAGAAGGCGGTCCAGTCGCCCTTGAGCGTCACGAGACCGGCGGCCTTGAGCACGCCGATAGCGCGGGCCTGGTTGGTTTCGTCGTTCGGAATGGTGACGGTGTCGCCCTGCTTCAGGTCCTTGATGTCCTTGACCTTGGTGGAGTACACGCCGAGCGGGTAGATGGCGGTGCCGCCGATGGGCTGCAGGTCCTTCTTGTTGCTCACGTTGTAGTTGGCCAAGTAGAGCAGGTGCTGGAATTCGTTGAGGTCCAGCTCGCCGGAGTCAAGGGCCGGGTTTTCGGAGGTGTAGTCCTGGAAGTCGACGATGTCGACGTAGATGCCGGCCTTCTCGGCGTCCTGCTTGAACTTGACCCATTCGGGGTTGGTAGCGCCGACCACGCCGATCTTGACCGGGTTGCCCTTGCTGCCCTTGGCGGACGACTCGTTGGCACCGGCAAACGCGCGGTAGCCGAAGAACGCGGCCACGGCGATAATCGCCACGACCACGATGGTGATGATGACGTTGCGGGCGGTGTGGTTCACACGCACCGGCTCGTTATTGTTAGGAGCGGCCGGGGTTGCCGGCTGGGTTGCTGCTGTCATTGGATTTCCTCTCTCCAAAATTGATGTCGGGTAACACCATAACGCGCTTGAACCGCGAAAGTGACGGAAAATGGCCGATTGCCATATAGGTGTCTTTTATGGCGCGCATGCAATGTCCGGGATTCGTGCGTTTGATAACCCGCTATAGGCGTGCCGAACACGCCGGAAAGCACGTCGAGAGGGGCTTTGACAATGGAAGCTATGACTACCGATACTGCCAATGCCGATATCCGAGCCGTATTCTTCGATATCGATGGCACGCTCACCAGTTTCACGACCCATACGGTGCCGGATTCCACAATCGAGGCGATTCACCGGCTGCAGGCCGCAGGCGTCAAGGTGCTGATTTGCACGGGCCGCGCGCCTTCACAGATGCACGTGGTGCTGGATACCATGCCGGTGACGTTCGATGGCGTGGTGGCGTTCAATGGGCAGTATTGTTTTGATGACACCGGCTTCTTTGCCTCGCAGGCCTTGGATACTGCTGATATTGAGGTGATTCTCGACTGGCTGGACCGTCACCCCGATGTGGTGTGCAATTTCGGCGAGAAGGATTACGTGTACTTCAACCAGTCCAATGATCTGCTTCGCGCCACGTGGAGCAAACTGGGCAAAACCGCACCGACCCGGTATTTCGAGGACCCGCGCACCCGCGCGCTGGATCATGAGACTTTCCAGATCAGTCCCTTTGTCGGGCCCGAGCTGGAGGCCGAACTGGTGGGACTGTGCAGCAATGTGCGCGGGGTGCGTTGGCATCCGGATTTCACGGATCTGATTCCGGCCGATGGCGGCAAGCCGCGCGGCATCCAGCGGTTCATGGCGCATTACGGCATCACGCGCGAGCAGACCATGGCCTTCGGCGATGGCGGCAATGACACGGATATGCTCGCCTACGCCGGCATCGGGGTCGCGATGGGCAATGCGACCGCCGAGCCCAAGGCCGCCGCCGACTACATCACTGACGATGTGGACCACGACGGTGTGCGCAATGCCCTGCTGCATTTCAGGGTGCTACGCGATAAAACATCACAACAGTTCGCTTTGTTCTGCCCCGCCGTGACAGGGCTTATGAATAAGCAAAGGGCTCGGGACGAATCCCGAGCCCTTTGGTGTTAGCGAACTAACAACACCGTGGAGGTGTTATCACTCGTTGTCGCCAGCGGTAGCGGCGGTAGCGGTGACGGCACCCTTCTTGTCGGTGTTCACGCCGGAGTACACCCAGTCGGTGTAGTCCGGGTGGTCGTAGCCGTTGTCGACGGCGAACTGGAAGGCCTCATCACGGAACTTCTCGAGCTCGTCGATCTTGTCGGCGTACTTGTCGGCGTCGATCATGCGCAGAGCCTCAGCGGTCAGCTCGTAGCGGTCGATGCGGTTGACACGAACCATGTCGTACGGGGTGGTGGTGGAGCCCTCCTCCTCGTAGCCGTGGACGTTGAAGTTGTCGTGGTTCGGACGGTCGTAGATCAGGCCACGCACGTCGTGAGCGTAGGAGTGGTACGCGAACAGCACCGGCTTGTCGGCGGTGAAGATGTCGGCGAACTCCTCGTCGGTCAGAGCCTCGTCGTTCTCCTTGGCGGACTGCAGGGAGAGCAGGTCGGCAACGTTCACAACCTTGAACTTGACGCCCAGTTCCTTCAGCTTGTCGGAAGCAGCCATGATCTCCTGAGTCGGGACATCGCCGGCGGCGGCAAGCACGACCTCGGCCTCATCGTTGTTCTTGGCGGTGGAAGCCCAATCCCAAGCGGCGGCACCCTTCTCGAGCTCGGCACGAGCCTCGTCCAGGGTCAGCCAGGTGGCAGCAGGCTGCTTACCAGCGATGATGGCGTTGATCTTGTTGGTGGACTTGTAGCACTTCTCGGCGATGGCCAGCAGCATGTTCGCATCGGTGGCGAAGTAGATGCCGATGACGTGGTCGTTGTGGAAGCACTTGTTCAGCAGGACGGAGGTGACACCCGGATCCTGGTGGGAGAAGCCGTTGTGGTCCTGACGCCAAACATGGGAGGAGACCAGCAGGTTCATGGAGGCGATCGGCTTGCGCCACGGAATCTCGCGGACGGTAGCCTCAAGCCACTTGGCGTGCTGGTTCAGCATGGAGTCGATCACGTGGACGAAGGACTCGTAGGAGCTCCAGATGCCGTGACGACCGGTCAGCAGGTAGGCCTCGAGGAAGCCTTCCATCTGGTGCTCGGACAGCTGCTCAACGACCTGGCCGGAGACGTGCATGTGCTCGTCGACCTCGTCGGAGATGTAGCCGGCATCCCACTGCTTGTTGGTGACTTCGTAGGAAGCCTGCAGACGGTTGGAAGCGGTCTCATCCGGTCCGAAGATGCGGAAGTCGCGCGGGTTGTTCTTGATGATGTCGCGAGTGTAGGCACCCAGGGTACGGGTGGCCTCGAGCTGGCCCCAGCCGTGGCCGTACTCAGCCACTTCCTTGACCTCGTAGTCCTCGAGGTTCGGCAGCTTCAGGTCGTTGCGGATCACACCACCGTTGGCGTTCGGGTTGGCACCGATACGCAGCTCGCCCTTCGGCATGAAGGCAAGGACGTCGTCCTTGACAGCACCGTTGGCGTCGAACAGCTCTTCCGGCTTGTAGGACTCGAGCCAGTTCTTGAGAACCTCGAAGTGGGCCTCGGTGTCGCGGGCGGAAGCCAGCGGCACCTGGTGGGAACGCCAGGAGCCCTCGGTCTTCTTGCCGTCGATGTACTTCGGGCAGGTCCAGCCCTTCGGGGTGCGGAAGATCAGCATCGGGTAGAACGGACGGTGCACGTTGTCGGTCTGAGCGGTGGCCTTGATGTCGCAGATCTCGTCCCAGATGGTCTCCCACAGCTCGGCGAAGCGACGGTGGATGGACATGTGGTCCTCATCATCGAAGCCAGCGACGAACTCGTAGGGCTCGTAACCCATGCCGTGGAAGAACTCGTGGAGCTCTTCGTCGGAGATGCGGGACAGGATGGTCGGGTTGGCGATCTTGTAGCCGTTGAGGTGCAGGATCGGCAGCACGATACCGTCGGTGCGCGGGTTCACGAGCTTGTTGGACTGCCAGCCGGTGGCCAGCGGGCCGGTCTCAGCTCG
>ENA-OQCO01001044-OQCO01001044.1-human-gut-metagenome-genome-assembly--contig:-NODE-1044-length-11986-cov-1.383506_pt1 | contig 11986 bp, 9 predicted proteins | sample MGYA00242500_ERZ504582 | MGnify/ENA primary metagenome ERZ504582 (study PRJEB26092, sample SAMD00036346) | human gut metagenome | host: Homo sapiens | study: EMG produced TPA metagenomics assembly of...
CGGCGATTTCGCAGCTTCCCAACGGGCCGATGTAGCATCGGCCCCTACGAACACGCAGGAAACTGCATTCTTATCCGCCTGAGATTTCCGCTATAACAACTGCCCTCCGCCGGGCGGAGCAGAGCCCCGCCCCTACCAACCTTTTGCATCAAAACAGCCACGTCCGGTGTGGGCGTGGCTGTTCTGGTTTATTCAAGCTCAAATGCGCCGGTGTAGAGCTGGTAGTAGGTGCCCTTCTGGGCGATGAGGTCGTCGTGGGTGCCGCGCTCGATGATGCGGCCGTGGTCGAGAACCATGATCGCGTCGGAGTTCTGCACGGTCGACAGGCGGTGGGCAATGACGAAGACCGTGCGGCCCTTCATCAGTGCGTCCATGCCGCGCTGCACCAGAAGCTCCGTGCGCGTGTCGATGGAGCTGGTCGCTTCGTCAAGGATCATGACGGGCGGGTCGGCGACCGCCGCGCGGGCGATGGACAGCAGCTGGCGCTGACCCTGCGAGAGATTTGCGCCGTTGGCCGTGAGCATGGTGTTATAGCCGTCCGGCAGGCGGGTGATGAAATCGTGCGCGTTGGCGAGCTTTGCCGCCGCAATGCATTCCTCGTCCGTCGCATCGAGCTTGCCGTAGCGGATATTATCCATGACCGTGCCGGTAAAGAGGTTCACGTCCTGCAGGACAATACCGAGTGAATGGCGCAGGTCGGCCTTTTTGATATGGTTGATGTTGATGCCGTCATAGCGGATCTTGCCGTCGGCAAGGTCATAGAATCGGTTGATGAGGTTCGTGATCGTGGTCTTGCCTGCGCCCGTCGCGCCGACGAAGGCCAGCTTCTGGCCGGGCTTGGCGTAGAGCGTGATGTCGTGCAGGACCGGCTTTTCGGGGTCATAGGCAAAGTCCACGTCAAAGAAGCGCACGTCGCCGCAGAGCTTTACCAGCTTGCTGCTGCCGTCCTCCTGCGGGCATTTCCATGCCCAGACGCCGGTGCGCACAGCGCTTTCTGTCAGCGTACCGTCCGCCGCTTCCGACGCACGGATCAGCGTGACATGGCCGTTGTCCTCCTCCGGCTGCTGGTCGATCAGCTCAAAGACGCGGCTTGCGCCTGCGGCAGCCATAACGATGGCGTTGATCTGCTGGGAAACCTGCGAGACATTGCCGGTAAACTGCTTTGTCATGCCAAGGAACGATGCGACAACCGCGATTTTCAGCGGCGCAAGCATACTGCCCGTCTCAAACAGGTTCTGGAAGGACAGGTTCGGGATGTTCCCGCCTGAGCAGATGAGAACGCCGCCGAGGAACGCCGTGAGCACATAGAGGATATTGCCGATGTTGCCCATGATGGGCATGAAAATATTCGCGTAGCGCTGGGCGTGGTTTGCATCGCTGAACAGCTGTTCGTTGATGGCGTCAAAGTCACGTTCTGCCGCTTCCTCATGGCAGAAGACCTTGACGACCTTCTGGCCGTTCATCATCTCTTCGATATAACCTTCGACCTTGCCGAGGGACTTCTGCTGGCTGAGGAAGTATTTGGCCGATCTGCCGCCGACGTTCTTTGTCACCTTCGTCATGCAGAAGATACCGAGGAAGACGATGAGCATCAGCGGGATGGAGAAATAGAACATGAACAGCAGCAGGCCGATAACTGTCAGTCCCGCAGCAAACAGCTGCGGCAGGCTCTGCGAAACGAGCTGGCGAAGCGTATCGATATCATTTGTGTAATAGCTCATGATGTCGCCGCGGCTGTTCTGGTCGAAATAACGGATGGGCAGCTTCTGCATCCCCGCAAACATACGGGTGCGGAGCTTGTGTAAAAAGCCCTGCGTCACGTGGGCCATCAGCTGCGTATAGACCGCCGTGCAGGCAAGCCCCGCAAGATAGATGCAGACCATGGTGACGAGCGCATGGAGGATCTTTCCGCTCACACCGTCCCAGCCGAGCCTCAAGCCGTCTTCAATATAGCTGGTGATGGTTTCAATATAGATTGCAGGCAGAATGCCGACGACTGCACTGATGATAATGCAGACCATGACTGCAATGAGCATGGCGGGGTAATCCTGAAACAGCATCCGGATCACTCTGCCGAGCGGCTTGAGATCTGCCTTTGCGCCGACCGATCGGCGCGCGGGGCGCTCTTCCGGGATGATTAGCCATTGTCCGCACCTCCCGTTCTGTTCTGAGAATAATAGACTTCCTGATAGATCTGGTTCGAGGAAAGAAGCGTCTCATGCGTGCCCATGCCGTTGATCGCGCCGCCGTCCAGCACAAGAATCAGATCAGCGTCCTGGATGGAAGAGATGCGCTGGGCGATGATGAATTTCGTCGTCTCCGGGATCTCGGTGCGCAGCGCAGCGCGGATCTTCGCGTCGGTTTCGTATCGACGGCAGAGGTCGAATCGTCGAGGATCAAAATCTTCGGCTTTTCAGCAGCGCCCGCGCGATACACAGCCGCTGCTTCTGCCCGCCGGAGACGTTGGAGCCGCCCTGCTCGATATAGGTGTCGTATTTGTCCGGCATCTGCTGGATGAATTCATCCGCGCAGGCCAGCTCGCAGGCGCGCTGCAGCTCTGCATCCGTCGCGTTCGGATCGCCCCAGCGCAGGTTTTCCTTGATCGTGCCGGAGAAGAGCACGTTCTTCTGGAGCACGACCGCGACCTGATTGCGGAGCGTCTCGAGATCGTATGCGCGCACGTCGCGCCCGCCGACCTTTACGCTGCCGTCCGTCACATCGTACAGCCGGCAGATGAGCTGCACCAGCGTCGTTTTGGCCGAACCGGTACCGCCGATGATACCGACGGTCTGGCCGGACTTCACATGGAAGTCGATATCGGACAGCGCGCTGCGCTTCGCGGAGGCGGAATATTTGAACTCCACATGATCAAAATCGACAGCGCCGTTCGGAACCTCGTAAACCGGGTTTTCCGGGTTATGCAGGCTGCTCGTCTCGCCCAGCACCTCGCAGATACGCTTGCCGGACGCCTGCGCCATGGTGAGCATGACGAAGATCATGGAAAGCATCATCAGGCTCATGAGGATCTGCATGGAATAGGTGATCATGCTGGTCAGGCTGCCGACGCGAGGTACGTGCCGCCGGAGGTGACGATGAGCTTCGCGGCAAAAAACGAGATCAGGATCATCGATGTATACACGCAGAACTGCATGACCGGGCTGTTGAGGGCCAGAATTTTCTCCGCCTTCAAAAAGTCCGCGCGGACGGAATCGGACGCGGCGGAGAACTTCTGCGTCTCATAGTCCTCGCGCACGAAGCTCTTGACCACGCGCATACCCTGTACATTTTCCTGCACGGAGTTGTTGAGCGCGTCGTATTTCTTGAAGACCGCCTTGAACAGCGGCAGCGCGCTGCGGATCATGAAAAACAGCGCAAGCCCGAGAATCGGGACGGTTCCCGCAAAAATAAACGCAAGCTGCTTGCCCACGCGGATGGACATGATCACGGCAAACACCAGCATCATGGGCGCGCGGACAGCGATACGGATGCACATCATGAACGCGTTCTGGATGTTGGTCACATCCGTCGTCAGGCGGGTGACGAGCGAGGACGTGGAAAAGCGGTCGATATTCGCGAAGGAAAAGCTCTGCACCTGATAATAGAGATCATGGCGCAGGTTTTTCGCAAAGCCCGCCGCAGCCTCCGCCGCGAACCAGCCGGAAAGCGCGCCAAAGCCCAGCGACAGCATCGCAATCACGAACAGCTTGAGGCCGTAAAGCAGGATCGTGCGCAGATCGCAGCCGTTTTGAATCGAGTTAATGAGATCCGCTGTCAGCAGCGGGATGGTGCATTCGCAGACGACCTCGCCCACCATGCACACGGGCGTCAGAATCGTCTGCTTTTTGTATTCCCGGATGCAGGCGGAAAGACGTTTGATCATAGATCGGATACCTCCATTTCCTGTGTGGCGTGCAGATTGTCTGCGGCCAGATCGAGAAGACGCAGGAGCGTCTGCTGCTCCTCATCGCTCATGCCGGAGCACATGACGCGCTCAAGCGTTTCGAATGCCTGCCCGACGGCGGCGTCGCACTGCCGGGCGCGTTCGGTCAGGCGGATACGCTTGCAGCGGCGGTCGTCCCGGTCCGGCTCAAGCACGACAAAGTCCTTTGCTTCCAGCCTCTGCAGCACGCCGGAGACGGTCGGGTGCGTCAGGTGGAAGCGCTTTTCAATGTCCTTTGGGTAGATCTGCTCACCCTCGTGCAGCACAAGATGGTGCAGGATAAATGACTGCGTCGACGTCAGGTCGAGCGCAAGAAACTGCTGATCCATGTACTGCGTGATGCGGTTGCTGAGATGCCGCAGCCGCGGGCCGAGATTCTGAGAACAATCCTTCATCGGAACCTCCCGAATCAAAAATGTAGCGTGCTACCGTTTTTGGTAGCACGCTACATTTTAGCAGATTTTATGAAAAATGCAAGTAGGCAGTTTCACCAATCTCCCCTGCCTCGCTGCCGGGGTCTGATGGGCATTATGAATATTCGATCTCGAGCACGGTATCGGTTTTATCCGGGAGCGGATAGGTATACTGCGGGATCGTGCCGAGCGTGACGAACGCAAGGCCCTCGTAGGCATTTGTGACCCAGCTTTCGCCGCGAATGACCTCGCTGCCGTCGGCAAGCCGCCGCACCGCGCCGATGCGCTCCGGCGCAAGACCCGTCAGCGCCAGCGGCCCAAGCGGGGCTTCCAGAACGTGCGCGTAGATGCGGCCTTCCTTCTTCGTGTACCAGCCCCAGTCCGGCTTCGGCACGCCGGCGCTGCCGCAGTGATAAATGCTTTCGCTGTTTACTGCCATCCACGCGCCGATCTCGTCCAGAATTTCGCAGCTCTGCGCCGGGAAGCGGCCGTTCGCGTCCGGGCCGACGTTCAGGATCATATTGCCGCCCTTGCTGACGCACTCGACCAGCTTGCGGACGAGCATGGACGCAGGCTTGTAGCACGTATCATAGGGCGTATAGCCCCAATTGTTGTTCATGGTCGCGCAAAGCTCCCACGGGACGCGTTCGCCGCGGACATTGCGGATGCCCTCAGGCGGCAGAAGCTGCTCGGGGCTGACAAAATCGCCGCCGTAATACGCGGGCTGCTCCGTAACAAGGCTGCCGAAGCCCTCGCCGCTGGTTTCCAGACGGTTATCGACGATGACGTCCGGCTGATGGCGGCGCACCATCTGCATCAGCTCCGTCGCCTTCCATGCCTCGCCGCGCAGTTCGCCATAGGAATAGTCGAACCAGAGGATATCGATCTTTCCATAGTTCGTGACCAGCTCCTCGATCTGCCCGTGCATATAGGCAAGATAACGGTCAAAGTCGATTTTCTCATCCTGATAGGCCGGATTTCCGCGCATGGGATGGATCGGGTCGTTGTATTTCGGGAAATCCGGGTGGTGCCAGTCGAGCAGGGAGTAATACAGGCCCACGCGGAGGCCCTCGGCGCGCACCGCGTCCACAAACTCCCGCACAAGATCGCGCCCACAGGGGGCGTTCGTGCTCTTATAATCCGTCAGCTTGGAATCAAACAGGCAGAAGCCGTCATGATGCTTGGCCGTCAGGACGACATACTGCATTCCGGCCCGCTTTGCGCGGCGGGCCCAGTCTCTGGGATCGTAGGCCTTTGCCGTAAATTCCTGCATATAACGCTCGTACTGTTCGGCGGGGATTCTGGCGTTGCTCATATACCATTCGCCGCGTCCGGGGATGGCATAGAGGCCCCAATGCAGGAACATACCAAAACGCGCATTCTGAAACCACTGTACTCGTTTTTCTCGTTCTGTCATATCGGGTTTGTCCTTTCACAGCGCCCGCAGATGCAGGCGGAATGGCAGCTTGACGCAGCCCTTATGGATCCATTATATCATTCTGCGCGTTTCAGCACAACACCGAAATCCGCGTGATTCAGCGACGGGTTTCTTCAAGGTACAGCTGAACGCGGCGCTGGATGCGGTCTGCGATCTGTCCGGCGGACTGCTCCTCCGCGAAATAATACGGCAGCTCGTCGGCAAGGATGCCGGAAACGGCGGCATCGTACTCGAACACGGACACGGCCTCCGCCTGTAATTCACGCAGAAGCCGCTGTGCATCAGTATCCGTCATGGCCGCCGTCTTTTTCTCAAAATCTGACTGTACCGGCAGCCAGCCGCCGCGGTTTCGTGCGGCGTAAAGCGGCTCGGTGATCAGGAGCTTCAGGAACGCCCATGCCCCTTCCTTTTCCTGCGCGTTGACCGGGATGGCCATCGGAAGCGTCAGATAAAAGCTGGCGCGTCCCGCACCCGGAAAGCCGGGGAACGAAAGCTCGTTCAGGCCATCCGCGTATTCCGCTTCAAACTCCTGCGCGCGTCCGAACATCAGCTGTTCCAGCAGCGTCTGACCGGTCAGCAGCGCTTCGCGCGGCGATTCCGCCTCCGGCTGTGTCTGGCGCTTTGCAAGCTCCAGCAGGCGGAGAAACTCAGGAGAGTCGAAGCCTGCCTGTGCCGCGTCATAGTCTATAAAGGCATCCGGCGCATAGAGAAGCAGCGTCTGAATCATGGACGCTCCATCGTCCTGTGCAAAGACGGAACAGATTTCCGGGTGCGCCTGCGCGGTATCCAGAAAGTCTGACATGGACCATGCCTCTCTAGCCGCGGCCCAAGCTCTCCATGCGAGAACGATCAAGCAACAGTTATCTGACAAACGTGAGACGATAGTTCATTATGAACAAGCGCAAAGTTGAAGTGGCAGAATGTTTAAGAGAAATTGAGTGCTGAACCATTTGAATACAAAATGCAAGTGCCTGCGTTCAACCGACACTTGCATTTTGTGTTTATTTTCTTGTGTGTAATTGGATCACTGTAGAAGCAATGAGAATAATAGTACTTATGTGCAGGAGAATTCGTGCAGTTGTGTTTGACGATTGAAATAGAATTCCAAAATCAGACAAGAGAATACATAGGAGCAAAGCCAGAGAAATAATAGCTGTAGGCAAAGATATGGACGCATGACACTTAACTCCAACTGACGATTTCCAAAGTGTCTTGGCCTAAAACGGTCCAATTGAGGCGGGGGCGCAGAGTAAAGCGGATAACATAGACAGGCAAAGAATAAGTGATACAAACTTTCGCACAAAACTATCTCCTTTTCATAGCGTGGCGATGTTACTCTACGGGAACTATTTAAATTGTAACAAAAATTCGCAAGAAAATCAACAACAAATTCGTACAAACATACAAAAACAGAGGATACCCAAAAGGTTTACTATCATAAACTTATTGTAGCATATAAGTTTACTGTTGTCGACCTTTTGGAACAAATCAACTCTCAGGCTGATGCAGTACCCAATTGCTTCTCCCAGCGTGCGAAAATGTATGCAGTTGGTAGGGGCGGGGCTCTGCTCCGCCCGATGGGCAGCTGTAAATTTGCACAACGCTCCGTAGGGGCCGACGACTCTGTCGGCTCGAAAATGTTGCGGATTTGCCGTAGATTTCCGTAAAAGCGATGCATTCTGCGGGCGGACAGAGGCGTCCGCCCCTACGCTGAAACAGGAAAGTAGTTGCGGATTCGCCGTAAACTTTCGAAGAAATTCACTGCATCCTGCCGGGCGGACAGAGCCCCGCCACCTACCAGCTGCATACGCAGCTGACGGTGGGCGCAAAAAACAGGCGCTGCCGGTGGCAGCGCCTGTTTGGGGTTTGTTGTGGAATTAGCCCAGCTCGGAGAAGTACTTGATGGTGCGGACCATCTGGCTGGTGTAGGAGTTCTCGTTGTCGTACCAGGAAACGACCTGAACCTGGGTATCGCCGTTCGGCAGGGGCAGGACCATGGTCTGCGTTGCATCGAACAGGGAACCGAAGCGCATACCGATGATGTCGGAGGAGACGATCTCGTCGGTGTTGTAGCCGAGGACTCGGTGGCTTCCGCCTTCATCTGGGCGTTGACCTGATCAACGGTGACAGCACCCTTGACGACTGCGTTCAGGATGGTGGTGGAGCCGGTGGGGGTCGGGACGCGCTGTGCGGCGCCGATGAGCTTGCCGTTCAGCTCCGGGATGACGAGGCCGATGGCCTTGGCAGCACCGGTGGAGTTCGGAACGATGTTGACAGCGGCTGCGCGGCTGCGGCGGAGGTCACCCTTGCGCTGCGGGCCGTCGAGCGGCATCTGGTCGCCGGTGTAGGCGTGGATGGTGCACATAATGCCGGACTCGATGGGAGCCAGATCGTTCAGAGCCTTGGCCATCGGGGCGAGGCAGTTGGTGGTGCAGGAAGCGGCGGAGATGATGTTGTCTTCCTTGGTCAGCGTCTTGTGGTTGACGTTGAAAACGATAGTGGGCAGATCATTGCCGGCCGGAGCGGAGATAACGACCTTGCGGGCGCCTGCGTCGATATGAGCCTGTGCCTTGGCCTTGCTGGTATAGAAGCCGGTGCATTCGAGGACGACGTCAACGCCGAGCTTGCCCCAGGGCAGATCAGCCGCGTTGGGCATCTTGTAGATGACGATCTTCTTGCCGTCGACAACGATGTAGTTGTCTTCGCCTTCGCCCTCGTGGAAATCAACGGTGTGGCCCTGCGCAACATAGTTGCCCTGCGTGGAGTCGTACTTCAGCAGGTGCGCGAGCATCTTGGCGGAAGTCAGGTCGTTGATGGCGACGACTTCGTAGCCTCAGCGCCGAACATCTGACGGAACGCCAGACGGCCGATACGGCCAAAACCATTGATCGCAACTTTAACAGACATAATAAATTTCCTCCTTATTACCTGCCGGCTGGATGCCGGCCAATATACTGTGTGTTCCACAACATTCTGCTAAATTATACCGCAATATTCTTCCGATGTCCAGTATTATTTTACCCAAAAACCAACGGTTTCTGCCTTAAAATCTTTACAATTTCGTCTGTCTGTCCAAATTATTTATGAGGGCGGCTAAAAAAGTTTTGGAGGTGGTAAATTTTCTGTGAACACTGCGCGGAAAGGTCTGCGATTCCATAGATTTGTTCATAAATCCAGTGTATTCTAATTCCGTTTATTCTGAAATGAAGGATCGTGACCCAATGCTTGAGCTGAAACAGATCGTAAAGGACTATCAGGCCGGAGACACCGCCGTTCACGCGCTGAAGGGCGTGTCGATCCGGTTCCGGCGGCATGAATTCGTCGCTGTGCTGGGGCCGTCCGGCTGCGGAAAGACGACGCTTCTGAACATCATCGGCGGACTGGATCAATATACCTCCGGCGATCTTGTCATCGGCGGACGCTCGACGAAGGACTTTTCCGCGCGGGACTGGGATACCTACCGCAACCATTCCATCGGTTTCGTCTTTCAGAGCTATAACCTGATCCCGCACCAGACGGTTCTGCAGAACGTGGAGCTTGCGCTGACGCTTTCTGGCGTGAGCAAGTCCGAGCGGAGAAAGCGCGCCGTGCAGGCGCTGAAAAAGGTCGGTCTGGGCGACCAGCTGCATAAAAAGCCCAACCAGATGTCCGGCGGACAGATGCAGCGCGTGGCGATTGCGCGGGCGCTGGTCAACGATCCGGAGATTTTGCTGGCCGACGAGCCGACCGGCGCGCTGGACAGTGAAACGTCTGTGCAGGTCATGGAGCTTCTGAAGCAGATCGCGGACGAAAAGCTCATTATCATGGTCACGCACAACCCGGAGCTTGCCGCGCGCTACGCTACGCGGACGGTACGGCTGCTCGACGGAAGCATTCTGGCGGACAGCGCGCCGTATGAAGACGCGGCGGAGCCGCCGGTGCAGCCGGAATCCGGTAAGCGGCGCACGTCCATGTCGTTTTCACGGCACTGGGCTGAGTCTCAATAACCTGATGACGAAGAAGGCCCGCACGATCCTGACCGCCTTCGCGGGCTCCATCGGCATCATCGGAATTGCGCTGATCCTGTCCCTCTCCAATGGCATTCAGACGTATATCAACGACGTGCAGGAGGACACGCTTTCGTCCTATCCGGTGACGATTGAGGCGGAAAGCGCGGATATGTCCGGCATGGTGACAGCGCTGATGGGCGTACACAGCGAAGAGGCCGGAAAAACGCATACGGACGGGCGCGTCTACGCGTCAAACGTCATGTACGACCTGATGCAGAGCCTGAACGAGAACGGCACGCAGACAAACGATCTGGAAGCGTTCAAGCGCTATCTGGATAACCCGGACAGCGAAATTCATCAATATCTGACCTCGATCCAGTACGCCTATGACCTGTCGCTGCCGGTCTACACTAAGGACGCAGACGACAATATTGTCAAGGCCGACGTGATGGAGCTGCTGCAGAACATGATGAGCAGTATGTACGGCGGCGATTACAGCAGTTATTTTTCACAGTTCGGCAGCTATTATTCCGCCATGGACGTCTGGGAGGAGCTGCTGCCGGACGAGGACGGGACGGGATCTCCCGCTTTTGAAGTCGCAGTACGATGTGCTCTACGGCAGATGGCCGGAAAGCTATGACGAGGTCGTGCTGGTTGTGGGAGAAAACAATGAGATCTCCGATCTGGTCATGTATGCAATGGGCCTCAAGACTGAGCAGGAAATGACAGACGCCATGCAGGCGGCCATGAATCAGGAGACGATTGAAAAAACAGACGCAAGCTGGAGCTATGAGGAGCTTTGCGGCCACACCTTCCAGCTGATCCTGCCCTTTGAGCATTACGCCCAGAACGCGGACGGCAGCTGGACCGATCTGAGCCAGAGTGAGGCGGGGATGGAATATCTCTACGGCTCCGACGAGGTCGGCACGACGCTGAAGATCGTCGGCGTGCTGCGGCCGGACCCGGACGCGGCGAACAGCATGGTGCGCGGGTCGCTGGGGTATACGAGTGCACTGACGCAGTATGTGCTGGACGCCGCCTCCGAAAGCGCGGTCATCCGGCAGCAGCTGGACGATCCCGAAACGGATGTTCTGACGGGCCTGCCGGTTCAAAACGGGTGATGAGGAAGCGCCTGACGCGGCGCAGATGCGCGAGGCGGTCGGAGCCGTTATGGCGGATGCGGACACGCAGGAAAAGGCGCAGATGTACGCAGATATGTCAAAGCAGGCGCCGGGCGAGTATCTGGACAGCGCCGTGCAGCAGGCCATGGACGGCATGACGCGTGAAACAATTGAAGCGCAGATGACGGACTCCTACGCCGGGCAGATGGGCACCGACCCGGAGACGGTGCGCGGATACATTGCACAGATGGACGATGAAACACTATTTGACTACGTGCGTCAGATGCTGCGCGAGCAGATTGCAGCGCCAGTATGCCGAGCAGTCTCGGCGCAGCTGGCCGGGCGTTTCGTCCGAGCAGCCTGGGCCGCCGCGATGGACGCGGCGGAGCTGAACAGACGAGCAGGTGCAGTATCTCTATGACACATATGTTCCCGCCGCGTATTCGGATTCGACTCTTGAGGACACGCTTTCGGCGCTCGGATATGTAGAACGCTCCAAGCCGTCGAAGGTCAATCTGTACGCCTCCACGTTTTCTGACAAGGACGCCATCGGCGACTGCATTGAGCGCTACAACAGCGCGCTGCCGGAGGACGACCAGATCACGTATACGGACTATGTTGCGCTGCTGATGAGTTCGGTCACGACGATCATCAACGCCATTTCGTATGTTCTGATCGCGTTTGTCTCGATCTCGCTGGTCGTCTCGTCGATCATGATCGGCATTATCACATATATTTCCGTGCTGGAGCGCACAAAGGAGATCGGCATTCTGCGCGCCATCGGCGCGTCGAAGCACGATATCGCGCGGGTATTCAACGCCGAAACACTGATCGAGGGTCTGATTGCGGGATTGCTTGGCGTGGGACTGACGCTGGTGCTGATTTTGCCGATCAACGCGGTCGTACAGCATCTGACCGACATTGCCTCGCTCGGCGCAAAGCTGCCGTGGCAGGCCGGTGCGGCGCTGGTCGCCATTTCGATGCTGCTGACCTTCCTCGCAGGACTCATCCCGTCGTCCCTCGCGGCAAAGAAGGACCCGGTCGTAGCGCTGCGGACGGAGTAACAATATAACCGGCAAAAGCCG
>ENA-OQCO01001045-OQCO01001045.1-human-gut-metagenome-genome-assembly--contig:-NODE-1045-length-11981-cov-2.927957_pt1 | contig 11981 bp, 10 predicted proteins | sample MGYA00242500_ERZ504582 | MGnify/ENA primary metagenome ERZ504582 (study PRJEB26092, sample SAMD00036346) | human gut metagenome | host: Homo sapiens | study: EMG produced TPA metagenomics assembly of...
CTGTTTTTATGGTGCGAGTGACGGGACTTGAACCCGTACGTCGTGAAACACACGCCCCTCAAACGTGCCTGTCTGCCTATTCCAGCACACTCGCAAATATTGTCTGTTGACAACGATAAATATTATATCACCGCTTACTTACTTTGTCAACAGATTTTTAAAAAAACTTTTAATTTTTAACAATTTTATTTTTTACAAAACACACCTCATATTGACATTAATTTTAGAGTGTGATATTATCAGTTTGAAAATTTTTATAATAAATCAGGAGTAATTATTATGAAAAAAGCAATTTTATTTGATTTAGACGGAACATTGTGGCACACAAGCGATGTAATTCTTCCTATATGGAACGAAGTTCTTAAAAAGCATCCAGAAACTCAAAAGCAAATAACGCTTGAAGAAATGAACAGCTATATGGGCAAAACTATTGAGCAGATTGCAAACATTATGTTGCCGGAGCTTAGTGAAGAAAACGGCGTAAACATTATAAAAGAATGTTGTGCCGTAGAAGTTCCGTATCTTGAAAAGTCAGGCGGTCATTTGTACGATAACCTCGAAGATGTGCTTAGCAAACTTTCCGAAAAATATTTTCTCGGTATAATCAGTAACTGTCAGTGCGGTTATATTGAATCATTTTTGAAAGCTCACAAACTCGAAAAATATTTTTCTGATTTTGAAATGTCAGGCAGAACCCAACTCACAAAAGGCGAAAATATCAGCCTTGTTATTAGTAGAAATAACATTGATTGTGCTTTCTATGTTGGCGACACTATCGGTGATCAAACAGCGTCAAAAGACGCAAAGGTGCCGTTTGTATTTGCCGAATACGGTTTTGGCAATACAGAAAATCCCGACTACACCATTCACAGTTTTTCCGAACTTTTAGAAATCAGCGATAAAGTATTTGCAGATTCCGAAAAATAATATTAATTATCTTTTACAGAATTATTTTCTGTATTATCTTCGGTTTCGTTTTCTTTGACTTTGTAATAAATAATTGTCGGCTTGTGGGACTTACCGTTTTTTTTATTATGGTTTATATACATTATTACAAACACTACGGCAACAAGTGCAATTATGATTACAGCGGTTACAATTAATATAAATTCACGCATAAAAACATCCTCACATTTTTATTGATTAATTCAATTATAAATGTGAGGATGTAAATTTTTTAATGAATTATGTAGACGAAAAATTATTTTGTAAGAAAATAATTCATCATAGTAAAGCCTTTTTCAATATAGTTGCCTGTTTCTCTTGCTTCTTTTTCGCAGAATACTTTTACACCGCTGTTAATCTCATTTTTACTGTCATAAATAAGATACGGAACAGGAGTAGAAGTATGTGTACGGATAGAAAGCGGAGTCGGATGGTCAGGACATACCAAAACAGCAAAATCATCGTAACCCTTTAAAAATTCAACTACAGGACCGAGAATATGCTCGTCTATCATTTCAATAGCTTTTACCTTATTTTCAATTTCACCACGGTGACCGCACTCGTCAGGAGCTTCAACATGTACATAAACAAGATCGGCGCCGTTTTTAAATTCTTCAATAGCAGCCTTGCATTTACCGTCAAAGTTTGTATCAAGGTAACCTGTAGCGCCGTCAACATCAACACTGTTCATTCCTGCACAGATTGCAATACCTTTTAAGAGGTCAACGGCAGAAATCATACTGCCCTTTATACCGAATTTTTCACTGAAATTATCAAGTAAAGGCTTAGTACCCTCACCCCAAAGCCAAATTGAGTTTGCAGGGCGCTTGCCTCTTGCTATTCTCGCCTGATTTACAGGGTGATCCTTTAAAAGGTCATAGCTCTTCTTCATAAGGTCATAAAGCTCATCAACAGCCTCACCCTTTGGAATGTAATCTGTAATTACCTTGCCTGTAATATCGTGCGGAGGTGTAAGCACACCGGGATGCGGATTACCGTTGCTCCAAACAAGGCAATGACGATAAGATACGCCCGGATAGAAACGGAATACATCATTTCCGAGTTTTTCCTGAATATACTCAATAAGAATCTTAGCTTCTTCCGAAGAAATATCATCGGCGCAATAATCAAGAATTGTTTTATTTTCGTAATCTTCATCATCTGAAAGAGTAACAAGATTACATCTTAAAGTTACATCTGTATCCTTTAAATCAATACCGATGCTTGCAGCCTCAAGCGGAGAACGACCGCTGTAATATACGGCAGGTTCATAACCGAGTACCGAAAGGTTTGCTACATCGCTGCCGGGTTTTAAGCCCTCTGCTACAGTCTTAACAATACCGACCTCAGCCTTTGCGGCAAGGCTGTCCATACAAGGCTTGTTTGCCTTTTCCATCGGTGTAGAATTTCCAAGTGCCTCGTTTGGCTCATCGGCCATACCGTCACAAAGCATTACCAAATATTTCACTTTTATCTACCTCTTTAATGATTATTTTTGCAATGTGCCAAGACTTGCACATTTGAGATATGCGTTAATAAATCCGTCAATGTCACCGTCCATAACAGCCTGAATATTACCGGTTTCGTATGAAGTGCGGTGATCCTTAACCATTGTGTATGGCATAAACACATAGCTGCGGATCTGACTGCCCCATGTGATTTCTTTTTGAACACCTTTAATGTCTTCAATTTTATCAAGGTGTTCTCTCTCTTTAATTTCCATAAGTTTTGAAATAAGCATTTTCATAGCCACATCACGGTTTTGATACTGGCTTCTTTCAACCTGACTTGCTACAACAATACCTGTCGGAATATGAGTAAGACGAACGGCAGATGAAGTCTTGTTGACTTTTCTGTCCGCCTGCGCCGCTCGCACGGTAAACATCCATTTTGATGTCTTCGGGAGCAATATTTACTTCAATGTTATCGTCCATTTCAGGCATAACCTCAAGAGAGGCAAAACTTGTGTGTCTTCTGCCCTGCGAATCAAAAGGAGATACTCGTACAAGGCGATGAACGCCTGCCTCGCTCTTTAAGTAACCGTAAGCGTTTTCACCCTCAACAAGAAGAACGGCACTTTTAAGGCCCGCCTCGTCACCGTCAAGGTAGTCAACTTCTTTTACTTTAAATCCGTGAGCATCTGCCCAACGGTTGTACATTCTGTAAAGCATTTCCGCCCAGTCCTGAGCCTCTGTACCGCCCGAACCTGCGTGAAAAGTAAGAATTGCATTGTTCTTATCATATTCGCCTGTAAGAAGAGTTTGAAGTCTTTGCTTTTCAAGACTTTCTTTAACTCCCTCTGCCTCGTTTTCAGCCTCTTCAAGAAGCGAAAGATCCTCTTCCTCATTTGCAAGTTCAATCAAAGCACAGGTATCTTCATACTTAGCCACCAAAGCCTCGTAAGCCTCAACCTTACCTTTTAGTGTGCCTGTACGCTGTAAAACTTTTTGAGATTTTTCTACATCGTCCCAAAACCCCGGTTCGGTAGCTTTAAGCTCAAGCTGCTGAATTTCAGAAAGCATACCTTTCATACCGAGAGCGTCTGACAAATCGTCAATTTCAGGTTTAAGTGCCTGAACCTTTAACAATAATTCCTCAAATTGTACCATAAAATATACCATTCCTGTCTTAATTTGATATATAGTTCTAAAAATCAGATTACTATTTTACATACAATTTTATTATAGCAAATTAGCCGATAAATGTAAACTGTTTTTTATAATAAGGAATTTGCGTAAATAATTTATTCCCGCTTTCCCGCCGCATATTCTCCCGTATTAACATCAGTGTCTTTAAAATGTGCTATATAATTTTCAGGAATAAAACCTGCCGATAATTTATAATAAGAAAAGCATTCGGTCTTGCCAAGATGTTTTTCCATTATTTCATTCATTACCGACTGCTGCGGCATTTCACATTTTTTTCAAAAAGCAAATGCACAAAAAACATCATACCGGGTTGCGGCGCTTTTTCATTGAGATTTTGTTAAAAAATCTTTTCTTCATTATCCGGCATTATATTTTTCCTATCTTATAATTATGTAATTATGTTTTATCTGTAATTTTTCCGTCCTGCGATACAACAAGTTTGCCGTTTTTGATTGCGTTATCGACAGCAAAACCGACCGTTGTATCAATAAGCGTGCCTGTTCTTGTAAAACCGAACTTTTTGGCACTTTCTTTAATAAGGTCAGATTTTTGCATACCGCCTTGTTCGCTCAAAACTTGAATGACTGCATTTAATATTTCTTTTGAGGAAATATCGTCAATATTGCGCCTATTCTCGTTTTGCTCCGACACACGATAAACATTGTATTCGTCAGGTTTTTGTTCGGGCTGCCATACGAATATCACCCCGTTGTCAGAGGTTTCGGAGTGCATTATTCTGCCGAGAATACCGTCAAGTATTGCCTCTGCCCTGTTACCCGATCGAGAAATGCCGTAAGCCGAAAGCACACTTTTGTACAATGCCTTTTTACTTATCGGTGCTTGAACAGAGATAATTTTAAACATCAGCTTTTGAATTTCGACCCCTGCCGCTGCTGTATAAAAACTTTCAGAACTTCCGAGAATTTGAGAATCGACTGTTTCGTACTTTCGCTGTCTTGTCTGTTCAATCTGTGTTGATGTATCAATTTTTTCAAATTCTAAATTTTGAGTTTTGTTTTGCTCTGAAATTTTTTGCTTGGTATTTTTGCCCGAAATCGCATTTTCAATTTCTGATTTAATCTTTTCAATTACACGAGCCGAATCATCGAGCCAATCAAGAGTCCATACACGCATAATTTTCCAGCCAAGACCTGCAAGCACATCGGGCTGTAATACAAATCTATCTTTAGATGTTGCGGAATTTTTGCAGTTTTCACCGTCGGCAAGAATACCGAGCAGATAACTGTCGGGATTTTCAGGGTCAACGATACCAATATCAATCTTGTATTCCGAACAACCGATATTGCATTTCACCTTATAGCCGAGTTTTTCTATCTCTTTGGCAATTTCTTCAATAACTCTATTATCGTTATGAACAGAAACTTTGCCGTCGGGTATAACAATATTTCGGTTCTGTCCCGCAAATTTCAAAAAGCCTTTAAGCCCTTCAACGCCGAGTGCTCTTGTGCGTGACAAATCAATCTGCTCGGGAGTAAGAGTGGAATACACAATCATTTCCTGTCTTGCTCTTGAAATTGCAACATTAAGTCTGCGCCAGCCGCCGTCACGGTTAAGCGGGCCAAAGTTCATAGAAACTTTGCCGTCCTTATCGGGACCGTAGCCGACTGAAAACAGAATTACATCTCGCTCATCGCCCTGTACATTCTCAAGATTTTTAACAAATACGGGTTCTGCGGATTCGCTGTCGTATTTTTCAAGTTCGGGTTTTTTAGAAAATTCATCGGCAAGCATATCTTCAATTAAATTCTGTTGAATAATATTAAAAGTTACAACGCCGATACTCTTTGTACGCAGTTGTTCATCGGATAATCTGCGGATAATTTCATTTACCACAGCCTCTGCCTCGGCTTTATTCTGCTTTGTACCGCCCTTATCGTAGTAGCCGTCAATGTGTACAAGTTTAACTGCCGACACTCTGTCGTTCGGCGACGGGAATGTATAAAGTTTATTATCGTAATACTTCATATTGCTGTATGCGATAAGACTTTCGTGGCGAGAACGGTAGTGCCATTTTAAGTACATCTGCGGCATTGAAATTGAAAGGCAGTCATCAAGCAAACTTTCGAGATCTTCGTTTTCTATGTTTTCTTCATCAATTCTGTTTGATTTAAAGAAACTTGTCGGTGGCAACTGATTAGGGTCACCGACTACCACAACATTTTCACCTCTTGCAATCGTGCCGACAGCTTCGCTTGTCGGAAGCTGTGATGCTTCATCAAACACCACAAGGTCAAATTTAGGGAATGACGGGTCAATGTATTGCGCAACAGAAATCGGGCTCATAAGCATACACGGGCAAAGTCTGCGTAATAATGCAGGGATTTCGTTAAACAACTTTCTTATCGACATCATTCTGCCGTTGCTTTTTATCGCTCTTTTAAGAATACCGAGTTCGGAAGACGACGCACCCGCCGAACCCGAAACAGGCACTTGAGATGAAAGTTTAGCCACAAGTTCCTGAACAGTAAGTTTTGAATATTCATCAATTAATGCGTGGTATTCTTTTATAGTTTGCTCAAAGCTGTTGCTTCTGAATGTGCTCAAGCTCTCGTCAACAGAAATATATTTGAGTGCAAGCGCATAATACACATTGCATCTGAAAGCGTCAACTGCATTTTCCTTATTAACAATACCGCTTTCAACCGCATTACAAATACACTCAAGCTGTTCATTTGCAAGCTGTTCACGCTTTGCGTTATATTCCGTAACCGCATACAATTTGTCAATATTCTTACTTATATTATTAAGAGTATTTCCGGTACGGTCAAGCCAATTGTTGCTCTGCTCATTATCAATATTAACTTTGAAAATGTTGGAAAATTCATTCCATTTTAATATATAATTTTCTGCACAATTAACATCGTTTCCAAGCTGAGCAAGATTAATATTCTTAAAAGCATTCAATATTGTTCTGATTTCATTATAGTTATACACACTTATCGCATTGTAGACGGAATCGGTTTTATCAATTGCCAGTTTAAAATCAGAACCTAATTCATTAAGTATATACCTAAGCTCATTACCGCAAGTCATATTATCATTGTGCAATTTATTAAAATTAATAAGACGCTGATACCAATTGATAATATTTTCTTTGGTAACGGCATTTGGCATAACACAAAATGTTGCAACTTCTTTCAAAAGTTTTTTCTGTTTTGAATGTCTGCTAAGTATCCAACTTGATTGAGCGACATTCCATTCATTAAGAGCCTGAATACAGTTATACTCATAAATACCGCTTGTAAATACTTTTTCAATCTCTTGTTTTTCTCTGTTTTCGTTACAAATGCTTTCATAATAATTATTCAGCTTTTGAGTTACCGCATTGTAATTATTTTCAAGAATAAGGCTTGGAGAAAAAGCCGAAGGAATAAGCAACGCTCTGCAAAGATTTAAAATGTTTTTGATTGATTTTCACTTAATTCGGCATTGATATTAAATGTACCGAAAATTCTTTCAACGCTCGATTTTGCATTATTATATAGATTAAGCAAATTTACACAATCCGAATACAGCTTTTCTCTTAACGGTATAGAATATTCCGTAAGAGAAATATTTTAAGCGGGTTATTAACTATATCACCTACACCGTCAACAGAATTTTTATAACTTAAAATTAAGGATGAAAGCTGTTCTATTCTGTCATCATTAACAGTATTAATAACTTCTTGCGGAATTGTTATTTTATTCTTAAATTCGGCACAGGTTTCATATTGTTCTATAGCGTCATACACGGAAATTCCGCTCTCGTGCTTTTTATGAAGTCCGTCAATTACAGAATTCATACTCACACGCATAGCTTTCAGCCTGTCTGCTGTTGCTTTGTATTTTTCGGGATGCTTTATTCTGCCGACTTCAAGTGCTTTTTCAAGTTGAGAAAGCACACTGCTTTTGCTCGCCTTATTTGAGTGAAGTTCAAGGCAGAACGGAGCAAGACCGATATTTTCAAGTCTGTGTTGAACCACATTAAGAGCCGCCATTTTTTCTGCGACAAAAAGAACAGATTTACCGTGATAAAGCGCATTTGCGATTAAATTTGTAATTGTCTGCGACTTACCTGTTCCGGGAGGTCCGTGAAGTACAAAACTTTTTCCCTTTGCCGCCTCTGCAATGGCAAGCATCTGTGAAGAATCTGCGCTCAACGGTATTGCAAGGTCATCGGGTGCGATGCGTTCATCAAGTTCAGACACCGTCAGCGGATTTTCTTCCTGCTCAACAGTAATTTTCTTATCAATAAGACCTGCAACAACCTTATTTTGCATTAATTCGTCGGCACGGTTTCTAAGGTCACTCCACATTACAAACTGACCGAACGAAAACTGTCCCAAGCAAGCCGTATCCACAACATTCCAACGCTTTTTGTCAAGAATACAATTACGAACCGTATTGAAAACAAGCGGAATGTCCGTACCGTGCTCGTCCTCGGGCAGTGGGTCAAGGCTCGGTATTTTCAGTTCGAAAATCTGCCTTAAATACTCAATCAATGTAACATTAATCTGGGTTTCCTCTTGTCTGCTTCTCAATAAATAGCCTTTATTATGCGAACTTTTTACAAGCTCAACAGGAATCATAATAAGCGGTGCATAGCGTGGCTTTTCCGAAATATCGCTTTCGTACCACTTTAAAAATCCAAGTGCTAAGAAAAGTGTGTTTGAACCGTTTTCCTCTATGCTCGACTTTGTTGTTCTGTAAATATTTTTCAGAGTTTTTTCAAGTTCTTCGTCGTGCATAACCGCACAAAGTCTTTTGCTTTTAAACTCTTCGCTTGCAATATTTGTTGCAAGGTCATTTTCGTTTTCTATCTCATAAAGCCTTGCATCTCTAAGTGACGCCGTCCATTCGCTCGGCAATTCCCGTATTGAAAAAGATACTCCGTCTGCAAGGCTGTCCTCAAGAGCGGCAAGATCATGAGTTAAAATCGGCAAAGCGTTTTTGGTAATTCTGAAATTTAAAAGTGAGTTTCTCAAACTGAAATCGAGCAGCTTTCTCTCCCATATCTGTATTCTTGAAAGCGAACTTTCCTCATATCCGATTACACCTGTACCGCTTCTGTTAAGTTTCTTAGGTGCAGCTGCCTGATAATCAGAAACCGAATCAACCGTCCCGTCATAACCGCAAATACTGTTGCAATCTATTTTTTGCGGAATCGGTCGCAGTCCTCCCGCTCTTGCTCTTCTAACATCAACAGCACATATAAAATTTTCCGAATCTGACAGATTATTTTTCCGTGCTTTACCGCTCTGTCAAAATCAATCTTTTCTCCCGCCGTAAAATCCGTACATTCAACGAGCAAAATATCTTCATTTCCACTTACCGTTCGTTTGTCTATAGCCGAAAAACCATCAATTACACAATCGGCAAAAGTTTCCTCTTCAAGGCGGCAACCGCAGTATGCGTGACCTTTTTTTATCATTATTAAAGGGAAAAGTCCTGCCGCCTCAAGACAAGACGCATATGTAACCGCAAGGTCAATGCAAGTACCTTGTTTCTGCTCAATTACAGAATAAGGAAGTCGCACACGCTGACCTGCTTTTTCAAAACTTGCAGGCGGATTATTATACACAATATTTTTTGACTGTAAAGCGGCATAAACAGCAGCCATTTGCAGTTTTACAACATCTGCATTGCGGCTCTGATAACCTGTTATGCTCGGGTTTTTCCCCCATTTTCTTAAATAATCGGTTGCAATTTTAAGGATGCCCGAGATAGCGGGATGATTAGGTGTTACAAAAGCCGCAATCAGTTCAGGCATTATATAGCAGCCGCTCCACTCATCATAGGCAAGCAAATCAATATTGTCACCGGCATTTACAAGTTCTTCTTCGCCGCATAAAAGCTGTACGCTGATCTGTGCAACAATTCTCTCTGTCAGTGAGAACAGAAACTCCGTAGATACTATAATATTAACAGGACTTACCTCAATTTCGGTATGCGGAGGTAAAACCGCAATTCTATGTGTAAACGGCTTTGCAAATTCAGGTTCAAAGGAAATTTTTAACATAATATCTTTAATTTCCTCATCGCTGTTATTTTTTATCGTTACGCTACGCACAAGCGGAACATAGTTTTGCTGCATTGCAAAATTCATTGCTCCAAAGGTTACCACTTGTACGCTCACTTTATCATTCACAAGTAATCCTCCTTGCTCAAAAATTTCAACATTTTCATTATATCAGATTTACCAATTTATTACAATATTTTGTAAATAAATATATTCTTTTTGCGGTTAAATAATAAAATTCAGAGATTATATACATTTAAAATATTATAATAAATTATGGTTGCAATTAATAAGATTATTTGTTATAATTAGTTTGTATAAAAATACCCGGAGGCAAATATGGATTTTTATAAATATAAATGCCCTGTTTGTAACAAACAGTTTAAAGAGGGCGATGATATAGTAGTTTGCCCTGAATGCGGCACGCCGCACCACAGAGAATGCTACGAGCAGGAGGAACACTGCTTTTATCAGGATAAACATTCACAAAATTTTTCATTTGAAAATGATCAACCGGACAGTTCCGATGACTTTGAAGCTGACAAAGAGAGCGGCACAGACAATGAAGTAATCTGCAAAATTTGCGGTCATCCAAACGACAATACTTTGTTTTACTGCGAACATTGCGGAGCGCCTCTGTTAAAAGACAATCAACCCAAGAATGATTCCGTAAACGGAAATAATAATGTTCCGCCGGATATGAACGGTTTTCCTTTCGGTCAAAATCCGCAAAACGGCGGAATACCTTTTATTGCGTTTGATCCGATGGCAGGTTTTAAGGCAGACGAAAAAATGGCAGATAATGTAACCGCAGGTGAGGTTTCAAAATTTGTCGGCAAAAATACAAACTACTTTATGCGTGTTTTCGGTTCAATCTTAAGAACAAATAAATCACGATTCAGCTTTGTATCTGCTATTTTACCCGGTGCATATATGCTTTACAGGAAAATGTACGCAATCGGCATTGTTATATCGGTAATCGTGGTAGGATTGCTTGCAGGCACACTTATTATACAAACCACACCTGAATTTACAGAGGCATATAACATTTATATGGATAATTACTCTGCCATACTTCAAAGCGGATACAGCGGTGCTAATGTCGGCGATTTATTTGCCGGTATGTCCTCTACAAATCTTTTGTACTTTGCTGTTCCGTACATTCTCGGAGCAATCAGATTTGCCATTATGCTTATCTGCGGTTTCAGAACAAACAGAATGTATTTTAAACACTGCATAAAGAAAATTTCATCAATTAAAAACTACGCTTCAAGTTTTGATAAAGAATCAGACGAAGAAGCAGCAATCACAAAGTCAAAAATTAACGAGCAAATTGAAAACAAGGGTGGCGTAAACCTTGCCATAGCAGTTGTGGCAACATTTGTATTTTTAGCAATCGCTTATATGCCGCTGTTCGTTTAAAAACAAATATCGGAGGAAAATATGAAAATTACAAAAGCAGTTATACCTGCAGCAGGACTCGGCACAAGAGTACTTCCCGCGACAAAATCAATGCCAAAGGAAATGCTCCCGATCGTAGACAAACCGACCATTCAATATATCGTTGAAGAGGCAGTTGCAGCCGGAATAACAGATATTCTTATCGTTACAAACAGAGGTAAAGGCATTATCGAAGACCATTTTGATGCATCCCCTGAACTTGAGGCAATCCTTGAAAAAAGCGGCAAACTTGATTTTCTTGAAACAGTAAGAGGTATTTCAAATCTCGCAAATATCACTTTCATTCGTCAGAAAGAAATGAAGGGTTTAGGCCACGCTATTTTAAAAGCAAAGTCTTTTGTAGGTAATGAACCTTTTGCCGTACTTTTCGGCGACGGCGCAATCGTAGGCGAAAAACCAGCCATAGGTCAGCTTATTGAACATTACGGCGAATTTGGTAAAGGTGTTGTCGGCGTTAAAAAAGTTGATGCAAAAGACATTCATAAATACGGTTCACTTAAAGTTGAGCATATTTACGACAATGTATTTAAATGCACAGATATGAAAGAAAAACCGCAAACTCCGGAGGAAGTTCTCTCACTTTACTCTATCATAGACAGATGTGTTCTTCCGTCAGAAATTTTTGAAATTCTTGAAAGAACACAGCCGGGCATAGGCGGTGAAATTCAGCTTACAGACGCAATGCGTGAAATCGCTGTTACAGACGGTATGACAGCCGTTGAATTTGAGGGCAGAAGATACGATATGGGCAATAAATTCGGTATTCTTCAGGCTCAAATCGAAGTAGGTCTTGAACATCCCGAAACTAAAGACCAATTAAGAGAATACATAAAAGAACTTGCAAAGACATTATAATAAGCTGACTTGACATAATATAATTAAACTAAAACACAAAACAGACATTTC
>ENA-OQCO01001047-OQCO01001047.1-human-gut-metagenome-genome-assembly--contig:-NODE-1047-length-11914-cov-1.319759_pt1 | contig 11914 bp, 19 predicted proteins | sample MGYA00242500_ERZ504582 | MGnify/ENA primary metagenome ERZ504582 (study PRJEB26092, sample SAMD00036346) | human gut metagenome | host: Homo sapiens | study: EMG produced TPA metagenomics assembly of...
CAATTATCACGCTGGCTTCGGCGAGATCATCCGCGTCATCCTGACGAACATTGACTCCGTGATCGGCAAGGACTTTACATATGGCGCAGCGGTCTGAAGCGTATTCCAAAATATTCCTCATTTACACTGGTGTTTATCTGCGTGGTCGTGTCCTGCTATATCATCCACACGATCATGAAATCCCGCCATGGCCGTGCGATCTTGTCCATCCGTGAAGACGAGATCGCGTCCGAGAGCGTCGGCGTGCAGACGACGTATTATAAGACGTTCGCGTTCGTCGTCTCCGCTATGCTGGCCGGTATCGCGGGCTGCCTGTACGCAGGCTATATCGGCTCTTTGTATCCCTCGACGTTCAAGTTCATGAAGTCCATTGAAATTCTGGTCATGGTCGTGCTTGGCGGCATGGGCTCCATGCTGGGTTCGATCCTGTCGGCAACCGTGCTCACCATCCTGCCGGAGCTGCTGCGTTCGTTCTCGGATTACCGCATGGTCGTATACTCTCTGGCACTTGTCGTGATGATGATCTTCCGGCCGAAGGGACTGCTCGGCAGCTACGATTTCTCGCTGTCCCGCAGCCTTGAAACCTTCCTGAACCGGCTGCTCGGACGCACAGAAAATCCAAAGAAGGAGGCGGCAGACAATGAGTAACAAATGGGTCAATCCACAGCCCAAGCTTGTTCCGCAGCCGTACACGAACCTGCTGACGGAACGTGACATCGGCAAGCCTCCGATTCTGGAAACGCGCCACCTTGGCATTGACTTCGGCGGTCTGACCGCTGTTGCCGACTTCAACCTCGCCATCGGCCGCACGGAGATCACCGGCCTGATCGGCCCGAACGGCGCAGGCAAGACGACGATTTTCAATTTGCTGACCAACGTGTACAAGCCGACCCGCGGCTCTATTCTTCTGGACGGCGTTTCAACAGAAGGGAAGAGCACGGTCGAGGTCAACCACATGGGCATTGGCCGAACCTTCCAGAATATCCGCCTGTTCCGCAATCTGACCGTTCTGGACAACGTTTTGATCGGCCTGAACAATGAAATGAAATATTCCGCCGCTTCCGCCATTCTCCGCCTGCCGGGGTATTGGAGACGCGAACGCATTGCAAAGGAGCGCGCGCTGGAACTGCTGAGCATTTTCAACATGGAAAATGTGTCAGATCATCTGGCAGGCAGCCTGCCGTATGGCGCACAGCGCCGGTTGGAGATCGTCCGCGCACTGGCGACGAATCCGTGCCTGCTGCTGCGTGGATGAGCCTGCCGCCGGCCATGAACCCGTCCGAAACGAGCGAGCTATGGAGAATATCGTGAAGATCCGAGACACCTTTGGCATCGCAATCATGCTGATCGAGCACGATATGAACCTTGTAATGGGCATCTGTGAGGGCATCTGCGTTCTGAACTTCGGTAAAATCATCGCAAAGGGCACGCCGAACGATATTCAGGCCAATCCGGCCGTTATCGAAGCGTACCTCGGCAAAAAGAAGGAGGGCTGAGATATGTTGCTTTCCGTCAATGATCTTCATGTCTACTATGGCGCAATTCATGCGGTCAAGGGCGTCTCCCTTGAAGTCAACGAGGGCGAGATCGTCACGCTGATCGGCGCAAACGGCGCAGGCAAGAGTACCGTTCTGAATACGATTTCTGGCCTGCTCCGCGCGAAGACCGGCACGATTGAGTTTATGGGTACGCCGATCAACACTATGGCCCCCAACAAGATCGTCCAACTTGGCCTTGCGCAGTGCCCGGAGGGCCGCCGCGTGTTCGCACATATGACCGTCGAGGAAAACCTCGAAATGGGCGCGTATACCCGTCCGAACAGCTCCATTGAGGGCAATCTTGAGCACGTATATGAGCTTTTTCCGCGTCTGAAGGAGCGCAGCAAGCAGATCAGCGGTACGCTCTCCGGCGGCGAACAGCAGATGCTTGCCATGGGCCGCGCCATGATGTCAGAGCCGAAGCTTCTGATGCTGGACGAGCCGTCTATGGGTCTGGCGCCGATCCTGGTCGAGCAGATCTTCGATATTATCCGTGAGCTGCACAAGGCCGGTGCGACCATCCTGCTCGTCGAGCAGAACGCGCAGATGGCGCTGCAGGTTGCAAACCGCGCCTACGTTTTGGAAACCGGCAAGATCACGCTCTCCGGCTCAGGAAAAGAGCTTCTTGAAAGCGATTCCATCAAAAAAGCCTATCTGGGCGGTTGATCGCAGCATAAAAACCAGACAGCACGCAGCTATGGCTGTGTGCTGTCTGGTTTTTGATTCATTATGCTGCGCCGCGTGCGACGAGGCAATGTATCAAGCGCTTGGATTTAATACCAGCCTTGGAACGACCTTCGCAAATATGGGATAACAAACTGAGCAGGCAGTACGCAGCCATGCTGTGCACTGCCTGCGTTTTTTATAGTTTCAGCTTGGAAAGGGGATTGGCCTCTGCGGCAATTTTCTTGTCTGTATTTTCAATGTGCGTGTAGATCTGCGTCGTATTCAGATTTTCGTGACCCAGAACCTCCTGCAGCGTTTTCAGATCCACGCCGTTCGCCAGCATCAGCGTTGCGGCAGTGTGCCGCAGCTTGTGCGCAGAAAACTGTGACGCATCAAGGCCGCATTCCAGCAGATGTTTTTTGACCAGCCGATGGACGGCAGAAACGCTGATACGGTTTTTATCCCGTGACCCAAAGAGCGCCTTATTGTCCGTCAGCACGATCTGGTTCCGTTCCTCCAGATACCGGTCGATGGCTTTCCGGCAGGAAGAGCCCATGTAGACGATCCGTTCCTTATTGCCTTTGCCGACAACGCGAATGCGATCCTCATAGACGTCCGTAAGATTCAGCCCGACCAGTTCCGAACGGCGGATCCCACAATTCAGAAACAGCATCAAAATTGCAAAATCCCGGTTTTTATTCGGCCCATCGACAGCCTTCAAGAGCGCGGTAGATTCTTCCAGTGTCAGGTATTTCGGCAGGCTGCGGCGAATTTTGGGAAATTCGATATCTTTGACCGGATTGTTCTGGATCTGCTTGGTGCTGATGGTCAGATACTTATAGAATGCCTTAATGGCCGACAGCTTCCGCGCGCGGGCAGCGGCCGCGATCCCGACATCAGCCGGGCCTTCACGGTTTTGCCGGTCGTTTGTAAGATAAGATAGAAAATCAAACACCTCAGAAGACGACACCGTATTGAGAACGGACGCGTCGATCCATTTAATGTCGATCTCGTCAAGCGGCGTCTGATACGGAAGCTCCTTGCGCATCAGCGTCAGAAACCGAAGAAACATCCGCAGATCCAGATGATATTCCGAAACCGTGCGCCGTGATTGGCCCTTGATCGATTCATGATACGATAAAAAGTCCCGCAGTACCTGCGGACATTCAGAATACGGCTGCATACATAAAAACTCCCTTAGAACAGCTTTGATAAAGGTATTATAACACACCTGTCCTCTGAACGCAACAAAATCTTTATTTTGTTGCGTTGGAGAAGGGCCAATTAAAAAGGCTATAGTGTAGCCCTTCCCCAACGGCGGCGTTCAAAGTCGAAATTGAAGCCTCAACAAAAAAACGGTTTTGTAGCGTTCACTCGTCTGAACTTCATAGCGGATTCAGATTTGTGACGTTCATCTTGATTTTTATTATACTCGGCTCAAGCGGAATGTCAAGAACTTTTTTAATGAAATATGAATTTATTTTAAAGTAAAATCGATGAATTCCAAACTAATTTTTGAATATTAAAATTCAAGACAGTGCTGTTATGTTATTGTAATGGAACTGTCATTTTTATACCCACTTCCCCGGAAACCGGAAGACTGTCATACGGGAGAATATTGTGTCCTGCGGACGGCTGCGACGGGAAATATTCATCTGTCAAGCAGCTTTCGCGGCATAAAACCAGTGTGCGCACTGGATTTATTCCACGGTCAACTTGACAGACGAAAATGTCCCGTCCGCACGGCGGGCAACCGAAATCGCCCCCGCGATTCCGGCAAGCCTGACTTTTTATTATGATAAAGGGAGTGCGTACAATGAAACAGACAGTCAGAACGAGCAGAACGGCAGGATATTTGGAAAAGATTTTCAGGGCCTTGAACGCGGACAGCTTCAACGGAGAATTGGAAGAACCTGTTATTACGATTCAGGACACGCCCACGGCATACGGTCATGTGACCGTTGGTAAGGCATGGAGCGCTAAAGACGAGCACCAGCGTGAGCTTAACATCGCGGCAGGGACGCTGCAAAGGCCGATTGAAGAAGTTGCTGCAACTATGCTGCATGAAATGGTTCATCTTTACAACTTGCAGCACGAAATACAGGATTGCAGCCGAGGCGGAACGTATCACAATAAGAAATTCCGGGATGAAGCACAAAAGCATATGCTGACGATTGAGCGTCACGAAAAATACGGCTGGACAGTCACGAAGCCGACCGAAGAACTGATTGATTACATTATCAATAAGGGATGGGAAGATATTATGATGAATCGGGCATCATTCCCCTTCTCGATCAGCGGCGGCAGAAAAGGCAAGTCCACGGGTGAAGACGGAACGGAAACCACGAAGCCAAAGAGCAACAGCAGGAAATATGTATGTCCGAAGTGCAAAACGATCATCAGAGCGACACGAGCGGTCAATGTGGTATGCGGGGATTGCGATATCCCGTTTGAATTGGAAGTCTAATTCAATAACTGAAAGGAGAACGAACTATGTGCGACTGTAAAGAAAGAATTGAACAGGCGGTTAAAACCATCAATAATACTGTCAATCGTGTGTTAATTTTTAATCGCTATGAAGGCTATGAGTTAATGAAGCTGAAAGAAGCGTTGAAACTCTTAATTGAAGAAGCTGACAAGAAATAAGTGATAATATGCAAAGAGGGGCGAAAGCCCCTCTCCCCTTTTCATTGACAGAATCATATAAATATTGTAAGATGAAAGCAGCGAAAGGTATAAACAAAATCTTCGATATTGTTTATGAAATTTGGAATTGAAAAGGTATTATTGATATTTTTGAATATCAATAATCAAATCTAATGCAAGAGGGATAAAGAATGAGGAAATGCGAAAATACGTACATTGCACAACAGTGTATCAGCATGAAAGCAACCATTCAAAATTTTAAGCTTGGGTTAAAAATGGCAAGCATGAAGGATGATGGAACCACTGACAAGAACGAAGCAAAGATGATTAAAGAAATCACAAAAGATCTTGAGCGGTTGCAAAAAACACTTGATTCCTATGAATATGTATAAGAAAGCACCCGTGCGCGCATGTGCTGCGCACGGGTGCTTTTTACCATTTTCCCATTGTTTTTGCGGGTATTCTTCACGGGAAATCGTATTGAACATCTTCCAGAGCGGCGGCGAGAAAATGATTTTTGTCGACCAAGGGACAAAATAATATTCGTCGATGATTTCCTTCGACATATCGTTAATGCCGACGCGCTTTTTGATCTGCCGTCGATGGATAAACCACGGCAGCAGACCCTTTTTCACGACATAAAGTTTTTGGGCAAGCGTCCGAATCTTTTTGTCCATATCGTCAAAACCCTGACTGAAAACGTCAATGGCAAGCTGATAATGCCGATGATATTTGTAAAAGTACAGTGATTTTTTAGAAAAATCCTTGAAATCACGGTTATTATATTCGATACCAGCCTCGTCGATGATAACGCGGCCGCCAGCGATCATATATGTACCGATATCGGTTTTCGGATCAAGCTGGTAACAGCCGGTAATGGGAACATTCGACCAGACGGGGATACCGCGCTTAATGTCATGACGTGCCAGATATGCGGCGTATGTGGTTTTACCGCTTCCGGGGACACCAAAATAAATACTGACTATCTGAGGCGGCAGACGCTTCTTAGCAGCCTTTTGAGGGCCTTTCTTGAGAAACGATAGAAAAGGCTTTTTATGACGCGCCGAGTAACGCAGAGTATGCGACGGAGGCATTTCTTGAACAGGTACAGGAGCTTCTTCATCATGTGTATCCCCTATCAGATTTTTAATAAAAGAAAATTCGTTATCGTCCATATTTGTACCTCTTGAATCTTAATTTTCAATATAGAAAAATGGTGAGGCGCGAGGGAGAATCGCACCCCACCGGGAAACGGTCAGACGTTCAGCAGCCGCTTGAACAGACCGACGCCAAGACCGACAAGCGGAATTGCGCAGAACAGCAGCAGAATCGGAGTGCTGACGATGGTAGAACCAACCGTACCAGCCCAGCCAATAGCCGTAGTAAAGACCTCACCGATAGACGAAAGCAGCGTTGCGATTGTGACAGTTGCACCAGCTTCCATAATTCATCATCCTTTCATATCATGTTTTTCTGAGATTAGACGTTCAGCAGACGCTTGAACAGGCCGACACCGAGGCCGACAAGGGGAATTGCGCAGAACAGGAGCAAGAGCGGCGTACCGACAACGGTTTCACCGACCTTACCCGCCCAGCCGATAGCCGAGGTAAAGATAGAGCCAATGGACGAGAGAATTTCAGTCATTTTCATTCACTTCCTTTCATTGTTTTTCTTTACAATATCAGTATTCCTACTGCTACGTAACGTTTCAAAGGCGGCAAGAACGTATAAAGTTAAGCACAACGCCAACAACAAAGCACATCAACACCATTCCTACAAAATATACAATCGGTTCAGAAAGCAGCCAGTCGGCAAGCTTCCCGAGCATCTGAACATTGAAGTCAAGCATTTCAGACACGTTTCATCACCCCCGCAACGATCTTGAAGAAGCATAGGACGAGAATTGCGAAAAGTACAACGTCGGCAATCCACGCCCAGTCTACAGACGCAATACCGGAAGCGTTATACGGCGTGTACTCACCGAACAACTTTTCGGTCAGGGATTCACCAGAGCCGCCCTGAATCCATGCACCGCCTGTTTCATCATCGGTCTGAATTGCAAACACATTGACCTGAGTATTGCCGGAGGTATCTTCCTGATGAATGAGAGCGGCATCATCGGGCGCGGGCGTGGGCATTTCATCGGAATCTGTTTTCGTCTCCCCTTCCGTGTCAGCTTCGGCTTCAGCTGTAGTATTTGAAGTATTATCTTCAATTTCAGTTGTGGAGACTTCCGGCGTATAGATTGGATACCCAGAACCGTCATACCACTGACCATTGTACAGGAAGCGGTCATTTTCTGCATCGTATGAAGCGCTTGCCAGTTCCAAATCGGTCAGCGGTTCAACGGCGAGAATAGGCAGCGCAAGCAGAAGCACCACGCACAGAGCAAGTACAATCCGTTTCATTTTGTATCGTCCTTCCTTTTTTCATTTACCTTGATATTTCCATTATTGCCGCCGCGCTGCGAACCGCCGCGAAACGAGCCGAACAGCTTGCCAAGCAGACCGACGCTTGCGACGGCCACGGACGAGCCGAGCAGAAGTACACCGAGGGAAAACGTTGTTCCGGGGATGGTAAAGGATTCTATCACGTTCCATGAATTTGAGAGCCACGCGCCGAGAAGCTGCAATAAATCAGTTGACATAATTTCACCCCTAGATAAATGGTATGAAGGATTTCAAAAGCGCAACAGCGTCAGACACGAACGCAATGATAATGCGTACCAGTTTCACAACAACGATAAAGCCAAAGAAGGAAACGGCAGCAATGACAAGGACTTTTAGCGCGGGAGGCATCCAAGAGAACAGAGCGGCAAACACAACTTCACCCCCTAATCAATCAGCTGAATCACGCCGATAATGACGAACAGCGCTGCAACGGCGAGAATCAGACCGCGCACAATGTCGGGCAGCAGCTCCCAAAGGGAGACCATGAAAGCGCCAAAGCCGGCAAGATCATTAAAGTTACTCACTATCGACACCCCCATAGAATGTAGAAGGCCAAATATTAGAGCCGGGGAAACAACTATAAGTCTGAACAAATTTCAGTTGACTAAAAGTTCCCGAATAATAGCGTGGGTCAATGACAGCAATAGGCTTCGAGCAAACTAATACATCGTCAGAATCTTCAATATAAGCACAAATCAGATAAGGCTTACCCTCTGAGTTATATTGTCGAACAGGCAAAGAAGCAGTAGATAGAGTATAATTATCAGAAGCCGAAACTTGTGTATACCCCCACCATTTACCATCAGAATAATCATACTGACAAATAGTGATAACGGCCATATCTCTGTTCATGCTAAAGTTGATAGAGCTACCGTCAGAATCGGTAACATACACTTCATAGATATTCGACCACTCACGATCCCAGCTAGACGAAGAATGAAGAGATACAAAATATGGGCGAACCAAGTCAACATTATAAGAAAGTCGGCCAAAGCATAGAAATGAGCTTGCCAGTACGAAGTATCAATAGACGTGTATTGAATTGGGTCTCCACAATGCAGCATTTTCCCGTCACCGGCGTAAATGCCTACATGCGATACAGTATCAGCGCAATCATAAGTACCAGTGAAAAGACCAGGTCACCGGGCTTAGCATCAAAGCGATCAACAGGAGTGCAAGCATCATATAAGCCCTGCGCCGTTGTTCTTCCGATGGAATATACTCCAGAATGATTAAGAGAATAGCAAACAAAACCAGAGCAATCAAAGCTAGTTTCAGGAGAAGAACCGCCGAATACATACGGATAACCGAGATACTTTTCGGCCTCAGCAAACAATTTCTGTACGGAATCATTGGAATTCTCATAGCTGTTACCACCCTGCCCCGTATAACCGGAAAGCTGATGGGGGCGTGTAGATATAGGTTTTCTGGTCACCCCAAAAGGTATTGCAATCGTTATAAGCGGAAATCGTAGACGGAATGGAAGTGAAGATACCGCCGAACAGGTCTGTTACAAAATCCACGATTGACAGAAGATGGTTAATCAGCTTCGAGACAAGAGCGCCCAAGCCTTTCTGATCACCACCCGTTAAAACCTTATCAGCAGCATTTGAAACGTTAATTTCAAAACCGTCGATAGCGTCTTGAATCCCCTTCAAACGGTCATTCGTTTCAGCGTTTTCAGCCTCAACTTTTTTGAGTTCTTCCAAAATATCACCGAGCAGCTTCACAGATTCCGTTGTATTCTGTTTAATTGTAGAAACAAATGATTTGATACCGTCGATAGATGTTCCTTGAGAAACAAGGTTCTTAATGATTTCATCAAGCTGCGCACCGGCTTCATCACCAAGAGAATCATGGAGGGCCCGAATCTCTTCTAAAATGCTCAGAATATTAGTGTTACTTTCTTTCAGATACTGACGCATAGCGGCGGTATCATCAAGAACAAATTTGGAAAGCGTGTTGTAGATACCCTGCAAATATGAGGAGCAAAGGCCAACGTCTGTATTGATCTTCACCAGATGCCCGGCAAACTGCTCGAACCAGCCGTTTGAAATGTCGAGCTTTTCGCTGATTGCGTCAACAATATCTGAAATGTGGTTAATTTGATTCAGTGTGTTGGACAGGTATTTTTCAACATTCGAGAGGTCAGCCGCAGAGGGAGAAATTGAAGAACTGATACCGTCAATTAGGGCTTGTATGGTTTCAGAACTCAGGCCGATGGAATCAAGCTTGTCATATATTCGGGGCAGATAGTTGAGTGTTGTAACGATCTGCTGCAAATAGGAAAGAACACTGTCTAAGTCGCTGCCCATGGCATTGATCTCACCGACAAGGGATTCAAGATAGGTGTTGATTTGAACGGTGTTTTGAAATAAATTATTCAATACGCCGATAACATTCGTGATTTGCGCAATGACTTCGGTGTTGTTATTGATAACTGTGTTGTAGATATTATTGACGGTGCTGTTAATCTGGTCTTCTGAGGCGGAAGAAGCACCAGCGAGATACTTAACAAAAATATCAGAACTGCTGACAGTACAAGTGAGCCTTTTTCCGTTAATCGGGTTATTTGTGCGGCCAGTAAGATTAAATACAAAAAATAAAGACGCAGCATAAGTCTTAACATAGTCTTTCAAAGTAACCGTACCGGAGAAAGAATATAAATACGCGCCACTAGAAATAACAGGCGTTATAGAAGAACTGGAGGCAACGGAACTTTGCCATCCGCCGCTATCAGTTACAGAGCAAACACTTATACGGCCAAGTGGTTTAAGGTCAGACGAGCCAAAACCACTAAAACCGGAAACAGAAATTGTAACAGAATATGAAATCGTAGAACCAGCAGGAAGCGTATATAAAGATGAAGTACTGCGCGTTATACCTGACCATCCCGGAAATGAACTATAAATATTTTCGATAGGGCTAGAACCAAACCCGTTCATGCCCAAAGACGCATCGAAAACATATGACAGACTATCGCTAGAACCAACTGTGATAGTCTTGCCCGTGGTACTGCATGACCACTTCCTACCAACAATAGAATCAGCAGCGAAGGCCGGAACAGAGAGCGCCGACACGATCAGGCAGCAGACCAGAAAAAGCGCAAGAAATCTTTTCATTCTATACTCCCCTTTTGAATGTTATTTTTCAAAGCAGGTCATTTGAACCCATTCCGTTTCTTCCTGCATACCAAGGGCTTTTGTACAGGTGAAGAAATGATGAATACGGCGGCAGAACGCTTTCCATGTCTCTTTGCTTTCTGCCTGAATGTTTATGTACTGCTGATTAAATGGAATGTTCGTAATTATGTAAACTTTTGTGAAGCAGGCCAGCTTGTTATTGTAGCGGCACGGCAATTCACACGGATAGCCGTCGAGGTAATTCAGCATATCCTGAATTTTCAGGCTGCTGCGGAATTCCTCAAAAACAATAACGTCCTGCCCCTTGTAGCTATCAAACGGATGATCATAATCCGTGACACGGTACACATTCTGATAGCCGTACTTCTCCATGACGGAACGTGTCTTGCCAGCGCCGGTCTCACCGGTAATATAGGAAACGTCGAGTTCACGAAAGCAGTTCTTAAACTGTTCATACCGCAGAATCTGACGTACATTTTCAATTTTATCCAGCTGCTGAATGTAGCGCGGGTTACTGTCGATGATTTCAAAATCAGAAAGACCGTCTTTTACCAAATCATATAGCTTACTCATATCTGTTCTTTCGCCCTGCCGCTCTTCCGGCATTTCTCCAAATTCCTCAAACGTGTTACTGTAATTCGTACCCTGATGTGTCTTTCCGGTTGAATCCGTGTAGTTGTAATGTCCATCCTCCGACTTGTTGTATTTCTCACCATCCTTCAATACATAGGCGCGGTTCTCAGAACTCAGCCCCTGCACTGGTCAATGTGGCAGTTGGAAATTTATTCTTGATTGCAGAAAATCGTATCGGGTTCTGACGGAAGATGAAGATATGTGTATGGAGCGTCGAGCACTCGTCCCCTTCTTCGTCGCACATACACCAGTAATCAAGCTTCTTGAACATCTCCAAAATCTCACAGATAGCAGCATGATTCAGGCCATGTTCAGAAGGGTTATTGATCGTCAAGAGCCATTTCCGGCTCTGCGTATTGTTTTCAGCCATTTGTTACATTCTCCCCTGCTGATGTTACAGCATGTTACAAAGTGCTGGAAACCTTGGAAGCATTGAAAACACAAGGTTTTTAAGCAAATGTTACATGATACAGAAGTGTCCAAGGGTAATACTAGCCTTGGACACTTGCGGGGGCGCTTTGCGCCCCCGCTGGACGGTTACATTTTCGTGAAGCCGAGGATATACCGCGGAAGTCATAATCGACGTTATAGTCCTTATCGAGAACAATGCTGTCGAGCGGATATTCCTTCGGGTCAAGCCAGATGCGGTCAGTCGCGTAGCCTTCCACGCCGTTGCGCTGGAAGCACACATCGACCACATTCGCAGCAAAGTCTTTTCCCGTCTTCTTGCTCTTGCCAGAAACAAACTGCTTGCCAAGTACGTGAACTCTCATTTTTGAAACCTCCTGAAATTTGTTCGTATAATAAAAAAGAACTTTTGACTTGATGAATGAGTCAA
>ENA-OQCO01001049-OQCO01001049.1-human-gut-metagenome-genome-assembly--contig:-NODE-1049-length-11907-cov-0.970713_pt1 | contig 11907 bp, 11 predicted proteins | sample MGYA00242500_ERZ504582 | MGnify/ENA primary metagenome ERZ504582 (study PRJEB26092, sample SAMD00036346) | human gut metagenome | host: Homo sapiens | study: EMG produced TPA metagenomics assembly of...
ATCAAAACCCTTCAACGCCAACTGGCCGTGTTTGACGGCTCATGGCCCTGATTCCATCCCATCCTTAACATCTGCCCTCCTCCCTTTCCGCCGCACCGCCCACAGCCTTCCATGCTGCCGCTGCGCCTCCTGCCATAGACGTCATGTTTGCCGTCACCTCCGCCTGGACCGTGTGCCTGGCCGTCACCCTGCATTCCCTGGCACGCCATTCCAACCCGGAACGGAACTACAGGCTGTGGGTGGTCCATGACGGGCTGGAAGAAGAAAACATGCAGGAACTGGACAAGGCCGTTTCCGGTTATCCGAACGCAGCCCTTCAGTTCATGACCATTCCCGGCAAGCTGGAACAGATGCTGCGCCGGAGGGACGTGAAACGCTTTTCCGCCCTGGCCTACGCGCGCCTGCTGGCACCCAGCCTGTTCCCCCGGCATTCCCGGATTGTCTATCTGGATGCGGATACGGTCCTGTATGCGGACGTAGCGGAGCTTTACGATACGGACCTCTGCGGGGCGGCCGTGGGCGCCGTACGGGATACGGCGGTGCTGAGCAGCCTGGTAGCGGGGTATCCGCGGCGCCAGCTCCGGAAACTTCAACCTTTGGGCCTGCACGATCCCTTCCACTATTTCAACTCCGGCGTGCTGGTCCTGGACCTGGACCGAATGAGGGAGGAGGATGCGGAAGTCCGCCTGCTCCACGTCATTGAAGAACACAATGAGCTCCTGGAACATCCGGACCAGGACGCGCTGAATATCGTCTTCCACCGGCAGATTTTTCCGCTGCCTGTTGAATGGAACTATCATTTCCAATTGAACTGGGGAAAAACGGACTGGAAGAGTCCTGCGCAGGCACGGAATTCGCCGGGGTTTCCAACATCCACGCCACCTGCTCCTGGAAGCTTTTCCACATGATCGGCTCCAAAAAGCCCTGGCTGTTCCCGGAAAAATCAGAGGAATACATCGTGTCTGCGGCCGTCTGGTGGAAGCCGGCCATGGAAACGGCCTCCCTTCGGCCCCATCTGTCCCAATTGCTGGAGGAATTCACGCAATGGACGCGACGGCAATTGCGCCACAATCAATGGCACCTGCCGTTCTCCTTCGGGAACGGCTTCCGGAAACGCAAGGCCAGAATCAACCTGCTGAAACGCCTGCTGCGCGTCTTTGAAGGCGTATAGCCCCGCCGGCGGCAACAGGCGTTCGAGAAGAGCCGCAGTCTCCAATCACTCCGGCAGTTTGATGATTTCCCCCGTTTTACGGTTCCCGGTCTTTCAGAACCGGATTCAGGCGGATAATTTCCCCGGCGCGCTTTCCGTCCTTCAACCGGCTTTCAGCGATGGACGCCCGGGTTTCCCCGGCCTTCACCTGGTAATCCCCGAGCTCCTTCTGCCGGGCACGCCTGTACGTACGCCACTTTTCCCACATCCACCACCTGGTCCCGGCCATTCAGGCGGAATACCAGCGTTTTCCGCTTTTCCTGCGGACGGCCGTAATCCGTGTACACTTCCGCGTACAGGGTAACGGGAGCCAGCATTTTCTGCGACCGGGTGCCGTAATAATGCGTCTGGACCAGATAGGGACCGGGAAGAGCCTTGCGCACCAGGTATTCTTCCGGCCCGTAGCCCTGCGTCACGTCACGGGACAAATGGCCGCCATGAGTGGTCAGCCGATGGGAGTAATAGCATTTTTCTCCGGTGATGTCCGTGACCCAAAGGTCCATGTCAGACGCATCTGTGTCCCAGTTGATGACCACGCGCAAATCAGCCTCCACCGGCTGGAGAAAGGCAGGGTTCAGCCCCCCGGTATCCAGCTTCACTCCCGCCGCCCTGCTCCGGGAAACAAGCCGGTTCAGTTCCACCAGCACAATCTGCTCCACGCCGGTGAAGCGGCGGGGCATCGGGCGTTCCAGCACCTCCCGGTACATGTCGAACGCCTTTTGGGATTCCCCCAGTTCATCCAGCACCAGCGCCAGATCCCGGTAGGCTGGGGTTCTTCCGGAAACAGCGTTTTACGGTTTCAAAAATGAACCTGGCTTGCCGGAGTTCTCCCATGTAACGCAGCTTGTAGCCCAGCATGCGCAGCAGGGAACGGTTTTCCAGTTCCAGCTCCGCCAGGTTGGGCAGAATCTGGACAGCCAGCGCCTTGTCCCCCTTCCCGGCAAACCCAGTCAGAGCAGTCCATGTAAAAACCGGGGCTGTCCCCATACTTTTCCTTGAGTTTCATATAGACCGCAAAAGGGCGGTCAGCCGCATCCAGAGCCGCCAGATACGGAGCCTTGGAGTCCCACGCCTTCACGTTCATGACGGGGGAAGAACCGGCATCCTGTTCCCGCGCCTTTAGTCCATTTAATGTTTCTCCCCCTCCCAGGAACAGGGACCCTACCACCTCTTGATTTTCCGGAGCGGAATTCTCGTTCTCCAGCAGATCCGGGGAGGCGGAGTCCGGAGAACTCCCGGCTTCTGCACTAAAACTTCCGGACGCCCTGATGACAGCACCGGAATCTCCGGATATATTGTTACCTTGAACTATAACAGGCGCCGGAGCGGATTCCCCCGAATTTTCATCCTCCGGAGAGGATCCGGCCGGACGCTCCCAGAGAGAATCCACTTCCGCCAGCATGGCGCTCCTTCTTTCATCATAAGCGGCGGAGTAATAGGCAGTTTTTCTGCGGGCCACAGTCTCCGCACCCCTTCTTGCCGAAACATTTTCCGGAGCCTTTTCCAATATCCTGTTAAACAGGGAAAGGGCCTTATCGTAATCCCCAAGGTCATAAAAGCCGTAGGCCAGGCGGAGGCTTCCCGCTATGTCCGCAGGCTCCCTGTCCAGTTCTCTGTTCAAGTTTGCTCTTGCCTCAGCCAGCTCCCTGTCACGGGCAGCGTTTTCCCCAGAGGCTTTTTCAGCCTGTGCTTCTTTTTCCCGGAGGCGCCTTTCCATGACCGTGACGCCCTTCAAGGCCGTCCGGTTATTACGCTCATCCTTCAATACTTTCCGGTAGATTTCCAGCGCCTCCCGGTCATTGCCCCGGCACGTATGAATCAAGGCCTGTTTCAACCGGTCATCTTTCAAGACGCTTTCCATCTCTTCCGGATTGAAAAATTCCTTTGCGTACCATTTCTGCATTTCTTTCCAGGAAGCAAGGCACGCTTTCAAGCGGTTTAATCTTGCGGTCTCTTCAGCCATGTCCTCCTTCCGTTCGCGTTTCAGCATCCTCTTGTCATATTCCGCCCGCAATTCTGAAGCGGAAGCGGGAGGACGCACACCATATTTCAGGTATTGCTCCAGGGAGTCCAGCACCAGCAGAGAGGTACCGGGCGTCACGATTCCATATTCCATTCCCACGGTTCCCCACAGCTTCATCCCTAACGGCAGAGGGTGGACGGCAGAGAAGTTCCTGGAGCCTTGCCTGGGCATACAAGGCCCTCAGCATGGTTCCGGGCGTCCCCCCGGAGGCATCAGCCGCCACGGGAATTTCCACTCCGGCAACCTCCACCGTCCCGCGGTAGGAACCCGGCTCCAGTTCCGCCAGCAAAAGGACGGAATCCGATGGCATTCCAGGAATTTCATACCTTGAAAACGTCCTCCAGGGCATATTCCCCCTGTCAATAATGTAACGGATGGAAATTTCCCCCCTGACGAGGCGCTCCATCGCCTGCTCCGCCGTTTGACTGGCCAGGTCGATCACAGGAATGCCCATCCGGATGAACGTATTCGCATCCTTGCGCGGTGTCACCATCAGGGCGAAGGTTTTAGCGGAGCTAGTTCCCCCCGCTTTTCCGGCACGGGGCTGAAATTGATAAATCCATCACTGACAACCAGGCAGTCCGACGCCCCGGAACAAGCGCTCAGCTTTTCCCGAACAGCGCTCCAGTCACACGTGGCCCCGTCATAGTCCAGAGCCAGCAGTTCGCGGGCCAGCTCGTCCAGATTGTCCGGAGCGACCTCGAACGTTTTTGAAGGCATGATCCGGTCCCGGAAAACAGTCAGGTTGATGCGGGTTTGCCGCCCCTGCGTTCTGCCGCAAGCAAGATATCGTTTCAGAAAATCCAGGAATTTCCGGACATCCGCTCCTTTCATGGAACCGGAAGCGTCCCAAAGCAGCTCTATCGTGGGCGCGGCTTCCACGCCGCTCTTTCCGTCCGTCCGCTCAGGCCGGGGAATAATCACGGCGGCATAGTCCCTGCCGTCAAAGGACTCCACAAATACCTTCGCTCTCCCCGCATCTTTTCCCTGCGCACGCGGCAGGGAGATGAACAGGTCTTCCGTCAGGGACAGACCCTTCCATTCCTTTTCCGCCAGGAAGGCGCTGCACCAATCCTTGAATTCCACGTTGTCCAGCGGGGAGGAAACGACAACGGGCTTCCGGCCGGCGAACACTTCCACCCTCAGCTTGAGGGAATCCAGTTTCTCCTTGAAATTCATCGGAAGCTGCAGGGACGGCGCTCCTGCGGCATCCACGGGAAGAACCGTGGAATAGCGCAGCCGCACAGTGCGGGTTCCTCCCGCAGGAATGGGATATACGCGCGTCTTGAACATGTTGCCGCCGGACCATTCCACCAGTCCGGGATCAACCTGTTTGCGCACCTCTTCTTCAAACGCCACGCGCGCCTTTTGCCTGGGTACCGGCACGCCATCCACCATGCGGCCGTTGATGTCCAGCGCATACCCCTGTACGATGGCTCCAGCCGGGAGAGGGTACACCAATTCCCCTTCCATCACACGCGTGTTGGGGTTGTGAAAAACCAGCGTCACTTCCGTTTCCGCCAGGAAATCCATCACGCGAGACTTGATTTCCGCCCGGGAAATGGAAACGGGGCTCTCATCCGCGCGGCATTCCACTTTCATGGAAGGAGGAGGGAGAACAACGGAACGCAAGGAAGCCGTCTGGGCCAGAGAAACGCAGCAGGCAAGAATGCACAGGCAGAGAGAATATGTAAATTTCATCATTCTAGGGGGGGTGGGGAGAGATGGAAAAAGGCGGGCTTTCCCCATCTCCCTCCCTTCCTACCACAAGGCACAGTCCAGGGCAAACTATTTGTTGTAAACGGCTCCCGCATGATTGCCCGCAAAAGGGCCAATCCCCCGGGAGGAAAGGAATCTGCCCTTCCCCGTTCAAAAGTGGAACCTGACGGCGGCAAACCAGGTCCATCCGCTGAAGCACCTGGCGCCTTCCGGCGCTCCGCTGGTCGTCGTATATTCCCCCCCTGCCATCAATTTCAGCATGTCCGGGTCTTCCGGGAAAAAATAATAATTCAGGCCGAAGTAAAAGGAGTTCATCGTGCTGACCCATTTGGGATAGGTGGTCACCGCGGGAACATAGCGGGCGTACATTTTCACGGCGTCCCGCCCATGGGAGAGCTGGTAGCGGAACACGCCTTCCAGATGCGGGGAAAACCTGTAGGAAGGCAATACCGCCAGGCCGTAAACATTCTCTCCCAGAGAGGTCCCCACCACGCCGGAAGCCGGACATGAGTTCCGTCACCATGGAAAATTTCCCCCGGGACATGACCCAGTCCACCGCCGCCACATCCCGGGCGCCAAGCCCGGAGTAATAGGAATCCTCCGGCAGGGAGCGCCCCGCGTAATGGGTGAAGTTGTGGGCATACGTCAGCCAGACGCGGCTTTTCTCCCCCGGCAGAAAGCCGCGGGCGTCCAGATGGACGGAGGCCTTGGCAAAGGCATTGTCCGCCGTATTAAACCTGATTTCATGCGCCAGGCTGTCGCTGGTGTCGTTCAGGAAGACGGAAGCCTCCCACCCCACGGGCACGTCCTGCCGCGGGTTTTCCAGCACAACGCCCCAACTGGAGATGGTCCCGAGCTGGTTGACCAGGTCGGACCGTTCCAGGGTCTTGAGTTCACTGGCCGTCTCCCGGAATTCCGCCGTCATCTTGGAGGTGATTTTCCCGACGCGCGCAAAGAAGGAGGGATTGACCTTGTATTTCAGGTAGAGTTCAAAGATGCTCCAGTCCGTCTTCGTTCTTCTCCAGCGGCCATCCTCCACCTTGTACATGCCGTCCAGCTCCCCCATGTTGGTCAAACTGTGCAGCGTCAGGCGGTTTTTGAAGAAAACGGCTTCAAACCCTATCTGGAGCCTCCGCCATTCGTTTTCCCTGCCATGAGAGCCCTTGCGGAACCGGTTGGCTCCGGAAGGGGAGACCTGAGCCCCCTGGTACTGCCCCGTCAGCAGCAGCTTGAACTGGTTCAGGAACTCCGCGTCCTTGTTGTCATAGAGATAGGGCATCTTCTTCAGACGGGAGTACAAGCCATCCTCCGCCGGATGGGAAGGAGCCCTTACGGAGCTCCGGGGCCCGCAGGCCCGGACGCCTGCCATGCCGAACCTTCCGCCCATACAGAGCCGTACCCCCCAGCCAGCGCGATCAGGAAAAAACAGCATACGCGGGCAAACATGTCTCATGAAAAGACATGTTCCGGACCGCTACGTGTTGAAGGTATGCCGGAGGATGCCACGCATGCGGCCCAATGCTCCGGACCGGGTTAATGCGGCGTGTGGGGCTCCAGCATCTGCTGGCGTTCCCGTTCCTTGTCCTTGGCCAAGCGGCGGGCCTCCTTGGTCAGGTACTGCTGCAAACGGAAGGCTTTCTGGCCCTTTTTCCGAACGACGTGCTCGGAAGTGCCGTCAGGCAAATATTGCAGGCCTGCACGTTGTCCCTGAAACAGGCGTCCAGGATGGATTTGAGGCGGCGCGCCAGCTTCCCGTTGGTGACGGGCACCATGAGCTCCACCCTCTTGTCCAGATTGCGGGTCATCCAGTCCGCGCTGGCAATGAAGAGCTGGTGGTTGCCGCCGTGGTGGAAGAAGAAGATGCGCGCGTGCTCCAGATAGCGGTCCACAATGCTGACCACGCGGATCACCTTGCCGTTGGGCCGGGGGCCCGTTTTCAGGCAGCAGATGCCGCGCACGTTCAGTTCAATGTCCACCCCGGCGTCCGCGGCCCTGTACAGGGCGTCAATGATTTCCACATCCTGAAGGCTGTTCATCTTGGCGGAGATGCGGGCCGGTTCCCCCTGCCGTGCGCGCTCCGCCTCCCCTTCAATGAGTTCAATGAGGCGAGCCTTCATCAGCACCGGCGAGGGGTACAGCTTGCGGAAGCGCATGAGCTTGGTGCGTCCCGTTACGGAGTTGAAGAACTGGGAGGCATCCGCCCCCAATTGGTCGTCACAGGTGAGGTAGGAGATGTCCGTGTAAATCTTGGCGGTTGTTTCATTGTAGTTCCCCGTGCCGAAGTGGCAGTAACGCCGCAGCATGCCCTGCTCCCGGCGCACCACCAGGCATATCTTGGCATGGGTTTTCAGGCCCTTGACGCCGTAGACCACCTGCACGCCGGAACGCTGCAGTTCCTCCGCCTTTTCCAGGTTGCGGGCTTCGTCAAACCGGGCTTTCAGTTCCACCAGCGCCGTCACTTGCTTGCCGTCTTCCGTCCGCCTTTTCAAGGCGGCTACGATGCGGGGAGTTTTTTGGCGGTCCGGTACAGGACCTGCTTGATGGCGATGACGTCCGGGTCTTCCGCGGCTTCCTCCACCAGGCGCAGGACGGGTTCAAAGCTTTCATAGGGATGGTTGAGCAGGATGTCTCCGTTGGCGATGTTTTCAAAGATGCTGACGGCAGGGTCCACGGAGGGTGACGGCTGCGGGGACCATTGCTCCACTTTCAATTGGTCATTGCCGGGGGCAAAGGCCATTTCCATGAAGTCGGAAAGCATCAGGGGGCCCTTGAGGTCATACGTTTCCTCCTTCCCCGCGCCGACGATCTGCATGATCCTGTCATGCAGGGGGACGGGAGCGGAGGATTCTATTTCCAGCCTCACGCATTCGGAGAATTTGCGGGCCACCAGCACTTCCTCCATTTCATCCGCCAGGTCCAGGGCGTCCTCCTCCTGCACGGCAATGTCCCCATTGCGCGTGACGCGGAATACCGCGGCGGAGAGAACGGTTTCACCGGGGAAAACGGTGCCGATGCATTCCCGGACCAGGTCCTCCAGCATCACGTAGCGTTCCGTTTCCGCGGAAGGGACGGGCACGCGCCGCGGCAGGCCGTCCGGCAGGGCCACCACGCTGGCGCGGACCTCCCCGGTTTCATTGTCCCGCAGTTCCACGCCCATCAGCAGCTTGAGGGACGGCAGCGCGGGAGCCTCCGGCGCATCCATGTCCAGCGGCGTCAGCAGCGGGAATATCTGGTTGTTGAAGTATTGCTCCAGCGTCAGCTTCTGGGAAGTGCTGAGGTCCTCCATGGCCAGCGGATTGATGCCGTTGATTTCCATCCACGGCAGGATTTCTTCATGAAACAGGCGGTACTGGTCCTCAATCATGCGGCCCACGCGGGTGCGGATGTCCTTGAGCTGGCGGGTTGGGGTCAGCCCGGAAATGTCCTTCACGCGGGAGCCGGAATGCCGCAGCATCTGGAGGCCGCCCACGCGCACCATGAAGAACTCGTCCAGGTTGGAGGCGGTAATAGCCAGGAACTTCAGGCGTTCCAGCAGGGGAAGGTCCGTTCTCACGGCCTGGTCCAGCACGCGCTGTTGAATTCCAGCCAGGAGAGCTCTCTGTTGATGTATTCGTTAGACATGGAGAAAATAAGGGATGGAAGTTTCTTGAATCAGCCTACCGCTGGGGCACCAGCACGACGTCATAACCGAAGATGTCCGCAAACAGGTCGCCCTTCAGCCGCAGCGCCAGGTCTTCCACGGCGGTTTCACGCACGCCCTGGAGCTCCAGCTCCAGCATCCGGCCCCGGATGCGCGCCCGGACGCCGTTCACGCGCTGGGCATGGCCGCGTTCCAGGGCGTCCGCCACGCGCAGGATGGCAGCCATCTTGGCTACGCGCATGCGGTCCGTCAGCTCCAGCTCCCCGTACATGGGGTCGGAATTTGGCGGGCACCTCATGCCGATGGTAGCGGGCCAACAGGGCGATCGTTTCCACGTCGTCCCGGGAAAGGCCGAAGATTTCACTGTTCAGGATGATGTACTGGGAATGGAGCTGGTGGTCCTGCTGGCTGATGAAAGACCCCACCTCATGCAGGATGGAGGCCACCTCCAGCAGCAGCCGGTCGTGCTCGGAAAGGCGGTGCAGGTCCTGGAGCTGGTCAAACATTTCCATGCACAGGCGCGCCACATGCTCGCGGTGCCCCTTGTCCGCCTTGTACCTGTCCGCCAGAATCCCGGCGAAGTGGAGCACCTCCGCCTCCAGGTCCCCCGGATGCTGTTCCGCCCGGATCAGGCTGCTTGAGAATTCCTCGTCATAGCCGCTTCCGGGGATGATCACGTCATTCAGGTTCAGGCTGCGGGCAATCATCTCCGTCATCAGCACGGCGGGCAGAAGGGAATCCACCCCGGCAAAGTCCGCCCCGTAAACGTTCATGCGCTGCTCCAGGGTGGTGCGGGACATCCGTTCCGCTTCCGCCACCAAGGCGGAACACGCCACCTTGCCTTCCGGCGTGGGGTCCAGGCGGTCACGGAGCTGCTGCATCTCCTGGCCGATGACGATGAGCCCAGCGAGGCCCTTGACGCCGCCGTAATCCAGGCAAATCTGGTCCACCTGCCCGCGCATGTGCTCCCGTAGCAGGGAAAGTTCCGCCACATCGTCCCCCGTATTCTATTTCTCCGACGGCCTCGCCCGTGCGGTGCGTCCCCAGCCGGTAGCAGGAATAGCGCACGATGCGCCCCTTTTGGAACAGGAGCACGCGGGTATTGCCCGGCCCCGTATGGACCACGAGCACCTTTTTCTTGCTGAATCCCGGGTATTGCGCCAGCGTTTCCTGCACCTTCACGTAAATGAGGCGCGTCATCTTGCCGTCGTCAATCCGGCGTCCCCGCAGGCCGTGGGCCACGTGCATGCGGTTGACGAACACGTCCACATTGTCCGCCTCGGAAATGATGTTGGAGATCATGAGCCGGACGGAAAGCCTGCTGCCGGTTCCGTATTCCTTGAGAATTTCCAGATAGTCTCCGATGATTTGCACGCAACGGTCCATGGTATGCCGGGAAATGCGGTGGAAACGGAAGATGTCCCGCGCCATGGGCACGGGCTGCTGGAGGAAGTCCAGCAGGCGAATCCTGTCCTGAACCACCTCAGCCACCATCAGGCTCATGGAGCTCGGCCCCAGGTAGATCACCGCCTGCGTTGATAATTCCGAATCCTGAACCTGCTCGCCTTGAATCATTGCCATACCATGTATTGTTTCCCAGCCGTGGAGCAAGAATGGCGGCGTGACAAAAGCGCCATCCCCGCCCGTTCCAGCAAGGGGCAGAATAAGGAATTTGCCTTTTGACGGCAAGAGATAAGCGCGGCTCCTTTTCCGGTCCGGAGGAACGGCCCTGCAGGGCGGCTATTTCCCGTAGGCTCCCAGCAGGGGAACCAGGCGCGGGGCAAACCTTTTCATGCAGAAGAAGAGCCCCGCCAGCACGGCGAAGATGACCGGAACCAGGCAGAGCCACAGGACGTCCCAGGCCTCCCCCTTCCACGTAATCCAGCCGCTTTCACGCAGCAGGATGATGACGATGTAGTGCGTGCCGAAGATGAAGAAGCACGCCGGGGCCAGCCCCGCCACCCATCTGGCCGCGCGCGGAAACCATTCCGTGAACAGAATGGCCAGGGACATCAGCCCCAGCATTCCCAGCGCAATAAGCATGGAGTTGTGCTGGTCCCGGTGGCCCACCAGCCACCAAGTGAGCGCGAGCGTGGCAAGCAGGAACGGCACCGCATACCGTCGCACGGATTCCGTCAGGAACGGAAGGGAGTAACGGGATACGTACATCCCCACCAGGAAAAAGCCCAGGCTGTTGGCGATAGGATAGTCATGATCCGCCAGGTCCAGCGCAAAGTAGTTCAGGGAGAGCATGATGATTCCCACCCAGAGCATGTAGTTCCCCATGCGGTACAGGAGGGGCGCTACAGCGGTATAAATGATGATGTCGCGCAGAAACCACATGGGGGGCGTCCACCGGGTGCCCGGCAATGCCAGGCAGCGGCCGAACGCCGCGAGGGCGGACCAGAAGCCGCTGCCCGCCTCCCCCTTCAGCCATGCATACATGGGCTGGTAGGAGGCGTAGTATTCATGAAGGGGGGACCAGCCGATCAGAACGGCCGCCGCCAGCCCCCACACCAGGTACGGGCGGAGAAGAAACCAGCTCCGCTTCCACAGGAAAAAGCTCCCCCCGTCCAGCGGACCGAACGAACCGCGCCCCACAAAGTAACCCGCCGCCAGCAGGAAAAAGGGAGTGCGCGCCGCCAGAAATTCCGCCCATATCCACCGGTAGAGCTCCGCCGAATAGAAGGCCATGTGGTTTGCAATAATCAGGATGCAGGCAATCACACGGGCCACATCCACCCACACCATCCGGTGCGTGGCCGTCCTCTCCAGAATTACGGGAGCGGGAATCTGGGCGTCCGGCGGCGTCATTCCCTTGCGGGGCTGGAGTTACAAAGGGGCGATGCCGAGCTGCTCCGGCAACGCGATGCGGGGGCGCTCCGTCACAATCAGGGGAGCCCCGTCCGTCACGATGACCGTGTGTTCAAAGTGGGCGGATGGCTTGCCGTCCGCCGTGACGACCGTCCAGCCGTCATCCAGAATCTTGACGGAAGGCCTGCCGGCGTTCACCATCGGTTCGATAGCCAGCGCCATGCCCTTTTTCAGGCGCGGAAGCTTGTAATGGGGGCGGTAGTTGGGAACCTGGGGCTCTTCATGCAGATGGCGGCCTATGCCATGGCCTACAAAGTCCCTGACCACGGTGTACCCGCGGGGACGCACAAAGCCCTCCACAGCCGCGCAGACGTCCGCCAGCAGCGCGCCCGGGCCTCACCAGTTCAATGGCACGGAACAGGGATTCCTCCGTCACGGCCAGCAGGCGCAGCTTTTCCGGGTCCACCATGCCCACGGGCACGGTCATGGCGTTGTCTCCAT
>ENA-OQCO01001050-OQCO01001050.1-human-gut-metagenome-genome-assembly--contig:-NODE-1050-length-11893-cov-1.250637_pt1 | contig 11893 bp, 14 predicted proteins | sample MGYA00242500_ERZ504582 | MGnify/ENA primary metagenome ERZ504582 (study PRJEB26092, sample SAMD00036346) | human gut metagenome | host: Homo sapiens | study: EMG produced TPA metagenomics assembly of...
CAACCATCACATTATCATCGCTATAGCGAACGGTTGTAGTGCCGTATGCAATTGCATCGTTTGAGCGCCGCAGGGTAGATAGGGTTGCTATAGCTGGTATGCTGTTGTTGTTGTACTAAAGCCACATTCGGTAGGCATGTATACTCTTCCTGCAACATCACTTGCATCACTGGGTATAACATACTGTTCCGTTCCGTAGTAGATTGTAGGAATGCCCCTTGATGTCAGCAGAACTGCAAGCGCCGCATTGTAGACTTTCTGACTCCTTTGGTATATCCAAAGCGGGTAACATCGTGATTATCTAGGAAGGTTACAGTCTGATTAGGATGGTCGTAATCCTCCTGAGTATATACCAACATATTGGCAAAGTTGCTCATTGGAGTAGAGAATGAGCCAAATGTTGTGCTTGCTGCTCGGTAGAACTCAAAATCAAGGTTGTTTACACCAGTTTGTTTGGGAAAATAAACGTATTCATCATATTTGGGATCTGGTCTGCCAATAAAGAATTCCCCAAAGTGAGTAACGGTTTTTCTGGAATCCACAACATCTTTTAGGCCTTTTACAAAAGACGGATCCATATGAAGAGTAGCATCATGGTGAATACCATTTACGCCCAAATCACTCCAAAACAGCATGGCGGCTTCCAAATATGCAACAACATCACTATGTTGCTGCGAGAAGTCCGCAAGCGAACCTAAATCCTTATGCCGGTATCCAAATCGGCTAGAGTCATTGCCTCTGTCCCCAAGACCATGGAACCAGCCATTTATATTGTTGTTGGGATCAGCGATCAAGTTTTCAATCAGTCCGTCATTGTTGTAGTCATATGGTTCTCCATTTGCATCAAAAGCAAATTCTCCATTTTCCTTGCGGTCTGGCTCATACAGTTTTCCATCTTCTGGAGCGTTGTTGTATGTTGGGTTCATTTCACGGCTTGTATGATTGGTAACAAAATCGATTACCAATTTAATGCCGTTTTCATGAAGAGCATCCCGCAAATCCTTGAACTCATTAAGAGTACCAAAATGCTTGTTTGTTGCAAAATAATTACGTACATGATATCCATGAAAGCTGGTCCAAGTGTCGTAACTCCCGTCATTTTGATAATCAATTATCGCTGTATCTCGATTTTCATAGGGCGCGGAAATCCAAACAGCGGTTACGCCCATCCCTTTCAGATAAGGAATTTTCTGAACAATGCCATCCCAATCCCCACCTTGATATAGTTTCAGTCTGCCCCAGTTCCGTCATATAAGTTGGAACTAAAACCAACCGGAATATTATTTGTACTGTCGCCATCATAGAAGCGGTCAGTAATAATCTGATAGATGACATCTTTGGACGAAACTGGACCAAGGTCATTGACAGTTTCTTGAGCAAATACAGTCGCGCCAGGTATGGATAGCAACAAAACTATTACCAGCACGAACACTAAAACTCCTCTAGCACGCTTCATGCCATGTTTCCTCCTTCTGCATCAAATGGCCTTAATATCTCGTGTAAAAACCCTAAAACTTATGCTCTACGGCTCCTGACTCCCTTCCTTTCATCGCTTTATGTTTGCTTTGTGCGTCTGGTTGACTTTCTCTCCACAATGTTTGAAGTCGTTACATACGTCTGAATTTGCTTATTGGGATGCTTGATTATGTCTATTATCAACTTACCAGCTTGCCTGCCTAAGTCCCTTACATTGATATCCACAATGGTGAGCTGAGGTTCTATTACTTGAGAGAGCGGGTAGTCATCAAACGCAACAATGCCGATATCCTGCGGAATTCTTATGTTTTTCCTGCAAAGAGCGTCAACACACCCCATGGCAATATAGTTGTTGGCGCAGATAATGGCGTCCGGCAGAATTTTATGATTCAGGAGCTTCATCGTCATAAGGAAGCTGTCTGCTCGGGTAGATTCTCCCAACCAGATATACTGATCTTCCAATTGCAGGCCGGCATTTTCGAGTTCCTGCTTTACACCTTGCAGTCGATGCAGCGACCCAAAGTCGTAATACTGTCCGCCGATAAATGCAATTTTCCGGTATCCCCGTGAAAGAAGATAAGCCGCTGCGACGGTTCCGGAGTACACATTGTTGTTGTCAATCCAACACACCTGGCTTTCAAAATTCGGCGCGCCCAACACGATGTGAGGAAAGTGCGATTTTGTAAGCAGTCCGGACAAGGGGTATGCTATTACGGAAACGTGGATGGCCAGTGCGTCGGCACTTTGCCGATAAATCACTTCCTTGGCTACTTCGTATGCAGTTGCCGGGTCTACTCCGCGAAGCTGAAGCCGATACCCTCTGGCGCTCAAAGACTCCTCTAAACCCGCAATAATCTCAAACATATGTGGATTCTGAAAGGCTGTGTTCGGAGCTAAATTTGCTAAAACCGCAATCGTTTTGGTCGTGCCTCTAGCAAAACTCTGTGCGCTGGCGTTTGGATAATAGTTGAGTTCCTGCATAACCCTGCGCACCCGCGCCGCTGTTTCCTCTGAAATACTGTAGTGCCCATTGATCACTTTGGACACGGTAGAAACAGAGGTGCCGGCCGCTGCCGCAACATCCTTAATCGTAATACCCATGACACAGCCCTCCATGCAGAATAATCATACAACTATTTTAAGTATAATTTATTCAGCATTGACCGTCAACAAATACTGCAAAGCCATGATCGTAGAGTTTCCTGTGGTCAAGTCCTTCGCTCCAATGCAGTTTACCGTATTCCTCGTCCAAATCAACGGCTTTGTCTCCGCGATTGATACAGATGGTAACACGCCGATTGCAGTATTCCCTTGCGTAGATGATTAGTCCGCTTCCGCGCTCTGCAGATACCACGCGGAAATCGCCACAGCGAAGCGGTTCCAGTTTTTTGCGCATGGCGATGGCTTCCTTGAAAAAAGCACACAGAGTCGAATTTTCGTTATCCCACGGCATCGGACAACGGTATTCTTCTTCTGAAAGACCTTGAACACCCAGTTCATCACCATAGAAAACCGTGGGCATTCCGACAAAAGTCATCATAAAAAGAATGGCCAATCGATACCGCCTCATGTCTCCGCCGCACAAAGACAGAAACCGACTCACATCATGGCTGTCCAGCAGATTCATCTGCGCCGGAGTCATCTGCATCCGATAGCGCATGAGCATATCTGTGATACGTCCCGCAAAATCCGATGCATCAATGGATGCTCCGCAAAAAACAGATTGCAGTGCTTTCGGAAATCGTAATTCATGGTGGAGTCAAACATGTCGCCCTGGAGCCAGTGCCCTGCGCTTTCCCATACTTCGCCGATGAGCAGCACATCCGGGTCAATCTCCTTCACCGCTTTTCTGAATGCCCGCCAGAAGCCATCGTCCACTTCACTGGCAACATCCAGCCGCCAGCCGTCGATGTGGAAATTCTTCACCCAATAGCGTCCTACCTCGCAAAAGTACTCTCGCACAGCAGGGTTCGCTGTATCCAGCTTTGGCATCATCCGCTCATAGGCGAAGCATTCGTATTCCGGATAATCCTCCGGATCATCCGGACACACCACGGGGAATTCAAACCGTAGAACCAGTCTCTGTAAGAGGAGGCCTCTCCTTTTTCCACCACATCTTCAAAGGCGAAAAAATGCCAGCCGCAATGATTGAACACGCCGTCGATCAAAATGCGGATTCCCCGTGCATGAAGCACACGTACCAGATGATGCAGTGCCTCGTCGCCGCCAAAGCACGGGTCAACGTGAAAATAATCCAAAAGATCGTATTTGTGGTACTCTCCTGCCACAAAGATGGGATTCAGGTATACGCAGTTCACGCCCAGCTCTTCCAGATAGTCAACATTGTCGGCAATACCCCACAATGTGCCGCCCAATTTGCCGCGTACGGGCTGACCATGATAGTCAATGGCTCGATCCTGAATGGAAATGCGTTTGACCCCTGAGGCAAAGCTGTCGGGGAAAATATTGTACACCACAGCGTCATTGACCCAGTCAGGCACAACCGCAATGTCTGCCCGGTGGTTGAACGGCAGCTTGAAATACTGCGAACGGTCATCCACCAGATGATCGGTAAATACATCGCCGTAATACAGGATCCGCTCGGTACCGTCATTCAGATGGAAGTAATAATACAGTCGCTTATAGGGACTATCCAGCACTACCTGCCAGTAATCATGATACAAATCGCTCGCTGCCACCCTCATGGCGACAGGAGTAAAAACGATGGGAGTAACACGGCAGGCGGTATCTCCATAGTAGAGCGTGCAGCTCTTCAAATCGCCTTTGGCGCAGCGCAGGCGAAAAACGATGTGCTTTTCGTCAAGTCCATGCGCGTACTGCGACATGGGGATGTGTAAAACAGCTTCTTTTTTCATGCTTATCCTTTCACTCCGCCGGCCGTTAAGCCGGAAGTCATGTGCTTCTGGCATAGGAAGAAGATGATCAGCACCGGAATTGATACGGTAATGGACGCGGCGGCAAAAACCGGCCAGCTGCCGCTCATTTCCGTTGCTTGCAACGCATACAGTCCGGCAGCCAGTGTGTAGTTCTCCTCGCCGGTCATAAAGGTTGTAGCATAGATATACTCGTTCCACACATAAATCAGGACCATCAGAGCTGTGACAACGATACTGGGCTTCGCCAAAGGCAAAACAATTCGCGTGACCACCTGAAGAGGATTCGCACCGTCCATCCGGGCAGCTTCTTCGATTTCCACGGGTACCGTGTCAAAATAGCCCTTGATATTCCAAAGGCTGAAGACCGCCATGGTCCCGGTATAGATCAGGATAAGGCCGGTTCGGTGATTGATAAGTCCCATCGGGCGGAGCAGGCGGTATACGGCAAACATCGACAAGACAGCCGGAAACGAATTGAGCAGCACAAGGCACTTCAAATCGGTCTGCGACCGGGAAACCGCCGCCGTGAAAAACAGTAGGCAGCCGGAATTGCTACACAGAGTGACAGGGATACAGTAACGACCGCCAGATAAACGCTGTTGCCAAGCCATGTGAGAATATCTTCACCAAAAAGGACACGGCGGTAGTTTTCCAGTGAGAAGTTCTTGGGGATAAAGGAAAAATCCGAACTCAGCAATGTGTTTTGTCCGTTGAGGGAAACACTAAGCGAATAGAGAATAGGAATCAGTGTAATAAAACACAGGACAATAAAGAAAATATTCAGTGCCGTAAGGCGAACGCGTTCTTTTTGTTTGCGGCTCATCTGGAACCCTCCTCTTGCAGCCGATACCGGGCGGAGAATGCAATCAGCAACACAAAGATAATGATCGATATGGCAGAGCTGTATCCATAGTTATTGCTGATGAATGCATTTTCGTAGGCATAGGTCAAAATTGTATGCACATGTGCGCCGGTTTTGGCTCCAGCCTGCTGTGTCAGAAGATAGATCACATCGAACTGCTTGAAGGTTGTGAAGATGGTGATAATAACAGCCGGCGCAATGATGGGACGAATGGCCGGAATCGTAATATAACGGGTGCGCTGCACCCATCCGGCACCATCAAGCAAAGCGCTTTCAAAGTAACTTTTGTCTATGCTCTGCATAGCGCCATCCATAATCATAATCATAAACGGCAGCGCCAGCCAAAGATTGACAGCCGTGCAGCAGATAAACGCCGACACATCCGAGGATAGCCACCGCATAGTCTCCAGCCCCAGCTTTTCCATCCACTGGTTCAGCAAGCCGAACTGTGTGTTGAACATGCCGGTTTTCCACAGGAGAATGGAGACATAGCCGGGCATGGCCCACGGAAACATCAGCAGCGTTTTATACAGCTTCCGAAACCGTAAGTTCTGTATATTCAAAAGGCTCGCCAGCACAAAGGCGATCACCAGCTGCAACACCATATTGACCACCGTCCACAAAACGGTTACGAGAAGCGCCGATAAAAACCCGGAATCAAAAACGAACAGCGCACGGATATAATTCTCCAAGCCGATAATGGTAAAGTCAAACCAGTGGTACACGTTCATGTTGGTCAGAGAGATATAGAACGTATAGAGGATGGGAAAGACTACTACCAAAGCAATCAGCAGGAGGGACGGTCCGGACCATAAATAGGAGCGGAGCCACTCCTTTTGTAGCTTACGTTTCATAGAAAGTTCCTCAATGCATGGCGTCAATCAAGCTGTTCGCTTGCGTCAATGCGGCAGCAAAGGCTTTGTCTACCCCCGATTTGGAGAGGTTTACATCTGTCAGCAAATTACCGACTACTGTCCACATAACATCCATTTCGGGGATATTGGGCATGGGAACGGCAATTTCAGCGGTAGTGCGCATTGCCTGCACCAGTGTATCATCACATACACGGCTGTCATCATAGCATGCGCTGTTTGCCGGAGCACAGCCGCTTGCTTGCGCCAGCACAACACCCACTTCCGGATCCAGCAATGCATGCAGCAGCTTTTGGACGGCGTCCGTTTTGTTCTGTGCCGCGAAGGTCAGCACATGAATCCCCTGCACGCCGGAGTAGGGAGCAAGAGCCCTGCCTGTTTTATCTACGGTAGGCATCGAAGCAATGCCGAGGTCTATATTCGCTTCACGGGCAGAGGGAACCATCCACGGACCGCCGATTGTTGCGTCCGCTTTCCCCTCCAAAACAGGGTATTCACCGTAGAATACTCCGTTTCCCCAGGCATCAGATCTACAAATTTCAAATGATACTCCAACGCGTCCTTGACTGCCTGCTGATCGGGGAACGGTGTGCCGTCTGCATCGATAATGCTGCCGCCAAAGCCGTGAATCCATGCAGCGCTGTAATAGGCGGTGCTGTGCTGCTCCACAAAGCCGTAGCGACCGCGCCCGGTGTTTTCTTTCATATACGCCAGCAATTCTTCTGTGGTGGTCGGCACCTCTTCATCCTGCATATAGCGTCGATTATACATAAACAGCAGCGTTTCAAAATACAGAGGAAGCTGGTACAAGCTGCCGTTGTAGGTCGCAGCCTCCAGCGTCATGGGGAGATAACCGGACAGTTCGCTTTGTGAGATCAGCTCTGTAACAGGCGTAAGTATTCCCATTTCGGCAAAAACGCCTATTTGTCATGGGCAAATATAAACAGATCGGGAGCGGAGGAAGGATCATTGCCTACCAGCTTCAGCGAGTCTGTCAGGCTGGTTTTCTTTTCAAACCGTACCGTGATATCAGGCAGTGCCTTATCCAGATATGCCTGTAAGGCTTCAATGACTGCGGCCTCCTTGTCGTGCCACACAACAAGAGTATTCGGATCGGCAGCTTTGCCGCCAGATCCGCCGCACGCCGCCATGGTCATTACTATCAGCAGCGCCAGCGTCAAGGCGAGAAATCGTTTCATAATATCCCCTTTCTAATACATAGTGCGGGGATGCAAAAACGCATACCCGCACTATTGTTATCAACCGTTACTTTGCCTTTTTCTTCTTTACCACAACAACGACCGCAACCGCTGCCGCAGCAGCAACAGCCAAAGCAACGCAAACAATTAGAACGGTATTGTCCTTTTCAGCGGCAACGATTTTGCTGCCGGCAGGTTCCTCATAGCTGACGGTTGCATTTTCCGCATCAGACACAACAATCCATACATCCTTTCCGACTTCAACAGACAGATCAGCGGTCTGGACAGAGCCTTCATTGGCGTTAATGATTACGGAGTTAATCCAACCGGGAACCTCGATGGTATACCAGTCACCATCATTGTCAGAGCCTCACCGGGCCACGAAGAAAATGCATTTGTGCCGTCCGGCGCAGACCATGCCCAGCAGCACGGAGCAGACCAGTCGGAGGGACCTGAGCGCGGACGGTAATATTTTCAGCCGTTTTGTTCGGATCTGTGTCGGAGAGCTCATAGCTCAGATCCTCATAAACGGTAATCCAGAGCTCCTTGCCCTCAATGCTGATATCGGCTGTCTGAACAGTGCCCTCGTTGCCGTTAACTATGACAGAATTCACCCATGTAGGGGCTTTGGCGGTGAACCAGCCGTCTTCACCCTCATCCATAGCCTGACCGGGCCACGCCGCAAATGCATTGGTACCATCGGGGGCGGACCATGCCCAAAGATTTACGCTTTTCCATGTCAGCGGCACATAAGCATGTACTGTAAACTTCTCCACATACTCGGGGACCTCTGCCATACTCTGCGCTTCATAGCTACAGAAGCGGTCGCGTCATCGGCAACCGTGATCCAAACGGCTTTGCCGGCCTCTACCGCAATGCCTTCCGTCTGGACAGAGGCCTCACTGGCATTGACAATGATGTTCTGCACAAAGCGTGGAACATAAGTGTAATACCACCCATCATCCAAAGGTTCAAACTGCTCGCCAGGCCATGCCTCAAAAGCGTTTGTGCCATCATCCGCCCAGGCCCAACAGCAGGGAGCGTCCCAGCCTCAGGTACGGATACGCAAACAGGAATCATCTCGTTGCTCTTCTCTTCTTCCGCAAAGGCAACCGTATAAAGCGAGGAAATGCACAAAGAAACAGCAAAAAGAATGGCCAATACCTTTTTCATCTTACTTTCCTCCATATTTTTTTGTCCCAATATCACTATAGGGCATTTTTATTATAATTCACGCCAAAAATGCTGTAAATCGTTTTCTGTGAAACTGTTTTCCGTCCTTAAACTCGCCTGTCTCCCTCGATATTGCCGATTTTATTTGTGAAAATAGCCAATTATTGCGGCTGCGTTGTGGCAGTTTGCCCAGCAAAACGACATAAGTCTGTTAGCTGCATAGGAAAGCGGTTTCTCATTTTCTTTGCTTCTCACCCGTTCCCTCTGTACAAAAAAGCAGGAGGATTACCACCACCGGCACTCCTCCATAACCTTTCAAGTGAACAATTGTGAGTTTTGAACCCAGGACAGCTTTTTTCAACAGACACTGCCGTGGTCGCAAAGCAAGCCCTCAGCCTTTAGGCTGGTGTTTACGGAAGCTCTTGCAGTATTCATCAACGCCGCCGCTTGGTACAAGGTCGGCGTATGCCCCTCCGTCAGTATTTGGACGCCAGCCGTCCATAAGCTTGTCGTTCTCCATGATAAAGGGGCTCGCCGTATCCTGTCCCCATGAGGTGTCATATTTCCCCATAAGGTAATCGCTCAGCGCCGTTCGGTCCACAAAGCGCAGCATCCGGTACGGCTCCTGGAAGGCGACCTTTTCTACAAAGTACAGCGTCCCGTCCTTCGCCGTCAAAAGTACGCCAACATGCCCGACAAACAGCAGAGATTCCTCCTCGGTCGGCTTATCGTGGAAGAATACCGTGATGAGGCGGATCCGTTCATTCTCCCGAAAGGTAACGCCGCGGGATGCCCATTCCTCTTGTACGGTTTGCACATGACGCTTGATCTCCGTGGTATCCTCCGCCTTCATGGAGGAATACAGTGCGCGGAAATCCGCAAGGCTGCTTCCGCCAAGCACATCGGGATCTGTTTTCAGCGTCTCCTCGTCCACAAACAGCACATCCTCGCCGGCATTGATTGGAGAGTCTGCGCGCACGGAGAGGAAGTCCCCAAACAGGTTCATGGCGGTGATCCGGCAGTTATAGCCCGGAAACGTCCCGTTCTTCGCCGTCCATTCGTCCTGCATCGCGTAAGTGTCATATTTCGTATACAGCAGCTCCGCTTCCTCAAAGCCATCCGTAAGCCATTCCTGCTTCACGCTGTCATTAAAGCGATCCACAACGACGGAAAAAGCCCTGAATACGCCCATCTGACACGCCTGCGTCGGAGAGCAGCTCCTGCAAAAGCTCCCTCGAACCACTGTCGTTCAGGTTCGTGTACTCGATCCTATCCAATGCCGGACGCTTATCCGGCAAATCAGTGTCCGCACCGCAGCCCGCGAATGCAGAAGCGATAAGAATAACACATATAGCCAGCATTGTCTGCCGAAATAATTTCATAATCTGCTCCATCCTTTCCTTTGACCATCGACCATTTTGCAAAGCTATTATACCATTCAAGCATAAGGTCTATGTTAAGCAAGAGGTCTTTGGGGCGATTGGAACAGCGAAAGACTGGCTTTTACTACCCGGCTGACAAAACGGATCATTTCCTCTTTGCTGTACTTGTCGTAACCCTCCACGACGACATGCATCAAACCGTTTGACAGATGGGTATACATCATTTCCAGCTCTGTCTCACTGGCTCCGGGTAGCTCCTTCCGCCAGTAGGCAATGCTGCCCTCCTTGGCCAGGGCAATCATCCGCATAAGGACCGTTGAGTTTGTATTCCCCAGAATCAGAACCCGGCAGGCTGCCTGATTCTGATCGACCATATCGTAGATCGCTTCGATCAGAGCCGTCACGTCAAACGAATTGACATAGCGAAGGGATTCCTCAAATGCATCGATGAGCTCGTTCTCGATGCTCTCCATCAGGGCAAAGCAATCGCTGTAATGGGCATAGAAGGTGGCACGGTTAAGCTGCGCCAGCGCACAAACCTCCTTCACCGTAATTCTGTTTACAGGTTTTTCCTTCAGCAGCTTCAGAAAAGACTGCTTGAGCACCATTTGCGTATAGCGTTTCCTTGCGTCCATCTTCTCCATATAGGGCCCCTCCAAAAAAGTTTACAAAGATCATCAACACTTGGGCAGACAGTGTTGCTTTTCTTTCAGCCGTATGGTAAGTGCTGATTGTTTCTGCCTTTCTCCTCAAGTATACTGTACTCGTGAAAGATAATCAACACTTGTATGCTTATTTGAGAGGGGAGGCTTTTTGAATGTATGATAAATATCTTGTTACAGGCGCCACCGGCTTCCTCGGCAGAGCTGTTGTAGAAGCACTGGCACACCGCGGCACACGAGTGCATGCGCTTGTACTGCATGATGACCCCTATATCAATTTGCTCCCCAAAGAAGTCCATACCGTCGTCGGTGATGTGTGCGTGAAAAACTCGCTGACAGACTTCTTTGCGGATGCCGACAGCCGTACCTGTGTGATTCACTGCGCCGGTGTCGTCTCCGTCGCGTCCAGACCCGGTTCGAAGCTCTATCAGGTCAATGTGGGTGGGACATGGAGAGTTCTCCGGCAATGTATGGAGCATGATGTGGGCAAAATGGTCTATGTCAGTTCCGTCCATGCCATACCGGAAAAGCCGAAGGGCTGCATCATTACGGAGGATTGCGAATTCTCTCCGGGGCTTGTGGACGGAGATTACGCCAAGAGCAAGGCAGCTGCAACAGAGCTGGTCTTTGATGCAGCGGAGTGCGGGTTGAATGCCAGCATTGTATTCCCCTCCGGCATCATCGGACCGGGCGATTTGCAGGGAGGGAGCTTCACCTCAATGGCAAGATCCTTTCTTGCCGGGAAGCTGCCCTTAGCCGTTCGCGGCGGATATGACTTTGTCGATGTGCGGGATGTGGCAAATGGCATTCTCACCTGTTCCGAAAGCGGAGAGCCCGGCAAAGGCTACATTTTGTCCGGCTGCTATGTCACGATTCGCAGGATGCTTCAGCTGGTGGGAAAGGCTGCAAAGCTGAAGTATCGGCCCATCTGCCTGCCGCTGGGGCTTGCAAGGCTGGCCGCTCCGTATTACGAGCGCCGGAGCCTGAGGGAGCGAAAGCCGCTGTTTTTCACCCCGTATTCCGTTTCCGTTCTTGCCTCAAACGGACAATTCAGCCATGCCGCAGCATCGGAATGCTTTGCATATCAGCCGCGCCCGATCGAGGAGACCTTGGGGGATATGACAGCCTGGCTTCTGGAGCAGAGGAAAAAAGACGAAGTGTGACCTCACATCAACAAAAACGCCTCAGGCAAATTGCACACGCTATTGATATGCCCCGCGATCCCAGTTGCCAGCAGCACCCATTCCATGATATAATTCAATAAAAGGGTGGAGCCCTTATGAAAGAGTGCCTTTGCCCACTGATTCATACAGTTTCCATTCTCACTTATGCGCAGCCATTATCACCCCGCCCCACAGGCTTTTGCCGGA
>ENA-OQCO01001052-OQCO01001052.1-human-gut-metagenome-genome-assembly--contig:-NODE-1052-length-11861-cov-2.244162_pt1 | contig 11861 bp, 6 predicted proteins | sample MGYA00242500_ERZ504582 | MGnify/ENA primary metagenome ERZ504582 (study PRJEB26092, sample SAMD00036346) | human gut metagenome | host: Homo sapiens | study: EMG produced TPA metagenomics assembly of...
CTCGCTTTCACACACGGATTTGATCAGAAGTACCGACCGTACGGGAAACCAGCCTATAAACTCCTGCACCGTGGGGACATCGCACAACTGGCGGAAGACTTGCGGGAGCATCTGAAAATAGAACTGCAACAACTTGACAGGAAACTGTATGAGAAACACAGCCTGCATCCGACAAAGGAGGAAAGCACGGCTGCGGAAGTGCAACCTGCTCCGAAAACAGAAAAGGTATCACCTTCTGTAATAGCCCCCGTTTCTGTAATTGAGCCTGTCAAGGGAGTGGAGAAGCCGCAGGCACAGCCCATAGAGGAAAAGCCGGAGATTGAGCCGCGCCAACCCAACCATTCGTCAGCCGTGCAGCTTACCCTGCTCGACCTTTGGGGTATGCCCATAGAGGAACCGGCAAAAAAGAAAAAGGCAGCGAAAAAGGAAAGCAAGCCCGAAGCCTATGCCGTCCACGCCTAAACCGCAGGTCAAAGTTACTCCACCCGTTGAAGCCGCCAAGCCGGTAAACGGTAATAAGGAAGAAAAGCCGGAAAATGCCGAAAAGCCAAACGACCCGGACGACATTTACGCCACTCTGGATTGGGAAACCAATCCTCCCATCAACGGCTTCTATGAAATGATGATGGGTTTGACGCCGGAGCGTAGGAAAGAACTTCGGGAACTGGCAAGGCAGCATAACGAGAAACAAGTGGCGGAAAAGACGGAAGTGAAAGCCGTGCCGGAAACTTCCCGTGAGCAGCCACGACAGGAGGAAACACAGCCGAAAGTTGCCGCCACGCCTGCTGCTACCGATGCTCAAGTGGAAGCGGTGGCGACTTCACTTTTCCCCGACATCGAAGCGGAAAAGCCGAAGGAGGAAGTCGTGGACCTTTCTCCGCGTGCCTACCACCGCACGCCGGAGATGCACCTGCGCGAAGGGTCGCTGGTGGCTGACCGGGGGCGTCATAACATCGGCTACCTGAAAGACATCACGCCATACGGGGCGACATTCCAGCCGCTCGACCTGAAAGGATACCAGAAGGAAAAGGCGTTGTTGTATGTGTCGCTGCGTGACGCCTACGAGCGTCTGTACCGTTATGAATCGCTCCGGCGCGAGGCAAATGTTCCGTGGCGAGAGCATCTGAATACCTGTTACGATGAGTTTGTCATGCGCTACGGCAACCTCAACGCCAAGCAGAACGTGAAGTTAGTGATGATGGATGCGGGCGGGCGCGACATCCTTTCGCTGGAACGGATGGAAAACGGAAAGTTCGTCAAGGCGGACATCTTCGAGCATCCTGTTTCCTTCGCGGTGGAGAGCCATGCCAACGTAGGCTCTCCCGAAGAAGCCCTGTCTGCGTCGCTCAACAAATATGGTACGGTCAATCTCGACTATATGCGGGAGATAACCGACAGCACGGCGGAGGATTTGCTCACTGCCCTGCAAGGGCGCATCTACTACAATCCGCTCGTGACCGGTTACGAAATCAAAGACCGTTTCATCGCCGGAAATGTCATAGAGAAAGCGGAACGCATAGAGGCATGGATGGGTGACAATCCCGAAAATGAGCGTATGCCGGAGGTGAAGCAGGCGTTGGAGGCTCTGAAAGATGCCGAGCCGCAGCGCATCGCCTTCGAGGATCTGGACTTCAATTTCGGGGAACGCTGGATTCCGACGGGTGTCTATGCCGCCTACATGAGCCGGCTGTTCGACACGGAGGTGAAAATCGCCTATTCCGCAAGCATGGACGAGTTTTCGGTGGTGTGCGGCTACCGCACCATGAAAATCACGGACGAGTTTCTGGTGAAGGGGTATTACCGGAACTATGACGGTATGCACCTCCTAAAACACGCCCTGCACAACACCTGCCCTGACATGATGAAGTCCATCGGCAAGGACGAGCATGGCAACGACATCAAGATGCGCGACAGCGAGGGAATACAACTCGCCAACGCCAAGATTGACGAGATACGAAACGGCTTCTCCGAATGGCTCGAAGAGCAGTCGCCGCAGTTCAAGGAGCGGCTTGTGACGATGTATAACCGCAAGTTCAACTGTTTCGTGCGCCCGCGCTACGACGGCTCCCATCAGACCTTTCCCGACCTCAACCTGAAAGGGCTGGCAAGCCGGGGTATCAAGAGCGTCTATCCCTCACAGATGGATTGCGTCTGGATGTTGAAACAGAACGGCGGCGGAATTTGCGACCACGAGGTGGGAACCGGTAAGACGCTGATAATGTGCATCGCCGCGCATGAGATGAAGCGTCTGAATTTGGCACACAAGCCGATGATTATCGGGCTGAAAGCCAACGTTGCGGAGATTGCAGCCACCTATCAGGCGGCATATCCCAACGCACGTATTCTGTACGCTTCGGAGAAGGACTTTTCGACCGCCAACCGTGTGCGCTTCTTCAATAATATAAAGAACAACGACTACGATTGCGTCATCATGTCGCACGACCAGTTCGGCAAGATACCGCAGTCGCCGGAATTGCAGCAGCGCATCCTGCAAGCAGAGCTTGACACGGTGGAGGAAAACCTCGAAGTGCTACGGCAGCAGGGAAAGAACGTGTCGCGGGCGATGCTGAAAGGATTGGAGAAGCGCAAGCACAACCTTGAAGCGAAGCTGGAGAAGGTGGAACACGCCATAAAGTCACGCACGGACGACGTGGTGGATTTCAAGCAGATGGGCATCGACCACATCTTCATAGATGAGAGCCACCAGTTCAAGAATCTGACTTTCAACACGCGCCACGACCGTGTGGCGGGATTGGGAAACAGCGAGGGAAGCCAGAAGGCACTTAACATGCTCTTTGCCATACGCACCATACAGGAGCGCACAGGAAAAGACTTGGGTGCGACCTTCCTCTCCGGCACGACTATCAGCAACTCACTGACTGAATTGTACCTGCTGTTCAAGTACCTGCGCCCGAAGGAGCTGGAACGGCAGGACATAAGGTGTTTCGACGCTTGGGCGGCGATATTTGCCAAGAAGACGACGGATTTTGAATTTAACGTGACGAACAATGTGGTCCAGAAGGAGCGTTTCCGCTACTTCATCAAAGTGCCGGAGCTTGCCGCCTTCTATAATGAAATCACGGACTACCGCACGGCGGAGGATGTGGGCGTTGACCGTCCTGCCAAGAACGAGATACTGCACCATATACCGCCCACGCCGGAACAGGAGGACTTCATACAGAAACTGATGCAGTTCGCCAAGACGGGCGATGCCACCTTGTTGGGCAGGCTGCCGCTTTCGGAAACGGAAGAAAAGGCGAAGATGCTCATCGCCACGGACTATGCCCGGAAAATGGCACTCGACATGCGCATGATAGACCCGAATTACGAAGATCATCCCGACAACAAAGCGAGTCACTGTGCCAAGATGATCGCGGAGTATTATCAAAAATACGACGCCCAGAAAGGCACGCAGTTCGTTTTCTCTGATTTGGGGACATACCAGCCGGGCGACGGGTGGAACGTCTATTCGGAAATCAAGCGCAAACTGACGGAGGACTACGGTATACCGCCAAGCGAGGTGCGCTTCATTCAGGAGTGCAAGACCGACAAGGCGCGGAAGGCGGTGATAGACGCCATGAACGCCGGGACGGTGCGTGTGCTGTTCGGCTCTACCTCTATGCTCGGAACGGGTGTGAACGCCCAGAAACGGTGTGTGGCTATCCATCATCTCGATACGCCGTGGCGACCGTCCGACTTGCAACAGCGTGACGGACGCGGAGTTAGGGCAGGTAATGAGATTGCCAAACATTTCGCCGGGAACAACGTGGATGTAATCATCTACGCGGTGGAGAAGTCACTGGACAGCTACAAGTTCAACCTCCTGCACTGCAAGCAGACTTTCATAAGCCAGCTCAAAAGCGGTGCGATGGGTGCGCGTACCATCGACGAGGGGGCAATGGACGAAAAATCGGGCATGAATTTCTCGGAATACATGGCGTTGCTCTCCGGCAATACCGACCTGTTGGACAAGGCGAAACTGGAAAAGCGGATCGCATCGCTCGAAGGGGAACGCAAGTCGTTCAACAAGGGCAAGCGTGATTCGGAGTTCAAGCTGGAGTCAAAGACCGGCGAGTTGCGCAACAACACGGCTTTCATAGATGCCATGACGGAGGACTGGAACCGCTTCCTGTCGGTGGTGCAGACCGACAAGGAGGGCAACCGCCTTAATATAATAAAGGTGGACGGAGTGGATTCCGCCGATGAGAAGGTCATCGGAAAGCGTTTGCAGGAGATAGCCAAGAATGCCACGACCGGAGGGTTGTACACGCAGGTCGGTGAACTTTACGGTTTTCCGATAAAGGTGGTGAGCGAAAGGATACTCAAAGAGGGATTGGAGTTCACCGACAACCGCTTCGTGGTCGAGGGGAACTACAAGTACACCTACAACAACGGGCATCTGGCGATGGCTGACCCGTTGGCCGCCGCCCGCAACTTCCTCAACGCGATGGAGAGGATACCCTCCATCATCGACCAGTACAAGGCGAAGAACGAGGTGCTGGAGATGGAGATACCGCAGTTACAGGAGATAGCGGGTAAGGTGTGGAAGAAGGAGGACGAGCTGAAGCAGTTGAAGTCCGAACTTGCCGCCCTTGACCGAAAAATTCAGCTGGAGCTTGCGCCACCCACGCCCGAAGTCGCAGAAAAGGAGAATGAAGGGCAACAGCTCAAGCCGGAAGCGGAAGATGTGAGGAACAGGCAGGCGCAATATCCCGAAAATGCACCGCCGCAGATACGCAGTCCGGCGGATAGTATCGTTGCCAACCATGTCATAATCGGGCGTCCGGGACTGTATGCCAAGGAGGAAACCCGGTCCAAAGGATTGAAAATATAACCTAAGGAATTTTATCTGAAGTATTAATAAGGGCTATCCCAAAAGGTCTAAAAGTAAATTTTATCCTTTCTGCAAGTATCTATAGGATGGCAACTGCATTTTTTTCTTTTTGGGCAGCCCTTATTAAAATTTATTCTTATTTTAGGTTATATACATTCATGTCCATTTATGTAAAAAATTCCTGCTGACCTTGTTTATGTCTTGTCAGTCACCATTTGCAAAACCATATTTGACCCTCAAAGAGGCTGAATTTGATAAGTAACTTGCTACATACTCATAATAAGGAGCTAAATAGAACACGAATGGGAAATACACAAATGCTAAACTAAAGAAGATATTGGCCAAAATAAACGCTATACCGAGAGAGAAACTTGATTTTTCAACTTCCTAAAACGGTGTTGTTCAAACATTTCTACTTATTTGTACTTGCCAGTTGAACCTACGCTTCCCTAATAAAATGTCTATGGTAAAAAGTTAAAAAATCCTCCCACTTTTGTTAGATATATTTTTTTGTGTAATTTTGTAATCGTTATGCGGCAGTAATAATATACATATTAATACGAGTTAGTAATCCTGTAGTTCTCATATGCTACGAGGAGGTATTAAAAGGTGCGTTTCGACAATGCATCTACTGTAGTATATTATTGCTTAATCCAAATGAATATTATAAATTTAGGAATTCTTGCTCACATTGATGCAGGAAAAACTTCCGTAACCGAGAATCTGCTGTTTGCCAGTGGAGCAACGGAAAAGTGCGGCCGTGTGGATAATGGTGACACCATAACGGACTCTATGGATATAGAGAAACGTAGAGGAATTACTGTCCGGGCTTCTACGACATCTATTATCTGGAATGGAGTGAAATGCAATATCATTGACACTCCGGGACACATGGATTTTATTGCGGAAGTGGAGCGGACATTCAAAATGCTTGATGGAGCAGTCCTCATCTTATCCGCAAAGGAAGGCATACAAGCGCAGACAAAGTTGCTGTTCAGTACTTTACAAAAGCTGCAAATCCCGACAATTATATTTATCAATAAGATTGACCGTGCCGGTGTGAATTTGGAGCGTTTGTATATGGATATAAAAACAAATCTGTCGCAAGATGTCCTGTTTATGCAAACTGTTGTCGATGGATCGGTTTATCCGGTTTGCTCCCAAACATATATAAAGGAAGAATACAAAGAATTTGTATGCAACCATGACGACGATATATTAGAACGATATTTGGCGGATAGCGAAATTTCACCGGCTGATTATTGGAATACGATAATCGCTCTTGTGGCAAAAGCCAAAGTCTATCCGGTGCTACATGGATCAGCAATGTTCAATATCGGTATCAATGAGTTGTTGGACGCCATTTCTTCTTTTATACTTCCTCCGGCATCAGTCTCAAACAGACTTTCAGCTTATCTCTATAAGATAGAGCATGACCCCAAAGGCATAAAAGAAGTTTTCTTAAAATAATTGACGGAAGTCTGAGACTTCGAGACGTTGTAAGAATCAACGATTCGGAAAAATTCATCAAGATTAAAAATCTAAAGACTATTTATCAGGCAGAGAGATAAATGTTGATGAAGTGGGTGCCAATGATATCGCGATTGTAGAAGATATAGAAGATTTTCGAATCGGAGATTATTTAGGTGCTAAACCTTGTTTGATTCAAGGATTATCTCATCAGCATCCCGCTCTCAAATCCTCCGTCCGGCCAAATAAGCCCGAAGAGAGAAGCAAGGTGATATCCGCTCTGAATACATTGTGGATTGAAGACCCGTCTTTGTCCTTTTCCATAAACTCATATAGTGATGAATTGGAAATCTCGTTATATGGTTTGACCCAAAAGGAAATCATACAGACATTGCTGGAAGAACGATTTTCCGTAAAGGTCCATTTTGATGAGATCAAGACTATCTACAAAGAACGACCTATAAAAAAGGTCAATAAGATTATTCAGATCGAAGTACCACCCAACCCTTACTGGGCCACAATAGGGCTGACTCTTGAACCCTTACCGTTAGGGGCAGGGTTGCAAATCGAAAGTGACATCTCCTATGGTTATCTGAACCATTCTTTTCAAAATGCCGTTTTTGAAGGGATTCGTATGTCTTGCCAATCTGGTTTACATGGATGGGAAGTGACAGATCTGAAAGTAACTTTTACTCAAGCCGAGTATTATAGCCCGGTAAGTACACCTGCTGATTTCAGACAGCTGACCCCTTATGTCTTCAGGCTGGCTTTGCAACAGTCAGGTGTGGACATTCTCGAACCGATGCTCTGTTTTGAGTTGCAGATACCCCAAGTAGCGAGTTCCAAAGCTATTACAGATTTGCAAAAACTGATGTCTGAGATTGAAGACATCAGTTGTAATAATGAGTGGTGTCATATTAAAGGGAAAGTTCCATTAAATACAAGTAAAGACTATGCCTCAGAAGTAAGTTCGTACACTAAGGGCTTAGGCATTTTTATGGTTAAGCCATGTGGGTATCAAATAACAAAAGACGGTTATTCTGATAATATCCGCATGAACGAAAAAGATAAACTTTTATTCATGTTCCAAAAATCAATGTCATTAAAATAATGGAGCGGTCAGGAAATTTCTATAAGGCAATACGGTTGGGATATATACTTATCTCCATTCTTATCGGATGTATGGCATATAATAGCCTCTATGAATGGCAGGAGATAGAAGCATTAGAACTTGGCAATAAAAAAATAGACGAGCTCCGAAAAGAAATAAACAATATCAATATTCAAATGATAAAATTTTCTCTATTGGGTGAAACAATACTGGAATGGAACGATAAAGATATCGAGCATTACCATGCACGGCGTATGGCAATGGACAGTATGCTCTGCCGTTTCAAGGCCACCTATCCAGCAGAGCGCATCGATAGTGTGCGCAGTCTTTTAGAGGATAAGGAACGACAGATGTTCCAGATAGTCCGGTTAATGGATGAACAACAATCTATTAACAAGAAGATAGCCAATCAAATTCCGGTTATTGTGCAGAAAAGTGTGCAGGAACAGTCCAAAAAGCCAAAACGAAAAGGTTTCTTGAGCATCTTCGGCAAAAAAGAGGGAACGAAGCCAACGACAACAACGACTACGCTCCGTTCATCCAATAGAAACATGGTCAACGAACAGAAAGCGCAGAGCCGTCGATTGTCAGAACAAGCCGATAGTCTTGCTGCCCGTAATGCAGAACTTAACAGACAACTGCAAGGATTGATTTGCCAAATCGAAAAGAAGGTACAATCTGATTTACAAAATAGAGAAAGCGAGATAACAGCCATGCGTAAAAAATCATTTATGCAGATAGGCGGCTTGATGGGATTTGTTCTTTTGCTGTTGGTCATTTCCTATATCATCATACACCGTGATGCAAAGAACATTAAACGATACAAACGCAAGACAACGGATTTGATCGAGCAATTGGAACAGTCCATGCAACAAAATGAGGTACTCATAACCTCCCGAAAGAAAGCGGTACATACTATTACCCATGAGTTGCGTACACCACTGACGGCAATAACCGGCTATACCGAACTTTTGCGGAAAGAATGCAATAGCGGTAATAATGGGCAATATATCCAAAATATACTGCAATCCTCCGACCGTATGCGGGATATGCTCAACACTTTGCTTGACTTCTTCCGCCTGGACAACGGCAAGGAACAGCCCCGTCTGTCACCCTGCCGGATTTCTGCAATCACGCACACACTTGAAACGGAGTTCATGCCTGTTGCCGTGAACAAAGGGCTGTCCTTGTCCGTGAAGACTGGACACGATGCCATTGTATTGACCGACAAAGAGCGAATAATACAAATCGGGAATAACCTGCTGTCAAACGCTGTCAAGTTCACAGAAGAAGGCGGTGTTTCTTTGATTACTGAATATGATAATGGAGTTCTGACACTGGTCGTTGAAGATACAGGTACAGGCATGACAGAAGAGGAACAGAAACAAGCGTTCGGTGCGTTTGAACGTCTATCAAATGCCGCCGCAAAGGAGGGTTTCGGGCTTGGGCTTGCCATAATGCGTAATATTGTGTCGATGCTTGGCGGAACAATCCGTTTAGACAGCAAGAAAGGGAAAGGCAGTCGTTTCACAGTTGAAATTTCTATGCAGGAAGCTGAAGAACAGCTTGGATATACAAGCAATACACCTGTTTATCATAACAATAAATTCCATGATGTTGTCGCCATTGACAATGATGAGGTATTACTTCTGATGCTGAAAGAGATGTATTCCCAAGAAGGAATACACTGCGACACTTGCACCGATGCTGCGGCACTGATGGAAATGATACGCCAGAAAGAATACAGCCTGTTGCTGACAGACTTGAATATGCCCGATATAAACGGTTTCGAATTGCTGGAACTGTTGCGTTCGTCCAACGTGGGCAATTCACCAACAATCCCGGTGGTTGTGGCAACCGCTTCGGGCAGTTGTAACAAAGGGGAACTATTGGCAAAAGGCTTTGCCGGATGCCTGTTCAAACCGTTCTCCATATCGGAACTGATGGAGGTTTCCGACAGGTGTGCCATAAAAGCGACACCGGACGGGAAACCGGACTTTTCCGCCTTATTGTCCTATGGCAATGAAGCCGTCATGCTGGAAAAGTTGATAACTGAAACAGAAAAGGAAATGCAGGCGGTACGGGATGCAGCAAAAGAAAAAGACCTGCAAAAGCTGGATTCCCTGATCCACCACCTGCGCAGTTCGTGGGAGGTGCTCCGTGCCGACCAACCGCTGAATGTACTTTACGGATTGCTTCGTGGCGATGCTCTCCCGGATGGTGAAGCGTTAAGCCATGCCGTGACTGCCGTGCTGGATAAGGGAGTGGAAATAATACGGTTGGCAGAAGAGGAAAGGAGAAAATACGAAGATGAATAAGACAAAAATAATTGTGGTGGAAGACAACATCGTGTATTGCGAATATGTCTGCAATATGCTGTCACGGGAGGGCTACCGCAATATGAAGGCTTACCACCTCTCAACCGCGAAGAAACATCTGCAACAGGCAACAGATAATGATATCGTGGTTGCCGACCTGCGTCTGCCTGACGGCAGTGGCATAGACCTTTTGTGCTGGATGCGAAAGGAGGGAAAGATGCAGCCCTTCATCATTATGACCGACTACGCCGAAGTTAATACCGCCGTGGAAAGCATGAAACTCGGCTCGATAGACTATATTCCCAAACAGCTTGTGGAGGATAAACTTGTCCCCCTGATCCGTTCCATACTGAAAGAACGTCAGGCAGGACAACGCCGTATGCCTATATTCGCCCGTGAAGGTTCCGCCTTTCAGAAAATCATGCACCGCATAAGGCTGGTAGCCGCCACCGATATGAGCGTGATGATATTTGGTGAGAACGGCACGGGCAAGGAGCATATTGCCCACCTGTTGCATGACAAGAGCAAACGTGCAGGCAAGCCATTTGTGGCGGTGGACTGCGGTTCACTCTCCAAAGAGCTTGCACCGTCGGCTTTCTTCGGACACGTCAAAGGTGCATTTACAGGTGCGGACAATGCCAAGAAAGGATATTTCCATGAGGCGGAAGGCGGCACGTTGTTTCTGGACGAGGTAGGAAACCTCGCGTTGGAAACCCAACAGATGTTGCTCCGTGCCATACAGGAGAGGCGGTATCGCCCGGTCGGAGACAAGGCAGACCGGAATTTCAATGTCCGCATCATCGCTGCTACCAATGAAGATTTGGAGGTATCGGTGAATGAAAAGCGTTTTCGGCAGGATCTTCTGTACCGCCTGCACGACTTCGGGATAACCGTTCCTCCGTTGCGTGACTGTCAAGAAGACATTATGCCGCTGGCAGAGTTCTTCCGTGATATGGCAAACAGAGAGCTGGAGTGTAGCGTGAGCGGGTTCAGTTCCGAAGCACGTAAAGCGTTGCTGACACACGCATGGCCGGGCAACGTGCGGGAACTTCGGCAGAAAGTTATGGGTGCTGTATTGCAGGCGCAGGAAGGTGTTGTCATGAAAGAGCATCTGGAACTTGCCGTGACGAAACCGACCTCTACTGTCAGCTTCGCCTTGCGCAATGACGCGGAGGATAAGGAGCGGATATTGCGTGCGTTGAAACAGGCAAACGGCAACCGGAGTGTCGCCGCAGAACTGCTCGGCATAGGCAGGACAACACTATACAGCAAACTTGAAGAGTATGGACTTAAATATAAATTCAAGCAATCATAGCCCGTAATTCACTGAATTTGGCTATCTTTGCATAACATTTGAGAAAAACGGCGATTGGCAGGAGCTTTTCGCCGCCAACATATAGGATAAGACCGCAAGGCGTTTCAAGCGAAAATCTGGTAAATTGGAACTACGGAGACGATTGCGTGATGCTTATGCTATGCTTACGCATAGCGTGCATTCACGTACTCTCCGTAAAGGCTTTACCAGAGCCATCGCTTGAAGGTAGTGTGAATTGCACGCTACTTTTTTACCCTTGCCTAACGAAAGGAAACGATTATGGGTAAAGTTCAGATTCTCGCCGTACTGACGATGGACGGATGTCTTTCTTCAGAGTTATATGATAAAGCACATCAGGATTTGTGCCTTGACCGTTGCGGTCTTGATGAAATCAGGGAGAAAGCCCTTTACCATGTCACACCGGACTATTCCATTTCAATGCTGCACGAATGGCGGAAAGACGGTACAAACATTCGTTACCTCGCGGAAGCCACACCAGACACGTCGGACTATATCAACGGACTGCTGCGTATGCACGCTGTGGACGAAATCATACTATACACCGTTCCTTTCATCGCGGGAACAGGACGGCATTTTTTCAAATCGGCTCTGCCGGAGCAACACTGGACGCTTTCCTCCTTGAAAAGCTATTCCAACGGTGTATGTCGCATTATCTATATCCTTGATAAAAAAGCAAGATAGCCAAAATGTGCGGCAAGCATACATTTCTATTTTCAGGAATAGAATAAATGTTCCGATTACAAACATTTAAGTCGGAGATAATTTGTCCTTAGTGAAAAAATACTGAATTTT
>ENA-OQCO01001053-OQCO01001053.1-human-gut-metagenome-genome-assembly--contig:-NODE-1053-length-11858-cov-2.113716_pt1 | contig 11858 bp, 11 predicted proteins | sample MGYA00242500_ERZ504582 | MGnify/ENA primary metagenome ERZ504582 (study PRJEB26092, sample SAMD00036346) | human gut metagenome | host: Homo sapiens | study: EMG produced TPA metagenomics assembly of...
CGGGCGCGGGGATAGGCCTTATCCCGGTGGGCGATGAAGCTGAGGGCGTCCACGCCGTCGCCATTCAGGAGCAGGTCTACCTTCACCAGATCGCTGGTGCGGTAGCCGGAGAGCTCATAGTCCAGCGAGGCGTAGCCCTTGGTGTTGGCCTTCAGGGTATCGAAAAAGTCGTAGATGATCTCGTTGAGGGGCATCTGGTAGTGCAGCTCCACCAGATGGGTATCCAGATACTGCATATCCTTGAACTCGCCCCGGCGCTCCTGACACATGGGCATGATGTTGCCCACGAACTCATTGGGGGCAATGATGGAGACCTTCACATAGGGCTCCTCGGCGTGCTCGATGGTGCCGGGGTCCGGGTAGTTGTGGGGGTTATCCACCTTCACCATGGTGCCGTCGGACTTATAGACGTGGTAGATGACGCTGGGGAGGGTGGTCACAAGGTCCAGATTGAACTCCCGCTCCAGCCGTTCCTGAATGATCTCCATGTGGAGCATCCCCAAAAAGCCGCAGCGGAAGCCGAAGCCCAGCGCCACGGAGCTCTCCGGCTCGAAGGTCAGGGAGGCGTCGTTGAGCTGAAGCTTCTCCAGCGCATCCCGCAGATCCGGGTACTTGCTGCCATCCTCGGTGTAGATGCCGCAGTAGACCATGGATTGGGCGGGGCGGTAGCCCGGCAGGGGCTGACCGGCGGGGTCCTCCACCCCGGTGATGGTGTCGCCCACCTGCGTATCCTTGACGTTTTTGATGCTGGCGGTGAAGTAGCCCACCTCACCGGCCTGCAGGGCATCGGTAGGCTCATTGCCCAGCGGCTTCAGGTAGCCGCACTCCAGAATGGTATACTCGGCGCCGGTAGCCATCATGCGGATGGTCTGGCCCTTGCGGAGGGCCCCCTGCTTCACCCGGAAGTACACCACCACGCCCACATAGGGGTCATACTGGCTGTCGAATACCAGCGCCTGCAGGGGGGCCTTGGGGTCGCCGCTGGGGGCGGGAATATTCTGAACGATATCCTCCAGCACCGCCTGAATGTTGATCCCCTGCTTGGCGGAGATCTCCGGGGCGTCCATGGCTGGCAGGCCGATGATGTCCTCCACCTCCTGCTTGGCCTTCATGGGGTCGGCGGCGGGCAGGTCGATCTTGTTGAACACCGGCAGGATCTCCAGATCGTGCTCCATGGCCAGATAGGTATTGGCCAGCGTCTGTGCCTCCACGCCCTGCGTGGCGTCCACCACCAGCACGGCGCCCTCGCAGGCCGCCAGAGACCGGGACACCTCGTAGTTGAAGTCCACATGGCCCGGCGTGTCGATGAGGTTCAGGGCGTAGGTCTCCCCGTCCTGCGCCGTGTAAAACAGGTGGACGGCACGGGACTTGATGGTGATGCCACGCTCCCGCTCCAAGTCCATGTTGTCGAGGATCTGGTTCTCCATCTCCCGTGCCGGTACGGCGTTGCACAGCTCCAGCAGGCGGTCTGCCAGCGTGGATTTGCCGTGGTCGATGTGGGCAATGATGGAAAAGTTTCTGATATGGGATTGGTCAAACATATGGAAAAGGCCTCCTTAGGTCGTTGGTTTCTTAGTGCTGGTAGGACTTGCAGCGCTCGTCCACGCTGTGGAACACCTGCGCTGCGCTCTGGCCCACGCCGGGCTGGCCCGTCAGGCTCTCCGGCGTCAGTTCTGGCAGCCCCTCCTGAGCGGCCAGCGCTTGCCGGTAGCGCAGGGCGCATAGCTGCATATCCGCCGCCACCAGTCCGCCGTCAAAGACCGAGGGGGCCACGGCGAACAGGTCCTCGTTGCCGCCGCCCTGCCGGTACAGCTGCCGCAGCAGCTGATACAGGGCGTCGCCCAGATAGTCCCCGGCGGCGGTGATGGCCTCCCGGTCCCCGGTCTTGCCCAGCAGTTCAAAGAGGACCCCGGTGGTGTTCACCACCAGCTTTTTTTGCAGAGTCGCCAGAATACTGCCCCGGAGGCTGCCCTTCTCGCCGCTGGAGTCGTACACGTCCTCCGCCTCGATGATAGAGCCGTCCCGGTTCAGAGTGCGGCCCAGCAGGAAATCCGCCGACACGTGGTAGTAGGCGCAGGCCTTCACCACAAAGGCAAGGCCCGGCTCCCGGATGCCGTTTTCATAGTGGCTCAGCAGGGCCTGGCTGATGCCCAGCTCCCCGGCCGCCTTCCGCTGGGAGACGCCCTTCTCCTGCCGCAGCAGGCTCAATGTGCGGGAAAAATCAGTCGCCATTCTCTCTCACCCGTTCTCTTTCTGTTTATACGTTCAGTAAATTATATCTTCTTTATTACCCGATGTAAATAAAAATCTCGCCGGGGCGGCAAACTTTTGCGGAGTTTACCGCCCCATCCCATTCACAAATTGTTTACAGAATAAACATCAAAAAAGGTCAAATGCCCTATTGACATTTCCTACCGGCGTGGTATACTATGGACAAAGGTCAAGGAAAGGCAATATCAAATCAGGAGGGGAACGATATGGGAATCACAGATATGATCGCCGGGTTCATTCAGGAGGCGCTGGACGATGCAGGCGGTGTTTTGGAGATGCAGCGGGGGGACTTGGCTCAGCGATTTGGGTGCGTACCCAGCCAAATCAACTATGTCATGTCCACTCGGTTCTCTCCGGAGCACGGCTACATCGTGGAATCCCGGCGGGGCGGCGGCGGCTACATCCGCATCACCCGTGTCCATGTGGACCGGCAAACGCTGATGATGCACGTCATCAACTCCATCGGGTCGGAGATCGATCCGGCCAGTGCCAGAGCCATCCTCTCCAACCTGGTGCAGTCGGAGGCCATCCCCGCCCAGACGGGAAAGCTGCTGGCGAGCCTTTTGGCGGACACCGCTCTGCGATCCGTTCCCAAGGATCAGCGCAGCGTCCTGCGAGCCGACCTGCTGAAGCAGGCCCTCATCCATCTGGTATAGCGTCGGATCGGTACAGTTGACCGGTTTGATTTTTCGATAAGGAGGAAATCATTATGAAATGTCAGAATTGCGGAAGAAATGAAGCGACTTACTACTATAAGAGCAGCATCAACGGACGGGTCACGGAGACGCACCTGTGCGCCGACTGCGCCCGGAAGCTGGGCTATGTGCAGCGGATGCAGCCGGACAGCTTCTTCGGCGACGACTTCTTTTCCCATCCCTTCCGGCTCTTTGAGCCGCTGCTGGGCGGGTTTGGCAATCGCCTGCTGACGGAGTTCCCGGAGCCGGTGGATGTGACCCGGCAGGCCCAACAGGCCGTGGCGGAAGCCCGGAGGATGCGCTGGTGGACAAGGCGGAGCAAGAGCGCTTCTCCCTGCAGCGTCAGCGCAACGCCCTGCAGACGCAGCTGCGTCACGCCGTAGAGGCCGAGGACTTCGAGTCCGCCGCCAAGCTGCGGGATCAGCTGAAGGCACTGCCTCAGCAATAATGCCCCGGCAATAATTTTGGTCGATCACCACACCTTTTGAAAGGAAGTGTTTCTTTATGATGGAAAATAAATTCACCCCTCGTGCAGAGGAGGCTCTGCGTCTGGCCCAGGAGGCCGCTGAGGATATGGGACATGGCTATGTAGCTCCGAGCACCTGCTGCTGGGCCTGCTGCGGGAAGAGGAGGGCATTGCCCACCGTGTGCTGGAGGAGAACGGACTCACCGACGAGATGGTCTGTGACATCCTGCACCGCAGCGTAGGCACCGGCGTCTCCGGCGCCGCACCCTCTCAGGGGCTGACGCCCCGTGCCAAGAGCGCCGTGGAGTTGGCCGTTTCCGAGGCCGCCCGCACCGGCGCCGGCTACATCGGCACCGAGCATCTGCTGATGGGGCTGCTGCGGGAGGGCAACAACATGGCCCTGCGCATCCTGCGCACCGTGGGCATCGACCCCAAGAAGCTGTACAGCGCCGTGGTGAAGAAGCTCAATGAGGCGCCCCGCACCGCCGCCGTGTCCGGCAGCGCTTCCGCTCCCGCACAGGAGGGCGGCAAGAAGGGCACTCTGGAGGAGTATACCCGTGACCTGACGGAGGCGGCCCGCAGCGGCAAGTTGGACCCCGTTATCGGCCGGGAGAAGGAGATCCAGCGGGTCATCCAGATCCTGTCCCGCCGCACCAAGAATAACCCCGTGCTCATCGGCGAGCCCGGCGTAGGCAAGACCGCCATCGCAGAGGGTCTGGCCCAGCGCATCGCCGCTGCCGACGTGCCGGAGGAACTGCTGGACAAGCGGGTCCTGTCGCTGGATCTGTCCGGCATGGTGGCCGGCACCAAGTACCGGGGTGAGTTTGAAGAGCGCATCAAGAACGCCATCGACGAGGTGAAGAAGGCCGGCAACGTCATCCTCTTCATCGACGAGCTGCACACCATCGTGGGCGCCGGCTCCGCCGAGGGTGCCGTGGACGCCGCCAACATCCTCAAGCCTGCTCTGTCCCGCGGCGAGATCCGTGTGGTGGGCGCCACCACCCTCAACGAGTACCGCAAGTACATCGAGAAGGACGCCGCTCTGGAGCGCCGGTTCCAGCCCGTCACCGTGGGAGAGCCCTCCCCGGAGGCTACGCTGGAGATCCTGAAGGGACTGCGGGATAAGTACGAGGCTCACCACCGTCTGACCATCACCGATGGGGCGCTGGAGGCCGCCGTGGCGCTGTCCCGCCGGTACATCAACGACCGGTTCCTGCCGGATAAGGCCATCGATCTGATGGACGAGGCCGCCAGCCAGGTGCGTATGGCCGCCGAATCCGCCTCCCCCGATCTGAAGGATCTGGAGGAGAAGATCGCCGCCCTGCACCGGGAGAAGGAGGAGGCTGTCGCCGCTCAGGACTTCGAGAAGGCCGCTCAGCTGCGGGATATCGAGAAGAATTATCAGGAGCAGGTGGAGATCGAGCGGGATAAGTGGCATAAGCAGATGTCCACCAACCGTGGCACCGTCACCGAGGACGACATCGCCAAGGTGGTAGCCGGCTGGACCGGTATCCCCGTCACCCGTCTCACCGAGGACGAGAGCCAGCGCCTGCTGAAGCTGGAGGAGACTCTGCATCAGCGGGTGGTGGGGCAGGACGAGGCTGTGGCCGCCGTGGCCAAGGCCATCCGCCGCAGCCGTGTGGGTCTGAAGGACCCCAAGCGGCCCATCGGTTCCTTCCTGTTCCTCGGCCCCACCGGCGTGGGCAAGACGGAGCTGTGCAAGACGCTGGCCGAGTCCATGTTCGGGGATGAGAACGCCATGATCCGGATCGATATGTCCGAATACATGGAGAAGCACACGGTGTCCCGGCTGGTGGGCTCGCCTCCCGGCTATGTGGGTCACGAGGAGGGCGGTCAGCTCACCGAAAAGGTGCGCCGTCACCCCTACTCCGTGGTGCTGTTCGATGAGATCGAGAAGGCCCACCCCGATGTGTGGAACATTCTGCTGCAGATCCTGGAGGACGGTATCGTCACCGACTCTCAGGCCGCCGGGTGGACTTCAAGAACACCATCATCGTCATGACCTCCAACGTGGGCGCCAAGAACATCACCGCCGCCGAGAAGCCGCTGGGCTTTGACGGCAGCGATCCCGACGCCCAGAAGGACGAGGCCCAGAGCTTCGCCCGTATCCGGGAGGCCGTTATGACGGAGCTGCGCCAGACCTTCCGGCCGGAGTTCCTGAACCGTATCGACGAGATCATCGTGTTCCGCCAGCTGACGGAGGAGAACATCCGCAGCATCGCCCGCCGGATGCTGGACATCATCGGCGGCCGTATGGCTCAGCAGGGCATCACCCTGCAGGCTGACGACGACGCCGTGGCCGCACTGGCCAAGGACGGCTTTGACGCCCGCTACGGCGCCCGTCCCCTGCGCCGCACCCTCCAGACGGAGGTGGAGGATGCAGTGGCCGAGCAGATGCTGGAGGGGAAGCTCCAGTCCGGCGACACCGCTCATGTGTGCCTGAAGGACGGCAAGGTGGTCATCGAGAAGTAAAAACCGCAAGGCCCGGAGGTCTTGCAGTCAGGCCAAGGGGCCGCAGGCAAATGCCTGCGGCCCCTTTTTTTCATACAGGCACCAGCACTTACCGGCTGTGGCGGCGGAGGCAGGTGAGATGCAAAGAGGGGAGCAAGCGAAGGCTTGCTCCCCTCTTGATTTTCTCTCTTACTGGGGCATGGTCTGCACCACGCCACGGGCGCAATCCACCGACACCCGGACGCCGTCCTCCAGACGGCGGGTGGCATCGCCCGCCCCCACCAGCACAGGCTTGCTCAGCAGCAGACCTACCGTGGCGGCGTGGCACTCCGTGCTGCCCTCCTCGCAGATGATGGCGGCGGCATCCCGCAGATACGGCAGCAGTTCATTGGTGGTATATGGCACCACCAGCACGTCGCCGGCGTGGAACTTCTCCGCCACCTCCTCCACGCTGCGGCACACGCACAGCGGGCCGGAGGCCGTCCGGCTGCCTACGCCCACTGCATTCAGCAGCGACCCGCCCACCTGCTGGATGCGGATCATATTGGTGGTGCCGGAGATGCCCACCGGCACGCCGGCGGTGATGACCACCAGATCGCCGTGGCGGATAAGGCCCGCCTTCTCTGCCGACTGCACCGCCAGCTCCACCAGCTCGTCGGTGTTCTCGGCACGGGGCATGGTGATGGGCTCCACGCCCCAGTAAAGGGCCATCTGCCGCTGCACCTGCTCCTCCAGCAGCAGGGCCACCACCGTGGTCTCCGGACGGAAGGAGCTGACCATCTGGGCGGTGATGCCCGCCTGACTTACCGTCAGGATGGCATCGGCGCCAATGTCCTTGGCGGTGGTGCAGGCGGCGTGGGCCGTGGCGGCGGTGATGTTCATGCGGTTGCGGCACCGCAGCCCCAGCAGCTTGGCATCGTCGATGTGGGATTCGGTTTTCCGGGCGATGGCATCCATGGTTCGCACCGCCTCCACCGGGTACCGGCCCGCCGCCGTCTCGCCGGAGAGCATGATGGCGCTGGTGCCGTCGTAGATGGCGTTGGCCACGTCGGTGATCTCGGCACGGGTGGGCCGGGGGTTCTCGATCATGGAGTCCAGCATCTGGGTGGCGGTAATCACCGGCTTCCCGGCGGCCACGCACTGGGCGATCATATTCTTCTGGATGGCGGGGATCTCCGTGAAGTCGATCTCCACGCCCATGTCGCCCCGTGCCACCATGATGCCGTCCGCCGCCGCCAGGATCTCCGTCAGGTTGTTGATGCCCTCCTGATTCTCGATCTTGGCGATGATGCGGATGCGGGACTTGCGGCTCTCCAGCAGCTTGCGGAGCTCCCGCACGTCGGCGGCAGAGCGGACAAAGCTGGCGGCGATGAAGTCAAAGCCCTCCTCCATGCCGAAGAGGATATCCTCACGATCCTGCTGGCTCATATAGGGCATGGACAGGGACACGCCGGGGACGTTGACCCCCTTGTGATCCTTCATGACGCCGCCGTTTTCCACCCGGCAGCGGATGGCGGAGGCGGTGGTGGAGAGCACCGTCAGCTGCACCAGACCGTCATCTAACAGGATGGTGTCCCCCCGCCTTGACGTCCTGAGGCAGCTCGGCGTAGGTGACGGCGCAGCGGGTGGCGTCACCCTCCACGTCCTCCACCGTCAGGGTGAACTCCTGTCCCTCCTGCAGGGTCACGGAGCCGCCGGCAAAGTTCTTCAGCCGCACCTCCGGGCCTTTGGTATCCAGCATAGCCGCCACCGGCAGGCCTAACTCCTTCCGCAGGGCCTTCACCTGCTCCAGCCGGGCCTTGTGCTCCGGGTGGGTGCCGTGGGAGAAGTTGAAGCGGGCCACGTTCATGCCCGCCAGCATCATCTCCCGCAGCACGCCCTCGCCGTCGGTGGCGGGGCCCAGTGTGCAGACGATTTTTGTCTTTCTCATGATATATCCTCCTCTCCGGGGCCGTGGCTCCGGTTTCTCTTCGGGCCTATTCTACCAAACTTTTCCGCCGGGAACAAGGCTGCCGGGTTGGGGCAGCGCATACTTTAAGGAAACTTTTCGGCATTTTTAGCTCTCTTGACGATATCTACATGAAAATTTATTCCGCATTTTGTGAATAAAAGCATTGACATATGGTCGTCTGCTGTGCTAAAGTACAGACAAGATTTTTGAAAGGAGCAAAATCGGGTATGAAGTTCGCCGCATCTGCAAATCTGTATTTTGGATATTCCTACTTTTACTTTTATTTTGCAAAAGTAAAAGCGATTTGTGATGCCCAGCAGCGAAAAAGTGCTTGATACCGATTTTCTACTTTTGAAAACAAACCGTATCGAGAGACGCCGTTCGGATCACATATCCGGGCGGCGATTTTATTTTCCGTCCGGGCCGGAGGAATCTCCCACATCCAGATTCAGGAGGAATTTGTCATGAAAAAGAAACGTTCTCTTTGCGCCGCCCTGCTGGCGGGACTGATGGTGACGGCGGTATGCCTCACCGGCTGCGGTAAAAAAGCCGACGACAACGCCGGCGGAGGCAGCAGCGATCCCGACAAGGTCTATCAGGTGGGCGTGTGCCAGCTGACCCAGCACGATGCGCTGGACGCCGCTACACAGGGCTTCGTGGATGCCCTGAATACCATTCTCGGAAGTGAGCACGTCAACATCGACGTGCAGGTGCCTCCGGCGACAGCACCACCTGCACCCCCATCGTCAACTCCTTCGTCAACAAGAAGGTAGACCTCATCATGGCCAACGCCACCCCGGCCCTGCAGGCGGCCTATAACGCCACCACCTCCATTCCCATTCTCGGCACCTCCGTTACGGAGTACGGCGTGGCGCTGGGACTCTCCGACTTCAGCGGCACCGTGGGCGGCAACATCAGCGGCACCTCCGATCTGGCGCCCCTGACGGAGCAGGCGGACATGATCCTGGAGCTGGTGCCGCAGGCCAAGACTGTGGGACTGCTATACTGCTCCGCCGAGCCCAACTCCGAATATCAGGTGAAGGTGGTGGAGGACTACCTCTCCAATAAGGGCATCACCTGCACCCGCTACTCCTTCAGCGACAGCAACGATGTGGCCGCCGTCACCACCAAGGCCGCCGCCGACAGCGACGTCATCTACATCCCCACCGACAACACCGCCGCCTCCTGCACTGAGACCATCGGCAGCATCGTCCGCTCCGCCAAGACCCCCGTTGTGGCCGGCGAGCAGGGCATCTGCGCCGGCTGCGGCATTGCCACCCTCTCCATCAGCTACTACGATCTGGGGTACAAGACCGGCGAAATGGCCGCTCAGATCCTCAAGGGCGAGGCGGATATCTCCCAGATGCCCATTGAATACGCCAATGCCTCCAAGCTCTACAACGCCGATATGTGCCAGGAGCTGGGCATCACCGTACCGGAGGGCTACACCGCTCTGGAGGGCTGAAGCACTCCCTGAGAAAACAGGAATCGGAAAAGGAAGGAAATATAAATATGATCGATCTGCTGAGCTCCCTGCCGGGCGCCGTGGCCCAAGGCCTCATCTGGGGCATAATGGCGGTGGGCGTTTACATCACCTATAAGCTGCTGGACATCGCCGATCTGACGGTGGACGGCTCCATCTGTACCGGTGCTGCGGTCTGCACCATGATGCTGCTGAGCGGCCGGAGCCTGTGGCTGGCGGTGCTGTGCGCCGTGGCGGCGGGCCTGCTGGCCGGGGTCGTGACGGGCCTGCTGCATATCTGGCTGGGCATCCCCCCCATTCTGGCAGGCATCCTGACCCAGATGACCCTGTGGTCCGTGAACCTGAAGATCATGGGCAAGGCCAATCAGGGCCTGTCCGTCCGGGACAACCACGTCCTTCTCAGCCAGATGGATGTCCCCGGTGCGCTGGTGGTGCTGGCCATTGCCGCCGTGCTGGTGGTGGCGGTGCTGTACCTGTTCTTCGGCACGGAGCTGGGCTGCGGCATCCGGGCCACCGGCTGCAACCCCGTCATGAGCCGGGCGCAGGGCATCAACACCGATCTCAGCAAGGTCATCGGGCTGTCCCTCTCCAACGGGCTGGTGGCCCTGCCGGGGCGCTGCTGTGCCAGTATCAGGGCTACGCCGATATCAACATGGGCCGGGGCGCCGTGGTCATCGGTCTGGCGGCGGTGGTCATCGGGGAGGCGGTGGTCAAGCACATTTCCCCCAACTTCGCCGTCCGGCTCACCGGCGTACTGGTGGGCGCCGTCATCTACTATCTGGTGTATCAGGTCATCATCTTCGTGGGTTTCGACACCGATCTGCTGAAAATGTTCTCAGCGCTGGTGGTGGCCGCCTTTTTGGGCGTGCCGTATCTGAAGAAGCAGCTGGCCCAGAAACACCATGTCAAAGGAGGATCCCGCCATGCTTGAAATGCGCCATGTGACCAAGATCTTCAATCCCGGTACCGTGGATGAGAAGATCGCCCTCAACGATCTGTCCTTCACCCTCAACGACGGGGACTTCGTCACCGTCATCGGCGGCAACGGCGCCGGAAAGAGCACCATGCAGAACGCCATCTGCGGCACGTGGCTGCCGGATGCGGGGGAGATCCTTCTGGACGGGATCGACCTCTCCTCCCTGTCGGAGCATCAGCGGGCCAAGTATCTGGGCCGGGTGTATCAGGACCCCATGACCGGCACCGCCGCCGGGATGCAGATCGAGGAGAATCTGGCTTTGGCGGCCCGCCGGGGTCTGCGGCGCACCCTACGGCCCGGCATCCGCAAAGCGGAACGGGAGGAGTACCGGCAGCGGCTCCAAGAACTGGGGCTGGGGCTGGACACCCGTCTTTCGGCCAAGGTAGGCACCCTCTCCGGCGGCCAGCGGCAGGCGCTGACGCTGCTGATGGCCACCCTCCGCAAGCCGAAGCTGCTGCTGCTGGACGAGCATACGGCGGCGTTGGACCCCAAAACCGCCGCCAAGGTCATGGAGCTGACGGAGCGGATGGTGACGGAGGAGAAGCTCTCCACCTTGATGATCACCCACAATATGCGGGACGCCATCCGCTACGGAAACCGCCTTATCATGCTCCACGCCGGGCGCATCATTCTGGATATCTCCGGTCAGGAGAAGAAGGATCTCACCGTGCCGGAGCTGCTGGAGATGTTCGCCCGTGCCAGCGGCGACGAGTTCTCCGGCGACCGGGCCATTCTGGCGTAAAGCCGCTTTCCTTACCCTCTACTTCTTCCGGCACCGCCGGGAGACTTCCTTCCTTTATTACCCAGCAAGGCCCCGCCTTTTCGGCGGGGCCTTGCTGGGTATTTTCGTATATTCGTATATGTATATGGAATGTATGTGTAGAATATAGAAGGGCGAGGGCGTGGTTTTACCACATCCTCGCCCGGTGTGCTTGCTCTCAGGTGCGCTTTTGCAGCTTTACCAACATCCGCTCAAACTCCTCCGGCCGGGGGCAGGTGAGCTCCACGGGCCGGCCGGTACGGGGATGGAGAAAGCGCAGGCCCGTGGCGTGGAGACACTGGCCCGTCAGACCCGGCACGGGCTTCTTATTGCCGTACACGGTGTCCCCCAGAATGGGATGGCCGATATAAGCCAGATGGACCCGGATCTGGTGGGTACGGCCCGTCTCCAGTCGGCAGCGCAGGTGGGTGACACCGGGATACCGGGCCAGCACCTCCCAATGGGTGACGGCGGGACGTCCGCCGGCCACCACCGCCATCTTCTTGCGGTCGCTGCGGCTGCGGCCGATAGGGGCGTTTACGGTGCCGCTGTCCTGCCGGAAGTTCCCCACCGCCAAACACTCATAGGTACGGGCCAGCGTATGATCCGCCAGCTGGGCCGCCAGTGCCAGATGGGCGGCGTCGTTTTTGGCGGCGATGATCAGGCCGCTGGTGTCCCGGTCGATGCGGTGGACGATGCCGGGACGCTTCTCGCCGCCGATGCCGGAGAGGGAGTCCCCGCAGTGGTGCAGCAGGGCGTTGACCAGCGTGCCGTCCGGATGGCC
>ENA-OQCO01001055-OQCO01001055.1-human-gut-metagenome-genome-assembly--contig:-NODE-1055-length-11842-cov-4.268118_pt1 | contig 11842 bp, 11 predicted proteins | sample MGYA00242500_ERZ504582 | MGnify/ENA primary metagenome ERZ504582 (study PRJEB26092, sample SAMD00036346) | human gut metagenome | host: Homo sapiens | study: EMG produced TPA metagenomics assembly of...
ACATATCGTTGACGTTCAGGTGAACGGAGTTGTCAATCCAGCGGTACATCTCCTTGAACAGTGCGTTTTTCTTGATGTCCTCGCTGTTGCCGGAGTAGAAGTCATCCAGATAGCAGTAGAATATCCCGGATTCTGCAAGTGCCGCCTTCATATCCGGTCCGCATTTTTCACGCTCAATCATGACAAGAAATCTGGCGTCCGGCAAGGAAGAGATCAGCCCCCAGTAGTCGGAATCACTTGAGACGATGACGAAGGAATCCACTTGCTTCTGGTAGTGTTCCTGACAGGCTCTTGCGGTGAGTTTGATGTCCACAAGAGATTTGTTCTGCTTAATCCGCTCGATCATGATATGCTCGACCGGGAGCTTGGTGTAGCTCTCAAGAATCCTCCATGCGGTTGCTGTGTGAACATCATCAAAGAGAATAACGGAAGAGATTTTCTGCATGACATCATAATCGAGGTTTTTCAGTGTTGCGCACAGCTTGTACGGATCCGAGTTCTCGCAGTCAACGACAAGTACGGTCTTTTCGCTATCATCAACAAAATCATAGATGTTGTTCTTTACGAAGGCACCGGCATCCGAAACCTTGCTGTATTCCGTAAATGCGTCATTGTGCCATTGATAGAGCAGCGTTGCAAACTTCTTGTCATTATAGAGGACATTGCCCTCGTCCATCGGCACCCAGTTGATATACATTTGATAGGGGTAGTAGGAGAGACTTGCGTAATAGGTGTCCGCAGCATCTTTCGTTCCGTCCTCTGTCAAGCCGTTTGGCATGATAAAAAGCTCTTTTATGTACGCCCAGTTTATCCAGATTGGAAAAAGGCTCTTGCAGTTATTGATGCGGTCAGAGATCAGACGGTTGATTTCGATTATGTGGTGGCAGAGCCTTGTGCTGGACTTTTTGATGAAGTTAATTCCGTCCTGCGAGAGCTGCTGCATACAAATCGGAGGGATGATCTCCGGAATAGAAAGCAGTCCTCGGTACTCCGTCCGCATGATGTCATTGATTTTACGGTAGTTCCTTTCTATGGACGTCCGTATGATACACAAATTGCGAATGATACGGGCATTCTTGTCTTTATCAAGCTGTTGGTATATTTCGAGTTTTGGAGGTTCGTGTTCATTTTCAAATATCCGTAGTGGGACGCCGATCAGATAAGCGACCTTTGACACAAGCTCGTATGTACTGTCTTTGTAGGCAAGTGGTTCTCCCATGTATTCGATGCCGTTCATCTTGACAGCAGGATTATCCATGTATGACTCCTTTCACGGTGTCGATAGCTGGTAAATGATAATTTACAGCAACAACTCAGGCTGATGTATGACTATTGGTTCAATCAGTTTGATTTCCCAAACGAAGAGGGCAAACCATATCGGGCATCAGGTGGGAAAATGCAATACTCCTTTCGTCTCAAAAGAGATATTCCCGAAGGTTGGACGGAGGAATCGGTAATTAGCAATTCCATTTCTGTTCCAATCAAGCCCGGTGTCGAACGGTTTTCAACAAAAAGCTATCTCGCTACTGCCGATGTGAACGGGACAAGGCTATCTTCCGGTTCACTAATCGACTACGAAACTCGTGAAGGACGTGCAAATATGCAACCGACCGTCTCGTCCGTATGGTTTGCAAAGATGAAAAACAGCATCAAGCACCTCTTCCTTAACAGAGAGATGAAGCAACTGATTGACAGTACAATCCTATCAACAGGCTTTTGTGGACTGCAATGCACCGAAAAAAGCTTTGAGTATATCTCCGCGTTTATCGAGCATTCCTACTTTGAGGATGTTAAGAATATCTTAGCGCACGGCGCAACTCAAGAATCAGTTAATAATGATGATCTTCTTGGACTTGGTATGCTTGTCCCGACATCCGAGGTACTTGAGTTGTTTCATGCTAAAGCAAAACCCCTCTATGCTCAAATCAGTCGAAACATTTGTGAAAATCAAAAATTAACTGAGATTAGAGATTGGTTGCTCCCCATGCTGATGAACGGTCAAGCCACCATCAGCGACTAAGCCGCTAAATTATCATTTACGGCAGCGTTGTATTCGATTTTTTGGTCCAATAGCAAAAGCATCTTTGATATTTTATCTTGCTCCAAGCGATCAGTATTTGGAATTTCGATTTCTTCAAAGACGCCCTTACTTAGAATAGGAGTTCTCGTTACAGAGGCAATCGAAAACAAGAAGTCCTTCTTGGTGCTAAGCCAATAGTATAGATAGTAGGGGTTAAAACAATCCCTTATCTTTGTTATGCTATTGATTTGCTGGTTTGTTGCACATTTTTCAAAGCACATGGCAACATTCCCCATATCCCAACCGATGCAGCCAACTAATACGCTTATTCCGTCAATCGTATTTGATTTTATGCTTTTTATCCCTTCATCAGTAATTGTCTTTTCGGATGAAGAAACCTTGTAGCCACCATGCAATTCAGTCGGTGTCACAAACATATAATCTCCATCATAAAACTCCGCATGAGAAGTCGCTGGTGTTTTACCTGTGACTACTGTTCCGATGTCTTTGATCTTCATGTTTCCCTCGCTAACCAATGTATTTTCTATGTGCCAGCTTTACATTTTGTTGCTTCACCATCGCATAGTGCATGGTAGTATCAATCTTCTGATGTCCCAAGAGTTGCTGGACTTGCTCTATGGGCATTCCTTTGTCTATGGCTGAGGTTGCCAGCGTTCGCCGGAACTTGTGCGGATGAACCTTTGGAATGTTCAGCCGTTTTCCAAGTTCCCGCAGCCGTGTTTCCACGCCGCCGATCATCAGCCGTTCATGTGGAGCTTTGAGCGAGACAAACAATGCAGGATCGCTGTCCACCCGACCCTCAAGATAGTTCTGCAAGTGTATCTTCGTCCTGGCATCGAAGTAGACCAGACGCTCCTTGTTTCCCTTGCCGATGACAACACATTCCCGCTCGTTGAAATTGATGTCCTCACGGTTGAGTGCAACCATCTCTCCGACACGCATCCCGGAGGACGCAAGTAGATCGATCATTGCTAAATCCCGCGCCGTTGTGCAGCTATCGCGCATCAGCTCCAAGGCTTCGTCAGAGTAGGTGTCTTTGATAACTTTCGCGGTCCTGACCTTGTGAATCCGTCGCACCGGACTTTTCACGATAAAGTCCTCGTCCTCCAGCCAAGAGAAGAAACTGGACAAAATGCGGCGGATATTGTCTATCGTCACCTTGCTTGACCTACGCTGAACCTGATAGTTGGTCAGATATTTGCGAGGTCATCCGTCGTGATTTGCTGTGCCGATTTACCTATCCCATTCAGCATTGCCTCAATGGTTTTGCGGTAGTAGCTCAAGGTTTTTTCAGAACAGCCTTCAATCCGCTTTGCAGAAATGAATGCTTCTGTCGTGTCTCCTTTATCGAGCGCAAGCCGGTCATCTTCATAACAAAGTGTGACTCCTTGTAAAGCCTCGCTCATTGCGTTCCTGAGCTGCATTAACTGCTCGTTGTTGAGGTATGGCAACATTCGCCGCTGAACCTCATTGAAAAATTGATCTTTCATCGTCGCATCTCCTTTTCTGCTTTAGAGAACGACGAACAGTGGCAGTCCCTATCTTAATTTCTCTCGCCACTGGTGAGAGATTTAGAGCGGTAAATGATAATTTAGCGGCTTAGTCGCTGATGGTGGCTTGACCGTTCATCAGCATGGGAAGCAGCCAGTCTCTAAATGAAGCCAACTTTTGCGTTTCTTGAACATTCGAGCAGATTATATGGCGAACATCTATGCGATTAAAGCGACGAACGATACTCTCAGAGTACGGCACTTTATAGGACATGATGCTGTCAAGGCTCACAATAGGCATCTTTGTGCCGGTGGAAACTCTGACGGCGTAATCAAAGAAAGCCTTTCCACACAGTGTAAACAGGGCAAAGTTGTAATCGGATTCCCTCTTAACCCGAAATGAGTGTATTGTTCCGGCAACAACACCATTGCAAGGCGCAATGCCAGCTTTTTTGAGATACGGACGAATGCTTCCGAAGAGGATGTCCCCTTCGTTCATTCTGAAAAGGTTAGTTGAGAACTTATCGCTCCTGTTTACTTGATCAAGTGCAATGGACCCTGATGGCATAATACTCAAATCCACAGTCGGCTCTATGCTACTAAAATCAAAAGCCTCGGAGTTTCTCTGTAAAATATCTTCCAATGGTACGCAGGACCAACCGGCAGGGATTTCCCGCTGAAGGTCGGGACTCCATTCCATAGCACCGCCTGATGCCCGATATGGTTTGCCATCTTCGTTAGGAAAATCAAACTGATTGAACCAATAGTCATACATCAGCTTGAGTTGCTGCTGTAAATTATCATTTATTGCATTGTTGACATTCACCTTCGCTTCGAGGCAATAAAGAGCCTTTCCGATTTTTTGCTGGACATTAAGCTCTGGTACAACGACTGTTACATCATAAACGTCATCTGGCGAGATATTACGTTGCTTTGTACCACTTGCACGATGTTCCAACTGTTCTCTTACAATCTCAGTTGATAGCAAATAGTGCAAGTAATACTTATCTGCTTTTCCTTCATTTGGGATCACTTTTCCAACTCGCTGATTAAGAACAAACCGTATTTCTTTCATAGAGGGAATAAAGGCTGAGTTTCCGAATAAGCCAATAACTTGTTCCGTCAATGGCATTATGAGGTCATCCGTATGAAGAATGAACTCTTCAGGAAAAGATGCTCCATAGAATGTTGTTTTTTCTTGGTCGAAACGGAAACTATTTGAACTTGAAATATTGGCGAGTGTTACCAAGGCATAGGGACTACTCGTGACGTAATTCTCACTTTTGAACGCGTATCCATGCTTTATTCTTAGAAGCTCACCTAATTTTACCCTATTCATACTTCACCTTCTTTAGCTGCTCCATAATTTCCTTTTGAAGCGTGTTTCCCTCATCAAAGAATTGTTGGAGGTTTGCAGTGAGTTCAGCCATTTTGCTGTCAAATTCTTCTTGAGTCAGCTCAACATACTCGATCTTCACATCAAAATACTGTCCCGCTGCAAGGGAACATTTCTTCGCTTCAATATCTTCATAGCTGACAGCAACAGAGAAGTCGTCAACTGTCTTTTTGTTGATGAATGTATCTACAATGAGGTCAATCTCATCGGAAGTCAACCGGACCTTTTTGTTATTTCCTTCTTGATATTCCTCACCTAGCTTAGAAGCATCAATCAGAATAACTTTGTCAGAGGATTTGGTGTTGTCAAAGAACACCACCGATACGTTCGTTCCTGTGTTCGCAAAAACATTGGAAGGCATACTGATCACGCCATAGACAAGGCGATTATTCACAATGTGTTTCAGCAGTTTTCCCTCAACACTGGTTTTGGCGGTAAGAAAACCTGTTGGGAGGACGATAGCAGCTTTGCCGTCCGGTTTCATTGAGTTCAAAACATGCTGGAGGAAGCATGTGTAAATTGACATGCTTTCTTTTTTCTTCTTAGGAACATTTGGAATGCCAGCCCAGAAACGGGCGGGCATTGCGGCAAGTGCCTCTCGTGTTCCAGAAAAATCAAGATTAAACGGAGGATTACAAACCACATAGTCGAACTGTCGGAGAGTTTTTCCATCGTCGCTTCTATGGAAAGGATCGGTAAGTGTATCCCCCTGAATGGCATGGTCGAGCGAAGATACCAAACCATTGAGGATTAGATTCAATTTGAGCATCTTATTACTTTTCTGAGATCGATCCTGTGCAAAAATGGTGCAGCGATCCTCACCGACTTGATGCCCAAGAGCCATTAGAAGCGTACCTGTTCCAGCAGCAGGGTCATAGCATTCAATATTGTGTAAATCTTGTCTATCTCCGACAAGCAACCGAGCCATAATTACAGCGATTGCGTGAGGGGTATAGTATTCCGCATAAACGCCACCGCCGTTAGTATTGTAGTCCTTGATGACATACTCAAAAACACCCGCAAAGAAATCGTAGCTCTCTGCAAAGGCATCTTCAAAGGAAAAGTTGACAAGCTTGTCAACTAACGCTCTTGCGAACGGCGCTCGTTGGGCATCATCCGTTACATAGTTCGTCAGCTTCTCAAAAAGCGGAATCTTTGTATTCTTTGTTGTTTGTGTCGAAAAAATATCGATGTTCTTGTCGGCTATATCGACCATTGTGCTATCGAAAATCAAGTCGAAATCACCTTTTGCTTGCTGATTCCAAAGAGTTGAAATCAGATGTTCAGGGTACAGTCGCAGTACATCCGGAGAAAGTGAGTCAAGCAGATCAAGCCGATCATCTTCCGGCAACTCCGAGTATGCGACCTCCCATTTTTCGGCAGCAGAAATACGAGAATCCTTCTTCTTGATTTCATAACCGAACTTATCATTCAGGAACTTATATAGAAAAATTTGTGTGATGACCTTGTATTCATTTCCGTCGTTGCCCATGCCGTAGTTGTGGCAAACAGACTTTAGGTCATCAATCAGTTGGTAGGTTTGTGTCTTTATATCCATTGCTTATCTCCTTATGCAGCGGGGTAAGTTTCGCGGTATTGCTCAAGGTATTGTTTAGTTATCCTACTCTGGATAAAAACCCTGTCCTCTCTGGTGTTGACAAGTCCCAGAGAATCCATGCCGGTCTTAATCTCCGTCATAACGGTCTGCTCAAAGTAAGCATCCTTCTTGAGAATATCGTTGCGATCATAGACTTTTCGGTCAATATCATTTTTTATGACCATCAGTGCGCTTACGATGCTTTCATCATACTCAGAGAGAATAACTGGCTTCCCTGAACTTTTCCGCTTCGCGTTTTCTTCTCTGATTCGCTTATGAACCCTTGTGAACTTGGCGTCGCCATTATACCGCCTCATCAAAGCTGCATTCTTTTTCTGCAATTCAGTGAGCTTTTGGAGTATTTCATCCATAGCACGAGAGTACGAATTGAACTCATCCATATTCTGAGGTGTAAAACCATGCTCGTGGAAGCGGGCGTGAAATGCTTCCCTCAGCGTGATGTACTCCGGATCCTCAGGGTCAATATTCTCTGAAAACCTACGAACCATTCTTTGGAGCTTTTCGTTCAACTCGACGCCGCCAGACACCATCTTCAATTCTTCTTCACCAATTTTGCTGAAATTGAATGTAATATCCTGCATGGCTTCGTTGACCATGATTCTGGTCGCATCGTCATCAGAAAAAGCCTCACGCTGATTTATAATATTGATGTGCCGTTGCACCTCTGAGAGAATATCCTTCAAGCGGGAAATCTCAAAGTTTGCAAACGCAGCTTTTAGATCATCATCGCCAAAGGTTCTAACGATGTTGCAACAGTCACGAACTTCGACCAATGCCTTTTTAAGTTCAAGCAGTATCGTCTTGTCCTCAATGGTCGATATTTCTGTGCTGAAATCTTCCGCATTATCAAGCGGGTAGTCGAACAGAACTTGACGAGCCTTTTGCATACGGTCAATCAACTCCGCAGGGTCTTCCATGACCTGAGCAAGAATGTTGACCTCGTTGCCTACGCCGACCTCATCAGGATTATTGAATTTATTCAGCTCTGCAAGGTATGCGGCATTTGTCTCATCAAAATTTCTCCTTATGTCAGCGAAATCAATGATGTACCCGTAGCGATTATTGCCGTATGGTCTGTTGACGCGAGTAATCGCCTGTAAGAGATTATGGTCCTTTAGCTTGCGCCCGAAGTACAAACGCTTGAGTCTTGGCGCATCGAAGCCAGTCAGGAGCATATTGTACACAATGAGAATATCGACCTTGAAATTGTCTTTGAAGTCGGTGATGACATTTTCACGAGTTTCCTTATCATCACTGTCATACAAAATAAGTCCAGCGCGGAAATGACTACGACTTGAGGCACCCGTATTCAGCTCTTCCTGTATTTCATCAAAATATGCAAATAGCCGACGTGCCTGTTCGCTGGTTTCACATATGACCATCCCACCCAAAGTATCATCGCCGCGAATAACACGAAAGCGTTTTAGTCGGTAATGATGTATCTGAGAAGTTCTTTAACATAATTCGGATGTTCAATGATGTCCTCTTTTTTGACATCTTTCTTCTGAACGAGATTTTCGAGCGAGTGGTATATTTCCTCTAATTTTTCCTTGTACGATGTCTCAATATCTTCACGGATGATTTTCAGAGTATATCCGTCTTGAACAGATTTGTCATAATAGTAGGTATGAAGATAGTTACCGAAGACACGCCAAGACTCACGCTCACTTTTTAGAAGCGGCGTGCCAGTTAGCGCAATTTTGATAGAGTTCGGGTCAGCATCAAACAGATTGGACAGGAATGACCCTTCCGGCTTGTAGCCACGATGCGCTTCATCAATGATGAAGACTCTTTGAAGGTTTGTTGCATAGGCAGGGAGAACAACTTTATCCTGTCGTTCCTCAAACCGCTGGATGTTGACAACGGTGATTTCAGGTTCTCCGGTTGTCCCTTCCTGTGACTGATTTGTCCTGAATTGCTCCATCAGTTCAGAGCGCGAATTTGCAGTTTTTACAACCAAACCACGAGCCTCAAATTCTTCTTTTGCTTGCTTCATCAAATCAAGGCGATCAACTATAAAATAGAACTTTGTCACTTTGTTGATGCTTGAGAAATAATCAGTAAGCACATAGGAAAGGTGGTATGACAATGCTGTCTTGCCGCTGCCCTGTGTGTGCCAGATGATGCCCGAAGTAATACCTTCCGAGATGCGCTGACGAACAATCATCGCTGCGAAGAACTGCTGGTAGCGCATGATATGTTTCTGATCAATCTGTTCGATAGAGCCATCTTCCCGTTCTTTTGTCTTATGGTAATATGTTATTCCATACTTAATCAAGAAAAGAAGTCTCTCAGGACTACACATCGAGGTGATGACACGATTTGTTGGTGTAGTTTCCCTCAAATTTGTCTGGTACTCAGGACTCGTGTGTATTACTTGGTTGTTGAAGTCGGATAGAATCTTTTTTTCTATCTCAGGATCAACATCCGCGTATGGGTAGTCTCTGTTGTACGGCGCAACACTGTAATTCAAAGGATTCTCTTCTCTAAAACAGTTAAACGGAGAATAGCTCTTAGAGCCAGTGCAATAGAACACCCCTTGAATGGGGACGATGCCGCCCATTGCGTCGTATTCCATGTTGTTTGAGAAGAGCATCAACTGAGTAATGTTTATGAATCGACGAAACTTCTTGTTGGGGAAGCGTTGTTTATTCATTCGCTCTGCCTCGGCAACCATTCCGCCAATATTATTGGGCTTTTTAACTTCAATAAAGACGAGAGGCAGCCCGTTTACAAACAGGGTAATATCCGGTCTGAACTCATCTTCATCTCGTTTGCATGTGAACTCGGCTGTACAGTGGTAGGTGTTGTTTTCCGGGTGTTCAAAATCGATCAGCCTGACCGGAGAAATAGCTTTAAGCCGTTTGTAAAAGCTCTCGCCAATATCGTCATTATCCAACTCCTGACGAATTGTTCTGAGCATTGCTTCTGCTTCTCCGGCGTGATCTGGATTCAATTTCGCAAACTGTTCCTTGAAGATACGAATTAGAATGTTTGTATCAGGATCAAATACAGAGCCAGACATATCCTCGGATATTTTGCCAAAGTATGTATAGCCTATACGAGTCAAGTGGACAAGGGCTGGCATCTGTACCCTTGTAGCTTCGTTGAATAGGCTTCGTTTATTTGTCATGGTCATAAGCCCTCCACTCAGTAATCATTCAATCGTTTTTGATCACTCGTATAGCTTCACAAATATCTCCAATGTCACAATTCAAATAGTCACAAATGCGTAGCAAAATAGAGAGGGACACTTCTTCCCCCCTTATTCAGTTTTGTCCATGTTCCGGCAGACAGCCCTACATCATGTCGTAGAGAAGCCTTCTTTATGTCACGTTCAAGAAGAAGCATCCATAGTTTCTTATAGCTTATGCGCATGGCAACCATCCTTTCGCTTGCTTGCATTCAACATCGCTTATAATATTATACTGGATTTCATTCTCAAAAGCAATCCGTTGATGCAGAAATTAAAGAAAAAGTTTCAACTTCTCGAACCTTCTCTCAAGGATGCAGGGCATCTCCGGTCAACATGAGATGCCCTGCTTTTGAAAGGACTATTCGCGCTGTGTGCTGCGCAGATGATCACGGTCATGGTCAACAGAAGGAGCGAGAAACGTATCAACATTAGACTTGATCGTCTCTATTTGCTTTACTTCTTTTTTGAGCTTCACACGTTCATCATAGAGCCGCTGTTGCTCTTCAAGAAGTCGCTGCTGTTCCGTTTGCAGTGTCTTCAAGCTCGGCAGCTTTTCATCGCCCCGCATGGCAAGCAGCGTACTCCGCGCCGCCTCAAAGATCACAAGCTCGGCTTCATGCTTTGCCTTGAAGCTCGGCTTATCCTTCGCCTTCTGGAAGGCGTCATACACAGGCTTGAGGCGCTGATAATTGGAGATGTTTTTGATAAGCGGCTGGACTTCCCGCAGACGTGCTTCAACACCTTTCAGATCCTTGCCGGTACGGTCATAGGAACCGTGAACATCCTCAACCTTCTTCTCAAGATCGGCGTATTGAAGAAGATTGTTTTCCGTGAGATAGTTGAGCGTCCGTGCCGCTTCCTTGAGGATTGTGAGCTTGGCTTTATACTCATAGCCTTTGCTGTCGATAAGCCTGATGCGCTCTTGAATATCCCCAATAAGGGAGATGCCTTTCGGCGCGATCTGTCTCTGCCTTCTGCGCGGCGTCCGTCCGGCAATCCGCTCCTTGATACGTTCCTCGGTGTAGTTTTCCCCGATGGTTTTAGAGCGGGTAAACCGCTCCTGACCTTCAGCTCGAAAAGAGATGTACTTGCCGGTCTTGATTTCATAACCGGCTTCCTGCATGAGCCGCAGAAAGTCATCGTAGTCCTTCGCTGTGATAACAAGCCGGTCGATGGTCTGCTTGAGCTTTTGCTTCCAACTCGTGCCGCGTTTGGCTTCTGTGTACTCTTTGTAGTCCATGCCTTTGTTCTGCGACGGAGGGATCACAGACAGCCCGTGTTCCTTGCATATCTCATCACTGAGCTGACGCAGTTCCCGATAGGTTCTCTTGTTGCTCCGGTAGGCGTGGAAGTCCACATAATTCACGGCATTGAAGATGATGTGATTATGGCAATGTCCCTTGTCGATGTGTGTAGCAATCACATACTCGTACTTGCCCTTGAGCCATTCGTCCGCAAGCTGCTTTCCGACTTCATGAGCCTCTTCCGGTGTCACTTCACCGATGTCAAACGACTGGATCAGATGACGGGCAAGCACCTTCGGCATCTGCATTCCTTGCTGTACTGCAAGGTTTCTCGTCCACTCAAATTCTTTTGCTGCCGCGTCGCTTGCTGCGCATCCATAGGACGAAACATAGAAGGCATCGTCGGTCTTCTGCGGGTCGAGAATGTAGGCAATAGCCTTGTTTACAGTTCCTCGGATTGGCTTGATTTTAGTAACTGCCATATCTCACCCTGCCTTTCTTTCAGCTCTGTAATATCGTCCGCATAGAAGTGTCCGGTGGAGTTGATGCGGCGGCAAATCTGATTGATGTTTGAGGCAACACGGCTGACTGCGGCGGCAAGTTTCTTCTGCTGCGTATAGTCCACCTTGATGATATAACCGTCAATCGCCATCTTCCGGAGATATGCTCCCATGTTCCTTGTTCCGAGTTGCGCCATCTTTGCCTTGATGATTCTTTTCTCATCGTCGGAGACGAAGAAGAGTATCTGATTTGGTCGCGTTCTGTTTGCCATAGGCGTTCCGTCCTTTCGTAAAGGAAGAGGGTTTGGGAGGCATCCCAACAAGCATTTTTCAGATTAAGGGGAGGGTTTCCTTAAT
>ENA-OQCO01001056-OQCO01001056.1-human-gut-metagenome-genome-assembly--contig:-NODE-1056-length-11831-cov-1.212919_pt1 | contig 11831 bp, 13 predicted proteins | sample MGYA00242500_ERZ504582 | MGnify/ENA primary metagenome ERZ504582 (study PRJEB26092, sample SAMD00036346) | human gut metagenome | host: Homo sapiens | study: EMG produced TPA metagenomics assembly of...
CGCGCCGCCATCGGTCACAAGGCATACCCGCTGCTCCGCCGCGCTCAGCGCCGCGCAGACCCAGCTCATCTCGCGGTCGACGGACGCGCTGTGCCCCGGACTGAGCTCCACGCCGAGACTGCGGAGCTTCTGCCGCTCCGGATCGGCAAGCAGTCCGCCTGGATCGGAAAACGCGGGCAGCAGCCCGTCGTTCGCGCCGAGCACCAGCAGAACGCGGGTGCGGCGGTGGCGGAGCATGGGCAGCGTCGTAAGCTGGACGGCATCGCAGACGGAGGGAATGGAACCGACCGAAGTATTTTGCAGCAGCATGGACAACAGCTGCACAAACAGCTCCGTTTCAAGGCTTGCCGCGCCCAGAACCTGATCCATCTGCTCAAGCGCGGAAATGAGCGCCTCATAGAGCTGGCCGCATTCCTGCGCGCGCTGGGCCTGCCCGGCCTGTTCGAGCGCATCCTGCTGCGTCTGAAGCCTTCCAGCAGCGTCGAGCGTTTCCAGCAGTGCAGCGATGGCGCGCACCTGCTCGTCTACCGTCCGTGCCTTTGCCAATGCCAGCCGGAGCGTGCGCAGCGGGCGACAGCCTGCTCCCGCAGCTCGTTCAGCGCCTGCAGCGCGGCCTCATCCTCGGCTCCATGGGCTGACCAAGCCCGCGCGGGTGCAGCTGCCACGGCTTTTCCCACGCGGAGCCGCGAATGCCCCAGTAATAGGCATAGTGCTCCATCGTATCGCAGTCCGCCTCGCAGAGCGGCGAGAACTCCGACTTTAAAAACGCCAGTACAGGACCCGGCTCATACCGCAGAACAGCCTGCATCGCGGACAGCAGCGCCGCGATCAGCGGGTTCTGCGCGACAGGCGCACTGGACGCGCAGTAGACCGGAATTCCTGCGCGCGAGAAGAGCGTCTGCATGGGAAGCCGGTACGCGGCCTCGTCCGTCATGCAGACGGTAAAATCGCGGTAACGAAGACCCGACAGCACGCCGCTGCGCACCGTGCGCGCGGCATAGGCGCAGGCCGCCTGCTGTGAGCCTGCATGGGACGAGACTGACGTTCTGCGGCGCTCTCCTGAACCAGCTGCCGCCGAAAAACAGGCCGTTCAGCCAAAGCTGCACATCCGGCACGCGGTGCTCGCGCGCCGGGATGCTCCGACGGACAGTCTCGATACCCTGCCGGGCCGCCAGCTGCCGGAGCTGCTTTTCCGTTTCATTTCCGGTCTGACAGGCGGCGTACTGCCCGCCGGAGGTGAGGAGTGCGACGCGCACATTTTTCGCGTGCGCAAAAATTGCACGGATGATCTGCATCTGTAAGGCGGTAAAATCGGAGAAGCCGTCGAGGAAAACCTCCCGCCCGTCCAGAAACTCCGTCTCGTCCAGCAGCTCGCACAGGCGCGTCTGCCGCGTGACAGGATCGCCGCGTCCTGTTTTGCAGACGGACAGATAGCTTTCATATAACAGCGCCAGCTCTGTGACCTTCTGCGCCAGCCGCCCCTCAAGCCGTGCGGCGGCTGTATGCAGCGCATCCGGCGTGACGCAGGAGGTCAGAAGCTCCTCCATGAGCGCGCCGAGCTGCTTCAAAAAATCCGGCCTTGTCATCACGGCGGCATAAAATTTCAGCTGCTCGCGCACCTGCTGCGCGGCGAGATAGAGCGTCAGAATGCGCCCGTTCTCGTCCAGATATTCTTCGCACACGCCGCCGCAGACGGAAAAGACCCGCGATGCCAGCCGCGTAAAGCTCAGAACCTCGGCATACCGGCTGATCGTATCGCCGCCGCGCTCGCACAGCGCACGCTCCGTTTCATGCGAATACTGCTCCGGAACGATCAGAATCTGCCCGGCGACGCCGTGCGCCGCGTTCTCACAGATCCGGGCCAGCAGCTCCATGGAATTCGCCGTCCTGTCCGGCCCGTGCAAAAGCTCCAGCATATGCCCGCCTCCTTTGCTGTTTTTCTCATTTTATCATGCCGTGCGCCCAAAAGAAAGCCGCAGGCACGAAAAAACCGCCGGAACGCGTCCGGCGGTTTTGGAGAAGTTGGTTATTTCTGTTCCTGAATGTAGAGGCTGACGCGGCTCTGGATGAGCTTGGAGGCTTCTTCCACGGTCTTGCTGCCCGCAAAATAGCCTGCGGCTTCGTCAGAGATGATGTCCAGCACATTCTGGTCATAGTCCACAAACGTCGTCGTGGAGTCGATCAGGGCCAGCACAGCGTCATACTGCTCCTGCGTGACGGCGTACAGCTCGATCATCGGCTCGTCGCCGTAGCTCATGCCGCCGGTGGAGATGGGGATGGGGTTGCCGTCATCGTCAAGGATCTGGTTGCCGTCGGCATCCGTCTCGTATTCCTGCGTCATGGCCTCCTGCGCCTTTGCCTCAAAGACCGATTTCACAATGGGGTAATTCCAAATATTTTCCTGATAGTCGTTGGAGAGCGTCGAGCGGATGAAGGCCCATGCGCCGGACTTGTCCCTGCAGGTCGTGGAGATGGAGAGCGTGCAGCTGGCGTTGAACGCGTTGCCGCTGGAGCCGTCTTCACGCGGGAAACCGATAAAGCGGACATCGTGATCGAGCGTAGCAAACATATAATAAATGCTGTCAAAATCGGAGATGGACGTGGGGTACAGGAGCTGCTTGCCGTTTTTCAGGCGCGTATAGTCACTCTCATACTCTTCGGCGTCCGATTGCCAATCGTATTCCGCCGGGAAGGGCTTGACGAACTCCAGCAGCGCGCGGAATTCATCGGTATCAAAGCTGCACGTGCCATCCTGCCAGTTCATGAAGCTCTCCGCGTTCATCGCGATGCAGTACTGCAGCATTTCCGCCTGCGTGTAATACTTGTTGAAGACCGTCGCGCCCTCGGGGAGCTTGGAAAGCGCGTCATTGACGTCGGCCAGCGTCCATGTCGTATACTCGCCCACGACCTTGCCGAGGCAACTGCGTCGTGACGCCGAAATCGATGGGCAGGCGGTAGAGCTTGCCGTCGGTCTGGGCCGCGTTCAGCGGCTGCGTCATGAGCTTGTCGCGCGAATATTCGGGGTCGGCGTCGAGATACGGCCACAGGTCCTCCAGCAGTCCCTTGGCGGCATACTGACCGATGGGAAGCTCCGTGCCGTTGACGAGGATATCAGGCACATTGCCGGAAATGATCTCCGTGTTGAGCTTGGTCAGACCGGCGTTATAATCGTCGTCCGTCGCATACTCGGAATAGTCCTTGACGACAATGCGGTAGTCCGGGTTGCTCTTGTTGAATTTTACGATCTGGCTGCGGAGATTGTAGTCCAGATACAGGCAGGCCAGCGTCAGCTCGGTCTTCGTCGTGACAGCGGCTGCGTCCACGCGGTTGAGCACCAGAACCTGCTGCCTGCTGGGGTCGTTATCGGAATATTCATAGGTCACAGCGACGATCCGCCCGTCGGACAGGAAGCCGAAGCGGTCGGAATTGATGCTGTTGCTGTCCACGTCGCAGGCTATCCAGTCGACGACCTTCTCGACCTCGCCGTTGTCCCTGCGTTCGCCAAAGATATTGCCGTTATCCATAAAGAAATAGGCATAGACATCATTGCCGGGGAGGATGTTCCACGCGCGGGAGGAAACGGGCGTTTCCTTGCCCCAGTCCTTCGTCTCCGGGTCAAGCTGCTTGAAGACCATCTTGCCGTCTGCGGAGGAGGTCGTCATGCCGACCTCGCTGGCGGACAGCTGGCAGATCTGACCATTCAGCTCGTCGCCGGACTTGCTGAACACAAAGCTTCCGTCCGGACCGTAGACGTTGACGGTCTGATAATCATAGGTATAGACATAGCCCTTGTCGTCGGAGAGGATGGAATCGATGTGGGTATAGCGCCAGCTGTCCGTGTCGTCCGTTTCTTCATCGGAAACGGGCGTGATGGTGCGCAGCAGCGTGCCGTGCGCGTCAAGCTGGATAAGCTCGGAGATGGATCGCCCTCCGTGCCGTCGTCCGCATAGCGGCTCGTCTGCCGGTAGAGCCAGAGCGTGCCGTCCGCACCGGCCGCCATAGTCTGGATGCTGGTGCTGCTGTTGAAGGTCTGCATGCTGCCGTCGGGATTCATGGTCACGCCATCCGGCATGTCCGGGTTTTCCACGACCGGCTCGGCCACATAATTGTCGAGCTGCACGCACTCGCCGGTGTCGAGGTCAAAGCGGAAAATGACCTCGGAATACGTGTCATAGGAATATTCCTCACCGTTTTCGTCGGTATAGGTTTCTGTGCCGCCGTCCGGGATGCTGGCGGTAAAGTAGAGCGTGTCGCCGGTAACGCAGCTCGTGCCGATCCACTGAATATCCTCCGGCAGATCAAAATACTGCGCCTGATACGCGAACTGCGTCGAGGTCTTGTCCTCGGTATCGCTCTGTTCTGTCTTCTTCGTATCGTCCGCCGTCTGTGCCTCATTTTTGCTGCACCCGGCAAGAACGCCGAACAGCAGAACGAGCGCAAGGCAGACGCAAAGCAAACGTTTTGTCATAAACGTGACTCCTTTCTGGTTCCGATATGGTTTGCTCCATGCTGCCACATGGTAACAGAAATATACCCAAAAAGAAACCCCTTTGGGACAGATTTAAGAAAGAATTAAGTAAATCGAGCAGTTTCCATACGTCTTGGAATTTGTGCAGATCCGTGCTATACTGTAAAAAACCGCAACAGGAGGCAGCTTATGCCCGCGCATGTCATTTCCAGCGAACAGCAGCGCGACCGGATGCTGCCATACGCCGATCCCGAAGCTGATCGTGTCGCTGTCCATCCCGACGCTGGCGTCCCAGCTTATTTCCGTGTTTTATAATACCGCCGACACCTATTTCGTCTCCAAGCTGTCTACCAGCGCCTCAGCGGCTGTCGGCGTCGTCTTTTCTCTCATGTCCATCATTCAGCCTCCGGCTTCGGCATCGGTATGGGCTGCGGGTCGATCATCAGCCGCAGTCTCGGCAACCGGGGACAACGAGCGGGCCGACCGCACCGCAAGCAGCGCGTTCTTTTTTGCCGCCGCCGTGGGGCTTCTCATCTGCATTGCGGGGCTCTGCACGCTCCGGCCGCTCATGCGCCTGCTCGGCTCAACGGAAACGATCCTCCCGTACTCGGAAAGCTACGCGCGCATCATTCTGCTGGCCGCGCCTGTCATGTGCGCGTCGTTCGTACTGAACAACACGCTGCGCTCCGAGGGCGAGGCGATGCTCTCCATGTACGGCATCTGTGCGGGCGGCCTTCTGAACGTCGCGCTCGACCCGCTGTTCATCTTTGCCTTCGACATGGGCATCGCGGGCGCGGCGCTGGCCACAGCGCTCAGCCAGCTGGTCAGCTTCTGCATCCTCGCGTGGCTGTTCCTCCACGGGCGGAGCATCGTCCGCGTCCACGTCCGCTGCATCAGCAAACGGCCCGGACTTTACAGCGAAATTCTGCTCGTCGGCTTCCCGACGATCTGCCGGCAGGGCTTCGCAAGCCTGTCCTCGGCGCTTTTAAATAACGCGGCAGCTGTCTATTCCGACGCGGCGGTCGCCGCCGTGACGATCTCCAACAAGGTCTATCTGCTCGTCCGGTCGATCGTGATCGGCATCGGGCAGGGGTTCCAGCCTGTAGCGGGCTACAATTTCGGCGCGGGCGATAAAAAGCGCACGCGGCAGGCGTTCTGGTTTCCGTGCTGCTCGGAACAGCGGTGTGCATCGTCTGTGCGGCTGTGATCTCGCTCTTTCCCGACGAGATCATGCACTTCTTCCGCGACGATGCGGAGGTCACGCGCATCGGCCGTCAGGCACTGCTCTATGCCTGCGCCGTCATGCCGCTGATGGGATATTCAACTTATGTAAACCAACTATACCAGTGCCTCGGCTTCCATCAGGCCGCGACGCTTCTGGCCAGCTGCCGCAACGGACTGCTGTACGTGCCGCTCATCCTCATCCTGCCGCGTATGCTGGGCCTGCCCGGCCGTAGAAATGAGCCAGCCCGGCGCAGACCTTTTGACCTTCGTTGTTTCGCTCCCGTTCCAGATCTGGTTCTTCCGGCATAAGCTCCGCTGATATGACGCTGCGTATACACGAAGGCTCCCCTATCGTTAGCAGGGGAGCCTTCAAATATGGAAATTTATAATCAATTTGCGATCTGAAACTCTGAAATATTATAGGCAGCGCCGGTGAGTAATTTTCCAAAGCTCAGCCCTTCGCAGCTCCAGTCTCCGAACCGGAGCCCGCCGGTTCATTTGCGGCCGTGGAAACCCGGATCTGCTCAATATGATGGTTCGCGATCCGCGTGATTTGTACGTGCAGCGTTTCAAAATCGAATGACGCACCGGTCTCGGGGAGCCGGCCAAACTGCTCCATGACCCAGCCGCTGACGGAGGCCATGTCCGAGTCGGATCTCAGCCCGAAATAGTCCGCAAATCGTCAAAGCTCATTTCCGCGTCGACCAGGTACGTGCCGTCAGCCCCCCTTGCTGATCGGCGTTTCCTCTTCATCGTGCTCATCCCAGATCTCGCCGACGAGTTCTTCCAGAATGTCCTCCATCGTCACAATGCCGCAGGTGCCGCCGTATTCGTCGACCACGACGGCGACGTGCGTTTTGGCCTGCTGGAGCTTTTTGAGCAGCAGACTGATGGACTCCATCTCCAGCGCGTAGACCGGCGGCAGAATAATATCCCGCAGCGGCTTGTCCGTCACGCCGCAGCCGACATAAAAGTCCTTCTGGTGGATGGTGCCGAGAATATTGTCGATCGAATCCTGATAGATCAGGAGCCTTGAATATTTCGTCTCCGTGAACAGCGCGGCGACCTCCTCCTTCGTCGCCGTGATCGGAAGCGCAGCCAAGTCAGTGCGGTGGATCAGAATATCCTCCGCGCGCTGCTCGGAAAAATCGATTGCGTTCTTGAGCAGCTCGCCCTCGTTTTTATCAATGCTGCCGTCCTGCTGCACTTCGTCGACAAGCATCAGAAGCTCCTCCTGCGACATTTTGTTGTCGGAGCTGAGGCGGAAGACCTTCGCCAGCATCTTTTTCCAGAACGAAAAAATTGCGTTCAGCGGCGTAAAAATCCAAATAAGGACCTGAAGCATCGGCGCGGACAGCATGGCCCACTGCTCTGCGCAGTCCTTTGCAATGCTCTTCGGAGAGATCTCACCGAAAATCAGCACCACGACCGTGACGACGACGGTGGAGATCGTGGCGCCTGCGTCGCCGTAATGCCTGACGAACAGCACGGTGCCGATGGAGGCCGTGGCGATATTCACGATATTGTTTCCGATCAGGATCGTGGACAACAGCCGGTCATAGCGTTCGAGCAGCTTACAGACCAGTGCCGCCCGTTTGTTTCCCTTCTCTGCAAGGGTCTTGAGCCGCGTTGTGTTCGCAGAGGAAAAAGCCGTTTCCGTCGCCGAAAAATAGCCGGAGAGGATCAGGCAGACAGCCATTATAACAATGCAAGTAGTGGTTGACAATGTACGGTAACTCCTTTTCTGTTATCTGAAATCGTGTGTGAGACGCAAAAAAGCACGTCCGCCCTGCATCTAGCAGCGCAGATATGCTTCCCAAAACAGATGACAGATCAGATATGTACTATGACAATCGCTGTCGTCAGAATCCATGTGTTTCATTCCTTTCGCATAAAATCAAATTTATTATAACAAAAAACACAAATTCGTCAAGAAACAAATTCGGCGTAAGACTTGGGCGTGCCCGGTTCACACAGAGAGCAGCAAAGGACCGAATAGAGTTGGTAGGGGCAAGAGCCAAGCCCCTACCAACTGCGGTCGAATTTCGTTGGTTTTACGGAGCAGGGGAAATCATTGCTCCGCTTGATAGACGATCTCGCCGTTTACGATGGTCATGTACGCCTCGCCGCCGATGGTGGTCAGCGGGTCTGCCGTCCAGAGAACAAGATCGGCGTCCTTGCCCGGTTCCAGACTGCCGACGCGGTCAGAAATGCCGAGACTCTGCGCCGGATTGATGGTAATGGCGCGCCACGCTTCTTCCATCGGCAGTCCTGCCGCAGCCGCAAGTCCAGCCGCCAGCGGCAGATGCTGCAGCGGAATGACCGGTGCGTCGGTGATGATGCTGACCGTCAGTCCTGCGCGGTACAGAACGCCCGCTGTCGTAAAGCTCTTGTTCCGCAGCTCGACCTTGCTCTTGCCGCCGAGCGACGGGCCAACAAAGACCGGATAGCCCTCCTCGGCCAGCTCGTCCGCGATGATCTCACCGTCGGTGCAGTGGTCGAGCGTCAGCTTGAGGTCAAACTCCCGCGCGATGCGCACGGCGGTCAGAATATCGTCCGCGCGGTGCGCGTGGCACTTGATCGGAATTTCTCCGTTCACGACCGGCAGCATCGCTTCCAGCTTCACGTCCAGCGGCGGATTTTTTCCTGCCGCCTTGTCGTCGCGGTAGCGGATGGTGCGCATCAGCAGCTCGCGCAGAAGTCCGGCCACGGCCATGCGCGTCATGGGGCTCTGCTTTTTGCCCTGTCCGTAGCAGCCCTTCGGGTTTTCGCCGAACGCGCATTTCATCGCCGCAGGCGACCGCAGTACCATCTTGTCAACACGCTTGCCTGCCAGCTTGAGAATGGCGAACGTGCCGCCGACAACGTTCGCGCTGCCGGGGCCGGTGCAGGCTGTCGTCACGCCGCCGCGCAGCGCCAGACCGAACGCCTCGTCCTGCGGATTGATCGAGTCGATCGCGCGCAGCTGCGGCGTCAGCGGGTCAACGATCTCATTGTAATCCATACCCTCCCAACGCATGGCCTGATTGTCAAGGCCGATGTGGCAGTGTGCCTCCACGCAGCCCGGCGTGAGCAGCCGCCCCTGCGCATCAATGACCTTTGCGCCCACGGGCGCGTCGATTTCCGGCGCGACTGCGGCGATTTTTCCATCCTCAACCAGCAGACAGCCGTTCGGAATATCCGCTCCGGCCATCGTCTTGATGTGTGCGTTCTGAATCAGCAGCATATTGTATCTCCTTTCACAGCGCCAATTCGCTGTTTCCTCCAGTATAACGCGAGCCGCCGCCAAAAAGCAAGCGCTGTTTTTCCCCAGTCCGCTAGACAAAAAAAGGCAGATGCTGTTATGATAGAGACAGAAAATCCAAAAACGACGATCAAGGAGATTGCTATGAAACAGTATTATCTTGGAATTGAATTCGGTTCCACGCGCGTCAAGGCCGTCCTGATCGACGGCGAGCACCGCATCGTCAAGAGCGGTGACTACACATGGAAAAGCAGTCTGGAAAACGGCGTCTGGACGTATCACATGGAGGATGTGCAGGATGGCCTGCGCACCGCCATCCGCAACCTCGGCGAGCTGCCGGGAGCTGTTTCGGCCATGGGCATTTCCGGCATGATGCACGGCTATCTGCCTCGACAAGGACTGGAACCTGCTGGCACCGTTCCGCACCTGGCAGAACACCATGACCGGCGAGGCCGCCGAGCAGCTCACGGCAGAATTCGGCTTCAACATCCCACAGCGCTGGTCCATTGCGCATCTGTATCAGCCGTTCTGAACGGCGAAGCGCACGTCAAAAATATCGCGCACATCACGACGCTTGCCGGCTATGTCCACTATCTGCTCACGGGCGAAAACGTCCTCGGCGTGGGCGAAGCCTCCGGTATGTTCCCCATTGACAGTGAAACGCTGGACTATGACGCGGCGATGCTCGAAAAATTCGACGCGCTGCTGGCCAAATACGGCTTCGCGTGGACGGCCCGCAGCGTCCTGCCCAAGGTCCTGATGGCCGGACAGGCCGCAGGTAAGCTGACGCAGGCCGGGAGAACGTTCCTTGAAGGGCTTCTGCCCGCCGGCATCCCGTTCTGCCCGCCCGAGGGTGACGCGGGCACCGGTATGACGGCGACGAACGCCGTCGCGCCCAGAACCGGCAACGTCTCGGCAGGCACGTCCATCTTCGCTATGGTCGTACTGGAAAAGCCCCTGTCGAAGGTCTATCAGGAGATCGACATGGTCACCACGCCCAGCGGCAAGCCCGTCGCCATGGTGCACTGCAACAACTGCACGAACGACATGAACGCATGGGTGGGCCTTCTCGGCGAGACGGCGAAGCTCTTCGGCGCGGACGTTTCGACTGGTGAGCTGTTCACGAAGCTCTACCAGAAGAGCCTTGAGGGTGATGCCGACTGCTCTGGCGTCCTGACCTACAACTATATGGCGGGCGAGGGTGTTACGCATCTGGACGAGGGCCGTCCGATGGTCGTCCGCAAGCCCGAAAGCCAGTTCACGCTTGCCAATTTCCTGCGCTCCCAGCTTTACGCGACCATGTCGACGCTCAAGCTCGGCATGGATACCTTGCGGAGGAGCACGTTGCGATCGATTCCCTGACCGGCCACGGCGGCCTGTTCAAGACGCCGGTTGTCGGCCAGAAGTATATGGCCGCCGCCTGCCGTGCACCGGTCACGTGCATGGAATCGGCGGGCGAGGGCGGGCCTTACGGCATGGCTCTGCTTGCGTCCTATCTGGTGCAGAAAAAGGATGGCCAGACGCTTGAGCAGTATCTGGAAACAGAGGTTTTCGCGGATGTCAAGCGCACGACGCTTGCTCCCGATCCCGAGGATGCCGCCGGCTTCGACCGCTATCTCGGCTGGTACCGCAGCGCCCTCGCAGCGGAAACCGCCGCAGTAAACGCATTCTGATCGATCCTTTCGAAAACATGGAAAAGGCTTCCCGTCTCCGGGAAGCCTTTTCCGCTTACATGGCCGAGGAGATCGCGTCCACAGCCTTTTCCGCCTCGTTTTGAATAGCCTTGGCGACCTGCTTTGTCATGCGGTACGCGTCGCTGTTTTTCGGCAGCATCATCGCGCCCAACGCGCCGACTGCGACGCCTGCGCCCATGGTCAGAAAGAAGCCCCGTACTGTCATATGCGCACCTCGTTACCGCATCGCCGTGCCGGACGTGCTGCCGGTCACGGTTCTGCCGCTTGCCGTGCCGCTCTGGCTGTAGCCCGCGCCGTTGTAGCCGGGGTTGTAGTTCGTGCCGTTATACATACCGCCATAGCCGTTTGTGCCGTTGACATAGCCGTTCCGGGTCGTGGAGACGTTGGAATAGCCGTCGTAATACGGCTGCGTCGCCGCACAGGCGGTCAGAGACACCGCAAGCATCAGCGCGGCCAGCACCAGGATCAAGCCTTTTTCATGAGAAATTCCTCCTTTTTTGCGAATCGTATCGCTGAGGCTAGTTTCTGCATGCATTGCGCGCGGTATGCTGTGAGTTTTTTACAGAGCAGGAATCGATAAAAATCGATACAAGCATATTGAAAGTTTTCGTTTATGCTGTATATAAACAACAGATAAAAATGAGAAGGAGAACGCTCATGAAAAAGCTGTCCATCAAAAAAGGCGTGCAGTGCATGGCCTGTCTGGAGTGCGTCCGCGCCTGCTCCAACGCATACTATAAGGAATTCCACCCCGATAAGGCCGCTCTGAAGATCGTCCAGCGCGGCGAGAACGTCCGTCCCATGGTCTGTGTCCAGTGCGGCAAGTGTGCCGAGGCCTGTCCCTCCGGCGCGATCACCCAGAACCCCAAGGGCGTCTGGATGATCAGCCGCAAGCTCTGCACCGGCTGCGGAAAATGCGTCGAAGCGTGTCCCTTTGGCCTCATCGTCAAGGACGAGGCCGTCCCGTATTCCAGCAAATGCACCGCCTGCGGCATCTGTGTTAAGGCCTGCCCCATGGAGCTGCTGGAGATCGTCGAAAAATAAAAACCAAGCGGCGGATCTGCGTGTCCGCCGCTTTCGTTTGTCCATATATAGATTTCTGCGAACTTGCAGGCTGGGGATGCCTCCGGCGGCCCCTTCTTTTCCGCCTTGCCGAAAGAAGGGGGAGAAAGGGGCGCTTGGACGCGTTTGGTGCGTACTG